>JAEEGF012110546.1_pt1 | contig 10544 bp, 6 predicted proteins | sample 9134171 | NCBI WGS metagenome assembly JAEEGF01 (sample SAMN16246542, study PRJNA631951) | gut metagenome | biome: gut microbiome; feature: rumen; material: AP-attached | host: Bos | place: Iran: Karaj | collected 2018-10 | reverse complement strand
TTCCGGATTTCGGGAAGTTGCCTGGATGCCGCCTCCCGGGTGGCAAAGTTACCAACAGAATACTTGTAAAAACCGTTGATAAACCGGCACTGATACTGCTTCAGGCCCTTCAGTTCCGGAGAGCCGTTTTTCAACTTTGTTTTGGATGCCAGGATCTGGATTTCAAAATGCGGACCGGATGCCGCTGCTGGCTGTTGTACCTCCTCGTCCGGTTCCTGTGCCGAAAGGACCGTCTCATCGACTGTGATCGTGCCTCCTTCAGAATCGTACTGCGACTTGAAGGTGGAAAAAGCCCGGAAGATATCGTCGGCTATTTTCTGACGGCTCTCCTCCTTGTTCAGCGTCGTCCGGTCGGAAGCGTTGGAGAGGAATCCAACTTCAATCAGCACGGAGGGCATCGTGGTACGCCAGAGCACCATCAGCGGCGCCTGACGGACACCCCGGCTCTTCTTGATCGGACCGTTTTTGATAAACTGCTGCTGTACCAGCGAAGCGAAGGCAATGCTCTGCTCGAAATGGGCGTTCTGCATCAGGTTGAAGATGATGTAGGACTCGGGGTTGTTGGGATCGAACCCCTCGTAGGTCGTGGAATAGTCGTCCTCGAGCAGGATCACCGAGTTCTCCCGTTTGCAGACCTCCATATTGGAACTGCTCTTGTCGGTACCCATCACGAACGTCTCGGTACCCGACGCCGCTGTGCTTCCCGCGGCGTTGACGTGGATGGAAATGAACAGGTCGGCGTGATTGCGGTTCGCGATGTTTCCACGCTCAGCCAACTCCACAAAGCGGTCGGTCTTGCGCGTATAGATGACTTTCACGTCGGGATACTCTTTCTCGATGCGCTTGCCCAGACGGAGTGCCAAATCAAGGTTGATCTGCTTTTCCGAGAGTTTGCTGTACTTGGAGATGGCACCGGGGTCGTGGCCGCCGTGCCCGGCGTCGATGACGACGGTGCGCAGCCGGACCCCGACCTCCTGGGCAGGACAAAGGACCGGAAAGAGGCCCAAAAAGAGCGCCAGAAGCCAGAATCCGGGCCGTATGAAAGACATATTTCCGAGAGATGGCATGCTAGTTGCTGATTTTTTCTTAATTTTGCCTTTCTGCAAAGATACGAATTTTGTTTTGCAAAAAATAAGATTATTCTTCGTTCTGCTGTTGGCTGTCATCAGCGTCCCGCTCCTTGCCCAGGAGCCTGACTCGTTGCTTCTGCCTCCACCTGTACCAGTAACCGACACGGTCGTATGGCAGGGTGATACCCGGGACTCGCTCTTCACCCAGCCCAAAGGTTCGATTGACCGTCCGGCCTTCTCTGCCGCCCGCGATTCGGTGATGGAAGACCTGGAAAAGAATATCATCTATTATTTCGGCGACGTCACTGCCAAATACCAGGACATGGAACTCAAGGCCGAGTACATGGCCTACAACACCAAGATGAACGTCGTCTATGCAAAAGGCAAGCTCGACACCATCACGGGAGAACTCACCGGGCGTCCGGTGATGACCACGGGCGGCAAGAGCTATGAGATGGACGAGGTGTATTACAATTTCCAGACCGGCAAATCCAAGATCAAGAACATGGCCACCCAGCAGGAGGAAGGCAAACTGATCGGCAGCAAGATCAAAATGATGCCCGACCAGTCGATCAACATCTCCGGCGGCAAATATACGGTGTGCGATGCGGAGCACCCGCACTATTACCTCAAGATGACCACGGCCAAGATCATGACCAAACCCCGGCAGAAGACCATGTTCGGCCCCGCCTATGCGGTGATCGAGGATGTTCCCCTCCCGCTGATCATCCCGTTCGGCTTTGTTCCCGAAAAGCCCGACCGTGCCAGCGGTATCCTCATCCCCACCTATGGCGAAGAGAATGCCCGCGGCATCTATCTGCGTGATTTCGGATACTCCTTCGTGATTGGAGATTATCTCGACCTTGCGCTGACAGGGGACATCTACACCTACGGTTCGTGGGCTGCCCGGCTGACCTCACGCTATAAAAAGAGGTATGCCTTCGACGGGTCGCTCGCCCTCAACTATTCCAACGACATCACGGGCGAACGCGGGACTTCCTCCTTCAACCAATCGAAGAACTTCGGCGTAACCTGGAACCACTCCCAAGACGCCAAGGCCCGTCCGGGCACCACCTTCCGGGCCTCGGTCAATTTCTCAAGTCCCTCGAACAACCGCTACAATGCGACCAGCGTAAGCGACGCGCTCCAGAACCAGGCTTCCTCCTCCATCTCCTACTCCAAGACGTGGAGCGGAGTATCGCTGTCGCTCAACTTACTGCACAACCAGAACTCCCGCGACAGTTCCTACTCGTTCACCCTGCCCAACATCACTTTCAACGTCAACCGCTTCTATCCCTTCAAACGGAAAAACCGCGTGGGCAAGGAACGTTTCTACGAGCAGATCTCCTTTACGTACGGCGCCACGATGCAGAACAAGGTCGCTTTCAAGGCCAGCGAGTTCGCCTTCGACAAGAGCATGCTCAACCGGATGCAGAACGGTGTCAACCACACCTTTTCCATCGGCTTGCCCGGCTTCACGCTGCTCAAGTACTTCCAGTTCACGCCGAGCGTATCGTACGGCATGAACTGGTTCTTCCGCGAACAATACCGCGAGTACAATCCGGAAACCGGCCGGGTCGAAACCTTATGGACCGACCAGTTCAGCCGGTTCGGCGTCACACAGAACTACTCGGGCGGTCTCTCGATGAACACCCGGATCTACGGCATGTACACCTTCGGCAAGCGAAGCAAGCTGCAGGCAATCCGGCATATGATCACGCCCTCCTTCAGTTTCTCGCTCAGTCCGAATCTTGCCACGAAGGCCAATGGTTACACCACCTACGCCTATACCGACAAAGATGGCGTGGAGCGGACCGTCGAATACAACCGCTATGCCGGACAGCTCTATTCCCCGCCCGGAACCGGCCGCAACGCCAGTCTCTCCTACTCCTTTGCCAACAACCTGGAAGCCAAGGTACTGAAGAGCACGGACCCGCTGGCCGAAGAACCCGCCAATCCCAAGGATAAATACCAGAAAATCAAGCTGATCGATCAACTTAACCTCTCTGGCTCCTATAATTTCCTGGCCGATTCGATGCGTCTGTCCAACGTCAGCGTTACAGCCAGCACCACCATTTTCGGCAAGCTGGGCCTCAACGGAAACCTGTCACTCGACCCGTATGCTGTCAACGAACAGGGCAGGCGTATCAATCAGCTGAATGTCATTAAGACCGGCCGTCCTTTCCGGTTGACCAATGCCAGTGCTTCCCTCTCCTATTCCATCAACGGAGAAGGCAAATACAAGGGAAACGACGGCCATGGAGACAGATCGCAAAGTGCCCAAGGCAATTCGCAGAATGCGGGATCCGACTATGCACGGGTCTATTATCATCCCATCACCGGAGAATATATCCCGGGCGGCTGGGTCTATTACCTGAATCCCAACATACCCTGGTCCCTCAGTTTCAACTATAACTACTCCTACTCCCGTTCCTACCAGTTCGCCAATCAGCAGCTGCAGACCAAGCATAGCCATATCCAGACACTCAGCATGTCGGGACAACTGCGACTGACCAAGGCCATGAACTTCAACATCAATACAGGGTTCGACCTGACGAAGATGGAACTCAGCACTACTCAGATCAGCGCAACGTACGACCTGCACTGCTTTGCCATCTCCGTCTCCTGGGTACCGACCGGACAATGGGAGAGCTGGAGCTTCCGGATCGCTGCCAAGGCCTCTGCCCTGAGCGACATTCTGCAGTTCAAGAAATCAGCCAGTTATTGGGATAGATAATATTTTTTATTATCTTTGCAGCATCATAACGATCCGGCGGCCCCGTATTTCTTGCGGGTCCCGGAATTCCAACAGAACTACATGTTAGATATTATCGAACTGAACAGCAAGAGCCAGGAAGACCTTGTTGCCATCGCAAAAGAACTGAAAGTACGTAAGCCCGAATCACTCGACAAGGATACCCTCATCTACGCCATTCTCGACGAACAGGCCATCCAGAGCAAGGAATCGCCAGTCAAAAAGCAGCGCAAGAAAGCTACGAAGAAGAGCGAGCCGAAAGAAAAGACTGCCGAACAAGCCGCGCCGGCGGAAGCTGAGGCCCAGAAACCGGCAGAAAGCCCGGCTCCCGCCACGGAAAAACGGAAACGCGGTCGTCCGCGCAAGAGTGCGCAGGAAGGGGCAACTGAAACTGTAAAACCGGCCGACGAAACGGCAGCCCCTGCCGAGGCCAAACCGGAAATCCAACCGGAAACCAAGCCTGCCTCCACCAAGGGGAAAAAGCGCCCGCGAATCCAGAATGAGCCCAAGGTAGCCGATCGACCGGAAGAAAAGTCCGCGGAACAGCCACAGCAACCACAGCCTCAACAGTCGCAACAGTCGCAACAGCCACAGCAAGCGGCGCCTCAGCAACAGCCCAAGCCCCAGCAGCAACCGCAGCAGAAGCCACAAAAACCGCAGCAGCCGCAATCACAGCAGCAACAGCCGCAACAGCAGCAACAGCAGCAACAGCAGCCCAAGCAACCCAGGTTTGAGTTTGAAGGCATTGTCGAGGCGACCGGTGTCCTGGAAATCATGCCCGACGGCTACGGATTCCTGCGTTCCTCCGACTACAACTACCTCAACTCCCCGGACGACATTTACGTTTCGCAAAATCAGATCAAGACGTACGCCCTCAAGACGGGCGACACGATCCTGGGCGAAATCCGTCCGCCGCGGGAAGGCGACAAGTATTTTCCGCTGGTAAAGATCAACCGCATCAACGGCCGTTCCCCGGAATTCATCCGCGACCGCGTGCCGTTCGATTTCCTCACTCCGCTTTTCCCGAACGAGAAGTTCAATCTGACCGGGCACGGCCACAACAGCAACATCTCGGTGCGCGTGGTCGATCTTTTCACCCCGATCGGCAAGGGGCAGCGCGGTCTGATCGTAGCCCAGCCGAAGACCGGCAAGACAGTCCTGCTGAAAGACATCGCCAACGCCATCGCTGACAACCATCCCGAAGTGTACATGATCGTCCTGCTCATTGACGAACGTCCCGAAGAGGTGACCGACATGCAGCGCAGCGTCAAGGCCGAGGTCATCGCCTCTACCTTCGACGAACCAGCCGATCACCACGTGAAAGTGGCCAGTATGGTTCTCGAAAAGGCCAAACGCCTGGTGGAATGCGGTCACGACGTGGTCATCCTGCTCGACTCGATCACCCGCCTCGCCCGCGCCTTCAACACAGTGCAACCGGCTTCTGGCAAAGTGCTCTCTGGCGGTGTGGACGCCAATGCGCTCCACAAGCCCAAACGTTTCTTCGGTGCCGCCCGCAACATTGAAGGCGGTGGCTCCCTCACCATTCTGGCCACGGCGCTCACCGAGACCGGCTCCAAGATGGATGACGTGATCTTTGAAGAATTCAAGGGCACCGGCAACCTCGAGCTCCAACTTGACCGCAAACTCTCCAACCGCCGCATCTTCCCGGCCGTCGATGTGACGCTCAGTTCCACGCGTCGTGACGATCTGCTTTATGACCCCGAGTACGTGAACCGTGTCTGGATCCTGCGCAACCATTTGGCCGACATGACCTCGCTTGAAGCCATGGAATTCATGAAGAGCCGCCTCGAAAAAACGCGCGACAACGAAGAATTCCTGATTTCCATGAATGGAGATAAATTGAGTTAAAAATATTTTGCAAGTAGAAAAAAAGTTTCTACATTTGCAGTCCCAAAACAAAGGGACACCTCCTTAGCTCAGTTGGTAGAGCACGACACTCTTAATGTTGGGGTCCAGGGTTCGAGCCCCTGAGGGGGTACAAAAAAGGGTAACAAGCAATTGTTACCCTTTTTTTTGTTACCGGATTACGCCGGTTTGACGAATTCACAGGGTATTCCCACCAGACATTTCCCGCAATAGCCCGGATCATCGGTGGTTCTGAGCGTCGAGGCATAAGTCCGGCATTCCTTGAGGTTGCGGAGATTCTCGACGGAGATGGCTCCGGCCGGGCAGCGCGCGACGCAGGCGCCGCAATGGAGGCAGTTATCGTAAGGGTCCTTGTACTCGGCGGGAGTGGGGTCCATCTCACAGTCCAGAATCATCGAGGCGAGGACGCCGCTGCAGCCGGACTTCGTAATCAGGTGCCGATGCACGCCGAACGTTCCGAGACCGGCGGCGAAAGCCACGTGTCGGTTCGACCAGGACGTGGAGTAGTGCACATCCTCCTTGCCGCCGCTCATCACGGGATGCTGTTCAATTTTGAAAGACGGGTCTTTCGTGGGAATAAAATAATGGAATCCCAGGTTATCCAATTCGGCGGTCAGTCCTTCGACGAACGCATTCAACACCTGGCCGTGTTTGCCATAGCCGTAGTTCCAGGCCTCGTTCGTGGGCGTCTTGGCCGCCCGGTGCCGGGACCGGATGGCCGAGGAGACCGGGAAGAAGAACACGACGACGGACTTGGCCTCCGGCATCCACTCCTTCGGCGCCCGCCACTGCGATCCGATGACCTCATCGCGCCGGAATATTTCAAACAAGGGGTTTTCGGCGCTGGCGAAACCGACCAGGGGCGCATCCAAAACAGGGACGACAATCTGTTCGCCCGGCAGCAGCACCGTATTGTTTTCCAATTGGGGGAACACCTTGTCCACGGCAGCCAGGAGTGCACGATTATTCTCATTTCCCCGGCGGCTCGTGCAGGAAGAGATTAAGACGTCCAGCGGCGTAACCGCCAACGCGAGTGCGCCGGCACCGGCGACTTTCAGGAATTGTCTTCTGTTGATCATGATCGGGTCATTTATGATTTAAAGATAAAGAAAATCCGCTGGAACAGGAATACCGTCCGGAATACTCGAATGAAACCTTTCAATTTTGGACGTTTTTATCCTAAGAATCCCCTTTAAATCGTATCTTTGTAAGAATGAAATCGAAACGGACACGCAGCTGTGAGTAACCTGGTCGATGCATTGCGCGAGCGCAGGACGCTCAGCGACAAAGGTCTTCGGGAATTGCTGGAAAGCGATGACGAAGGCCTTGTGGAAGTTTTGCACCGCAATGCCCGCGAAGTGGCGGTGGAGCAATTCGGCAAGGTGATCTGGCTCAGGGCGCTGATCGAATGGAGCAATGTCTGCCGCAACGACTGCCTCTACTGCGGTATCCGGCGGAGCAATCCGAACATCGTCCGGTATTCCCTGACGAAAGACGAAATCCTGCAGGCGTGCGACCGCGCCTGGCGGCTGGGGCTCCGCACGTTCGTGCTGCAGGGCGGCGAGAATCCGCCGGCGGCGGAAAAACTCGCTCCGGTCGTAGCGGAAATGCGGGCATCCTGGCCCGAAGCCGCCATTACGCTCTCGCTGGGCGAACTCCCCTACGACACCTACGCCTTGCTGCGGCGCAGCGGCGCCAACCGCTATCTGCTGCGCCACGAAACGGCGAATCCGGCCCATTACGGCCGCCTGCATCCAGCCGGGATGAAGTTCGAAAACCGCCTGGCCTGCCTGCATTCCATCCGGGAGTTGGGCTATAAGACCGGCACCGGCATGATGGTCGGCAGTCCCTTCCAGACAATGGACGACCTGATCGCCGACATCCGTTTCCTCGAATCGTTCCGGCCCGACATGATCGGGCTGGGCCCCTTCCTCCCGCATCACGACACGCCTTTCCGCGATTTCCCGGCCGGCAGCGCCGACCTTACGCTGCGGATCTATTCGATCCTGCGGCTGATGCTGCCCCAGGCCTGGATTCCCGCCACCACGGCGCTCGCCACCTTGCGGCCGGACGGGCGTACCGCCGGCATCCTCGCCGGTGCGAACGTGGTGATGCCCAACTTCACGCCCGTGGCGCGGCGCGGTTCCTACGCCCTTTACGATGGCAAGAGCCGCCCCGGCGCCGAAGCGGCCGAAACCCTGCAACAACTGAAATCAGAATTAGATACGATCGGATACCATGTATAATCCTTCCTCCACCCATGCCGATGAATTCATCGACCACGCCGAAGTGCTCGAGACGCTGGCAGAAGCGGGCCGCGAAAGCCGTAACCGGGCACGCGTCCAGGAAATCCTGAACAAGGCTGCCCTGTGCAAGGGCCTCAGCCATCGTGAAGCGGCCATTCTGCTCGACTGCGACGATCCCGAACTCGAAGCGCAGCTTTATGCGCTTGCGGGCAAAATCAAACACAAATTCTACGGAAACCGCATCGTGCTGTTCGCGCCGCTCTATCTCTCGAACTACTGCATCAACGGCTGCGTCTACTGCCCCTATCACGCCAAGAACCGCACGATTCCCCGCAAGAAGCTCACCCAGGAAGAGATTGCGGAAGAAGTGCGCGCGCTCATCCGCACCGGACACAAGCGTCTGGCCGTGGAGGCCGGCGAGGACCCGAAGCACAATCCGCTGGAATACATTCTCGACTCCATCAAGACCATCTACTCCGTGAAGGAAGGCAGCAACTCGATCCGCCGCGTGAACGTGAACATCGCCGCCACCGATGTGGAGTCGTACCGGAAACTGAAAGCCGCCGGCATCGGCACGTACATCCTTTTCCAGGAAACTTACAACCGCAAGCAGTATGAGCAACTTCATCCGACCGGGCCGAAGAGCAATTACGCGTGGCACACCGAAGCGATGGACCGCGCACAGGAAGGCGGCTGCGACGATGTGGGCGTCGGCGTGCTGTTCGGCCTGAGCGGCTACCGCTACGAACTGGTCGGCCTGCTGATGCACGCCGAACATCTGGAAGCCCGTTTCGGCGTCGGGCCGCATACCATCAGCATGCCGCGCATCTGCCCGGCCGATGACGTGTCGCTCGACAATTTTCCTGATGCCCTGCCCGACGCGATTTTCCGCAAGATCGTGGCCGTGCTCCGCGTAGCCGTCCCCTACACCGGCATGATCATTTCGACCCGGGAATCCGCCCGGATGCGGGAACAACTGCTGCACTGCGGCGTATCGCAGATCAGCGGCGGCTCGCGCACGAGCGTCGGCGGCTACACCACGGAAGAGCGGCACGACGAGACCGCGCAGTTCGACGTGGCCGACACCCGTCCGCTCGACGACGTGGTGCGCTGGCTGCTGGAGCAGGACCACATCCCGAGCTTCTGCACGGCCTGCTACCGCGAAGGCCGCACCGGTGACCGCTTCATGTCGCTGTGCAAGAGCGGCAAGATCAGTCTCTGCTGCACCCCCAACGCCCTGATGACGCTCAAGGAATACCTGATGGACTACGCCTCCCCCGCCACCCGCGCCGAAGGCGAAAGGATGATCGCCGCCTCCCTGACCGACATCCCCGAAGGCCGCGTCCGCGACCTGACCATCGAGCGCCTGAAGCGCATCGAAAATGGCGAAAGAGACTTTAGGTTCTGATAAATATGTGGCCCATGAATTCATGGGACTGAAACAGTATATGGAACGAATTCACATCGCTTTCTTCGGACCGACCAATAGCGGGAAGTCGACGCTGGTAAACGCGATTGCGGGCCAGCAGGTGTCGCTGGTGAGCGACGTGCCGGGGACGACGACCGATCCGGTGCGGAAGCTCATCGAGCTGCCGGGGCTGGGACCTTGCGTGCTGATCGATACGGCGGGGCTCGATGACACGGGTATTCTGGGCTCCGAACGCCAACGGCTCACCCGGGCCGTCCTCGATGAGACCGACGTGGCCGTCGTGCTCCAGATGTCCGATTTGGGGACATTGGCGTCCCAAGCGGGGATTCCCGTCATCCATTATACCCGCGGAGAATCCGTCGAGTCTCTTCTCCGGCGCATCCGGGAAGCGGTTCCGGAGGAAGAACAGCGGTATTTGACCGGAAATCTGGTGAAGGCCGGGGATACCGTGCTGCTGGTGATGCCGCAGGACAGCGAGGCGCCGAAGGGCAGGCTGATCCTGCCGCAGGTGCAGGTGTTGCGCGAACTGCTCGACCGGGGATGCAACCCGGTCTGCTGCACGCCGGATTCCCTGCCGTCGGCCCTGGCGGCGCTCAAGGCGCTGCCGGCGCTGACCATCACCGACTCGCAGGTTTTCGCCCTGGTCAACCGGGCCCTGCCCGCCACGGCTCCCCTTACCTCTTTTTCCGTCCTGCTGGCGGCCGCGAAAGGCGACGCGGCGGTCTTCGCGGAAGGCGCGAAGGCCATCGACCGGCTCACCCGCGGCTCTCGGGTGCTGATCGCCGAAGCCTGCACGCACGTCCCCAACACCGAAGACATCGGCCGCGTCAAGATTCCGGCGCTGCTGCGAAAAAAAGCCGACGTCCAGGTCGAAATCGCTGCCGGAAATGATTTCCCGGAAGACCTGACGCCGTACGACCTGATCATCCACTGCGGCGCCTGTGTCACCACGCGCACCCTCGTGCGCGCAAGAACAAGAAAGGCACTCCTGAGCGGAGTGCCTATCACCAATTACGGCATCGCCCTGGCTTATCTGCAGGGGATGCTGGACCGCATCGTTATTCCTTAGCGGCGAATTCGTCCACGATCCGTTTGATGTCAGCCGGATTCAGGCGGCCGTACACCTTCTCGGCGATGGTCGCTACCGGAGCCAGACC
>JAEEGF011682479.1_pt1 | contig 10544 bp, 10 predicted proteins | sample 9134171 | NCBI WGS metagenome assembly JAEEGF01 (sample SAMN16246542, study PRJNA631951) | gut metagenome | biome: gut microbiome; feature: rumen; material: AP-attached | host: Bos | place: Iran: Karaj | collected 2018-10 | reverse complement strand
TGGCATGGTATATACAACTGTCCTGATGAGGAGATCTGGGAGACACGTAAGGCTTTGAAGAACAAGCTCTTCGAGTATATCAAGGAGCAGTTCCGTGAGACTTGGCTGAAGAACCAAGGCGATCCCTCACGTGTAGTCAATCTTCTTGGTAAGTTCAATCCCGATGCACTGGTGATTGGCTTCTGCCGTCGTTTCGCTACTTACAAGCGTGCTCACCTGCTGTTTACCGATCTCGATCGTCTCAGCAAGATTGTCAACGATCCAGAGCATCCCGTTGTATTCCTTTTTGCAGGTAAGGCTCACCCTGCTGATGGTGCAGGACAAGGTTTGATTAAGAGGATATTCGAGATCTCGCAGCGTCCTGAGTTCATGGGTAAGGTCATCTTCCTGGAGGACTACGACTTCCTGCTGGCTCGTCGTTTGGTTTCTGGTGTTGATATCTGGATGAACACTCCAACACGTCCGTTGGAGGCCTCTGGTACCTCTGGTGAAAAGGCTGAGATGAACGGTGTTGTGAACCTCAGTGTGAAGGATGGTTGGTGGCTGGAGGGCTATCGTGAGGGTGCCGGCTGGGCACTCACTGAGAAGCGTACCTATCAGAATCAGGGTTATCAGGACCAACTCGATGCAGCTACTATCTATAATCTGCTGGAGAACGAGATTGTTCCGCTTTACTACAATAAAGATAAGAAAGGTGTTTCTAAGGGGTGGATCAAGGTTATCAAAAACTCGATTGCCCAGATTGCGCCTCACTATACAATGAAGCGTCAGCTTGACGATTACTATTCTAAGTTCTATGAGAAGGAGGCCAAGCGCTTCAAGGAACTCTCTAAGAATGATAACCGTTTGGCTAAGGAGATTGCTCAGTGGAAGGAGACTGTTGCTGAGCGTTGGGATGCCATCAGCGTGGTATCTGCTGAGTCTACGGCTCCTGCTTCTGGTCTGCATCTTACTGGTGAGAATTACACCCTGCGCTATGTCATCAACGAACAGGGTCTTGACGATGCCGTTGCATTGGAGAAGGTGAATGTATATACTGATGAGAATGGCAAGGAGCATGTGTTCTCGATTGAGCCGCTGAAGATGGTAGGTCACGAGGGTAACAATTACACCTTCGAGGTGGTTCACTCACCCAAGCAGGCAGGCCAGTACAAGAGTGCCGTCCGTATGTATCCGAAGAACAAGAACCTGCCCCACCGTCAGGACTTCTGTTACGTGAAGTGGCTGGAACTTCCCTTGTTCAACTAATCAATAAAGAATCCCTCGCTCATTTGGGCGAGGGTTTTTTATTTTTCTGAATAGTTCTCGAGAATATATTTTCCGAGATCATTGTCCTTGTTACGTTCTGCACAATTACGGATTGCTTGTTTCATCCGCTGATCGATACTATCGATGTCGTGTAGCAGACTCTTTTGCATTTCTTCGGAAGTATACGGACTCTGGTGGATGACGTTAACGATATTCTGAATCTTCTGGCTACATTCTTGAATGGTATCGTTCAACGCCTGCCACTCTCGCATCTGTCGTTGCTTGGAAGAAAATTGGCAGCCCGTCATTAGGATAATCAGGACTGCCAATGCTATTAATTTAGATGAGATAGAGGTCACTGATACTCATATTGTTAATGACACGACGAATGGCTTCTGCAAAGGTGTCAGCCACAGAGAGTTGCTTCACCTTGGCACAGCGATTGGCATAAGGAATGGAGTCTGTAAAGACAATCTCCTCAAGGGCCGATGCCTGAACACGTTCGCTGGCTGGACCGCTCATCACACAATGGCTTGCGCATGCGCGAACGGTTTTGGCACCATTTTCCTTCATCAGGTCAGCTGCCTTGGTAATCGTACCGGCAGTGTCTACCATATCGTCGACAATTACCACATTCTTGCCTTCCACCTCACCGATAATCTGCATTGATTCCACCACATTGGCACGGGCGCGTGTCTTATTGCATAGCACGAGCGGACATCCAAGGAACTTGGCATAGGTGTTGGCACGCTTAGAACCGCCTACGTCGGGTGAGGCAATCACGAGATTATCAAGCTTCAGACTCTGCAAATAGGGCAGAATGACACCGGAACCATAGAGATGATCGACGGGAACGTTGAAGAAACCCTGAATCTGATCTGCATGTAAGTCCATCGTGATGACTCGGTTCACGCCTGCTACACTGAGCAAGTCTGCCACTAGTTTTGCACCAATGCTGACACGTGGCTTGTCCTTTCGGTCCTGACGGGCCCAGCCGAAATAGGGGATGACTGCATTGATGGTTCTGGCGGAGGCTCTCTTGGCAGCATCGATCATCAGCAGCAACTCCATCAGGTTATCGCTGTTGGGGAATGTGCTCTGCACAAGGAAAATGTCACGGCCACGTATACTTTCCTCATAGCTGACGGCAAACTCGCCATCAGAGAATTTGGTGATTTGTAGTTGTCCTAAAGGGCAACCCAAACTTTGGCAGATTTTTTCTGCAAGGTACCTCGTGGCGGTGCCAGAGAAAACCATGTAAGAGTTTGTATTAATCATTTTTCTGATTTTATGTTTTATTAGTCAATCGCTTTCTTTAATCGCTCAAAGTGCAGTAGCAAATCCTTGTAATCAAGTTCGTTGTGGATATCAAAGCGGTTCCAGAGATCCCCACAGATAACGACACCGCCGAATCCCAGATCACGTGCCACCTTGATGTTGTCAAGGTTCATACCGCCGAGCGCATATACTTTCTTGTCAATCAGTCCCTGACGCGAGGCTTCTTTCAGTTCTTCCATTGTGAAACCAGACTTTTCCTCTTTGATGGTCTGACTGTCGAAGATGGGGTGTAAGAACACATAGTTACAATGCTTCTTGGTATCCTTGAGCTCTGACAATGCATGACATGTGCGGCTGATATTCCCTTTGTAACCCGAAGGAGGCTCAGTATAGGCATCGTCGATATGAATGCCATGCAGGCGGTATTCTTCTTTCAGATAGAAATGATTGTGAACAGTCGTTTTGCTGGCAATGTCTTCCCCAAGGAGGGTCAGTAACCGCTCGGAGTACATGGGTGAGGAGCCTGGCTTGTGCAGGTGTAGGTTGTCCATACCTTCCTCAAAGAGGTTGGCAAGGATCTTGTCTTCCTCCACAAAAAACGTGGGTCTTGTCATTACAATTAACTTCATTTCTTCAGTCTCGACTCTTTCTCACGTGCAAAATTACATATTTTTTTAGACATAAGTACATAAGAACAGATATTTTTTTGTTTCTTTTGTTCTTTTGTCTAAAAAAATAAGTACCTTTGCATCTCGAAAATAATAAATTAGTAAAAATTGTACGTTGTACATTGTCAAATTGTAAATTATAAAAAAAGATGAAAGCATTTGTTTTTCCCGGACAGGGAGCACAGTTTGTTGGAATGGGTAAGGATCTTTACGACAACAACCCCTTGGCGAAGGAACTTTTTGAGAAGGCTAACGACATTCTTGGCTATCGCATAACCGATATTATGTTTGAAGGTACCGACGAGGAATTGAAGCAGACGAAGGTCACTCAGCCTGCCGTATTCCTCCATAGTGTGATATCTGCCCTTTGCATGGGCGAAGCCTTTGATCCGAAGATGACTGCAGGTCACTCTTTAGGTGAGTTCTCTGCGCTGACAGCAGCAGGAGCTTTAAGTTTCGAAGATGGATTAAAGCTGGTTTATGCCCGTGCGATGGCCATGCAGAAGGCTTGTGAGGCTCAGCCCTCAACGATGGCAGCCATCATCGCTCTGCCCGATGAAAAAGTAGAGGAAGTTTGTGCTGAGGTGAGCAAGATGGGCAAGGGCGTAGTCGTACCTGCTAACTATAATTGTCCTGGACAGTTGGTAATCTCTGGTAATGTTGAGGCTATTGAGGAGGCTTGTGAGCAGCTAAAAGCCGCTGGTGCCAAGCGTGCATTGGTGCTGAAGGTCGGTGGCGCTTTCCACTCTCCGCTGATGCAGCCAGCAAAGGATGAACTCCAGGCTGCCATCGAACAGACGGAGATAAAGACTCCACAATGTCCTGTTTATCAGAATGTTGACGCTAAGCCTCACACCAATCCTGCTGAGATCAAGGCTAACCTCATTGCCCAACTGACAAGTTCTGTTCGTTGGACACAGAGTGTTCAGAATATGATTGCTGATGGTGCTGATGACTTCACAGAGTGTGGACCAGGTAAGGCCCTACAAGGTATGATTGTAAAGATCAACAAGGAAGTTTCTGCCCATGGCATCGCGTAAACTCATTATCTATCAGATTTTCACCCGTCTTTATGGCAATCGCAATACCACTCGTCAGGAGAATGGTTCGATAGTCGAAAACGGATGTGGAAAGATGAACGATTTCACGCCCAGCACCCTGAAGAAAATCAGGGAGATGGGCGTGAGTCATATTTGGTACACGGGTATCATTCGTCATGCTACCCAGACAGACTATACAGCCTATGGTATTCCTAAGAATCATTCTGCCATCGTTAAAGGCAAGGCGGGTTCCCCTTATGCCATTACAGATTATTACGATATAGATCCTGATTTGGCTGTAGATGTTAATCATCGTATGCTAGAGTTTGAACAGCTGATAGAACGTACGCATCAGGCAGGCATGAAGGTCATCATCGATTTCGTTCCTAATCATGTAGCCCGTCAGTATCATTCTATCTGCAAGCCTGAGGGCGTGAAGGATCTTGGCGAGGAGGATAATCCTGAAAATGGTTTTGACCCTCAGAACAATTTCTATTACTGTCCAGGTCAGCGATTTACGCCTTATTTTGACCTGTACCATGGTGAGCAGGAACCTTATATCGAGGAACCAGCCAAGGCTACAGGCAATGATTGTTTTAACAATGCGCCGGGTACAAACGATTGGTATGAAACGGTAAAGTTGAACTATGGCCTTGATTACTATGCAGGGCGTGTTGGTCATTTTACCCCCATTCCCAATACGTGGAGCAAGATGACTGACATACTCCTCTTTTGGGCAAAGAAAGGTGTCGATGGCTTCCGCTGTGATATGGCGGAGATGGTGCCTGCCGCTTTCTGGCAGTGGGCTACCGATAAGGTAAAGTTTGCATATCCGCAGATTATCTTTGTTGGCGAGGTGTATAATCCTGCTGAGTATCGTAATTATCTGGCTGCGGGCTTTGATTATCTTTACGACAAAGTAGGCATGTACGACACCCTTCGCGAGGTGATGCGAGGCCATCGGAGTACTCACGCTATCACAGGTGCTTGGCAGGCAACCGACGACATCCGTGACCACATGCTCTATTTCCTCGAGAACCACGATGAGCAGCGTATTGCCAGCAGTTTCTTCGTTGGCGATGCTCAGAAGGGCGTTCCTGGATTGGTGGTATCGGCACTTCTGCAGCAGAATCCGATGATGATCTATTTTGGCCAAGAGTATGGTGAGCGTGGAATGGAAAAGGAGGGCTTCAGTGGTAATGACGGACGTACGACCATCTTTGATTATTGGAGTGTGGACACCATTGTACGTGCGGCCCAGCGAAAGTTGACCACTCAGGAAAAGCAACTTAAAACCATCTATGATAAGGTCATCAGTATTGCTACAAATGAGAAGGCCATTGTCAGTGGTGCATGTTTTGATCTGATGTATGTCAATGGCCAGTATAATCACGAATATGCCTTTATTCGTAAAGCTGGTGCAGAGGTGTTGCTAGTGGTAGCAAACTTCGCTGATTCCGATCAGACAGTTGGTATTACGATTCCCGGACATGCTTTCGATTTCCTCAATCTGAAGGAGAAGAATGTTTCGGCCACTGACCTGCTTTCTGAAGGGAAACAGAAACTCTCTCTGAAGCGTGATGAGGCGGTCGCTATCAATGTTCAGGGGAATAATGCCGTTGTGTTGAAATTTAAAGCATAAGTATATGGATCCCATTCTCAATGATCACAATAAGGAAGAGTTCCCGCCAGCGCATACAGCGGAGCATTTGCTGAACCAGACCATGATCCGATTGTTTGGCTGCGAACGGTCTTATAATGCTCATATTGAGCGGAAGAAGAGCAAAATGAGTTTTTATCTTGACCATAAGCCATCGCGTCAGGAGGAAAAGGAGATTGAGCTTCGGATGAATGAGTTGATTGATGACGATCTTCCAGTGACCTTTGAGTTTGTCACCCGTGATAATCTCCCCGAAGAAGTCTCTACCGATCGCCTACCTGAAGATGTCTCCGAGACCATCCGACTCGTACGTATTGGTGATTATGATGTCTGTCCCTGTATTGGCCGGCATGTCCGTAGCACCTCTCAGATAGGGCGTTTCGAGATGCTTGGTACAAATTGGGATGAGCAGGAACGATCCTTTCGCGTGAGATTTAAGATAGTATGATTCAGATAATAGATGCCCGACCTTATAGGCCGGGCATCTTTTTATTCTTTTTTCAGTGCAATCTTCATGAACACCGGATAGTGGTCGGAATAACTAAGTTCTTTCATATAATAGGATAATGCCTCGTAGTTCTTGTCGTGGAAGATGTAATCGATTCTCAAGGGCGTCTTACCACGAAGGGTATGCATCCATCCGCTTCCGCATTCCTTGAAACCATCCGACAATTCACCTTTCAGCGTGTTGTATACATAGGAGTAGGGAACGTCCACGCAGTCGCCTGCCAAGATAACGGGGTATTCGCAATCACGAATGTGCATGGCGAGGATATTGGCTTGTCCAGCTCGCTTGATCATACCCACGGTGTAACTTCCGTAGATAGCTTCAAGCAGGCGGTTCCCCTGCACATTATAGCCATCTTCCTCCATTTTATTGGCACGGTAATATACATGGTGGGCACCTGCGGTCTCTAAGTGCACATTGTAGACACGGAACATCTGTCCGTTGACATCAATGTCTACCCACATTGCACTGTTAGCGCTAGCAGGGAACTCAATAGGTTCGCTTTTTTTGATGGGGTAACGGCTATAGATGGCATAGTGGCCATTTATACCATATGCCATATAGGGGAAATACTCCTTGTAACTCTCTGAGTTTTTCTTGTCGCCACTATGGTCGTTGTATTCTTGAATACAGAAAACATCCACCTTCTGCTTCTTCATTTCAGCAAGGACGTCCTGAGCGATAAAGCCTGATGCTGAATTGCCAAAGCCTGCCACATTATAGGTGGCAATTTTCAGGCCAGGCTGTTTCTCTGCTGTCTCGTCGACTCCTCCGAACTGATAGAGTGTTCCGATATAAGGAATGCAACAGAGTAGCGTGATGAATGGCATCAGTGCCCAATGCCAGCGCCTCATGATAAGCCAGTATAGTAGTAGAATCACATTGCCTGCAATCAGCAAGGGAAGCACATAGACGAGCAAGGCGCGTGCCATATTACCTGACGGATAAGTTTCACCACCGTAAAGGCCTACAAGTGTAAAAATCATCATCAACAATGTGATGATGAGCATCATGAATGAGAAATACTTCTGAACTGCGAGTTTACCCATATGTTCTAAATGATTGATTCTATTAGATGTTAGTCTTCATGAAGGTATCTTTTGACAACCTCAATGAGATTTTCTACTCTGAATGGTTTTGCCATGAATTCGTCACAACCAGCCATCTTGGCTTCACGGATGTTTTCCTCGAAAGCATAGGCGCTGAGGGCGATGACCGGGGTGTCATGATTGATCTCCTTGATGATGCGTGTGGCGTCGAGACCATTCATCTCTGGCATGCGAATATCCATCAGAATCAGGTCGGGCCGCTCATCTTCATTCAGATTGACAGCCTCGATACCATTATGGGCTCGTATGAGACGGAAACGCTTCTGGAGCACAATCTTTACCAGTTCATAGTTACTGTCTTCATCCTCAGCCACGAGAATCGTCTTTTGGTTCATACCTTCTGGACGTGCACTCACACGAATGGTACGCACATTAGTCGTTGTAGTGGTATGCTCTTGATTAATACCGCCTACAGTACCTTCAAAGGGAAGTCTGAATGTAAAGGTTGAACCAACGTTGACGGTGGATTCCACACGAATATTTCCTCCTAACTTCTCAACGATAATTTTACAGAGTGCCAGACCAAGACCATAGCCTTTTTGCTGTTCTGCGTCTTGCGAGGCATACGTGTTGAAGATGCTGTCAATGAATTCTGGCGGAATACCTGATCCCGTATCCTTCACGAAGAATTCAATGGTCTTCATCTCGTTAATGATACGGAAGCCATAGGTGATACTGCCCATCGTAGTATGTTTCAGGGCATTGCTGATGAGATTGGTGAAGACCTGTATGAGACGATTGGCATCGGTGTTCATCGTTGCGGTCATCAGCGGTTTCTCGAACTCCAGCTTGACAGATGGTGGGCAACGGAATTTAAACAGCTGCTTGATATTCTCGCACATCTCGTTGATATCGGTCATTGCCTTCTTCATTTGGATTTCACCCGATTCTACTCTGGAAAGGTCGAGTATTTCATTAATCAGACTCGACAAGCGCTGATTATTACTCTCAATAATCTGATAGTATTTCATGCGCTCTTCTTCAGAGTCTGTTTCAACGAGTACGCGCGAGAAACCTTCAATTGCATTTAGAGGGGTACGGATTTCATGGCTCATGTTGGCAAGGAAGAGAGATTTCATCTGACTGGCTTTTTCAGCCTTCAGAGCTTTCTCTTCGTATTCTGTAAGCTTTCTGTTTGCTATCTCCAGCTGTTCAGATATAATCTTTAATTTCCGGGTAGCGTCAGCAAGTTTCTGTAATAGAATGTCTCTTTCTTCTTGTCCCATTACCATTCAAAACCATTTTGGGTATTTGAAAAACCCTATTTGGGTACAAAATTACCAAAAATTTTCAATAAAACAAATAATAATCGAAAAAAATTAGATTCTTTTTGCTTTTTCCCAGGCGCCACTGTGTGAGTGGCTTTTCAGATAGGCTATTCCTTGGAACACATTCAGATTCATAAACAGAAAATAATAGGCGGTATAAAGCAACTTGTTTCGATGTCCGCATTTGCTGAGTGCCCATCCTAGTAGTGCTGCCAGATAGAATACGACTTGGAGAGCCAGTATAATGGTATAAATCAGACCTGCTCCGGAACAAACGAGCAGAATATTGACGATGGCCAGAATGACCAGTGCGATAGGGGTGATGCTCCATCGGAGCACGCGGTGGCTGATGTATTGGAAAGCCACCAATGGCTGATGCAGAGGGTTTAGCATTTTACGAAGCCACCAGATACTCTGCAGACCACCGGCAGCAATGCGACGCTTGCGTTTGGATTCCTCGGCAAGATTGGCAGAGCCGTATTCGAGGGCGTAGGCTTCTGGAGCATAGGCGATACGGTGGCCTTCATCGACAATGAGCATCGACATCATGAAATCGTCGAGAAGGGCATTATCGGGCACCTCGCGACAGAGTTCTGGCCGGATGGCATACAATTCACCAGCAGCCCCCATAGCCGAATAGAGTTCGCTGTCCCATTTCTTTAGCGTGCTCTCATAGCGCCAATAGAGGCCTTCGCCTTCTGCGGCCATCTCTCCGTTTCTCGAGGCCACACGTTTTTCACCGCTGACACAGCCCACAGTCTTGTCCTGAAACAATCTGGCGATTTCGCGCATGGCACCACGATTGATCATGGTATTGGCATCAGTGAAGGCCACAAGTTCTGTCTTTACCTCGCTGAGCCCATGTTTCAGAGCGGCAGTCTTGCCCTTGCGCTCTGGACTGAATACGAGATTCACTTCCGGATAGGCTTTCAGTAGCTCATTGGTATTGTCGGTCGTACCGTCTGTAACCCACATCACCCTGAACTTATCCTTTGGATAGTCCAGGGCGCGGGTGTTTTGCATCTTCTCTGCCACAATATCCTGTTCGTTATAGGCACAAATCATGAGTGTCATCGTGGGCAACTCATCGTCTGTGGGCATGGCAGTCTGTTGTGGTTCCCCTTTTATCAGCCTTTTCAGACGGATGATCAGGAAAAGCAGTATACCGTATCCGAGATAAGTGTAGAATACGATAAACAGGCAAAGCCAGAACAGAATTTTCAGTGTCAGCATAGATGATAGAGGATTACTACTGTAATGTTGATTCAATCTCTTCCTGCATGTCGATGAACTGCTGTTTAGCGTCATAGAACTCATACTGCAGGAAAGCCAGTTTCTGTGAGGGAACGATATGCACGCCCAATCCGTATTTCAGCTGCCATTGCATCTTCAGGCTGAAGACGCCTTTGTTGATATAGGCCGCCACATAGGGGTGTACATGCAAATAGAACCTTTTGATGCCGATTTTGTTGACCATGGTGTCAATCTTGCTCTCTAACTGGTCTGTAAACAGGATGCTTGACTTGATTTTTCCTGAACCGTGACAGGTGGGACATTCTTCTTCCACGTTCACGTCCATAGCCGGACGTACGCGCTGACGGGTAATCTGCATCAGTCCGAATTTCGAAAGGGGCAGGATGTTGTGGCGAGCACGGTCTTTCTGCATGTTCTTACACATGCGCTCATAAAGAATCTGACGGTCTTCCGCCAGTTTCATGTCGACGAAATCCACCACGATGATACCTCCCATGTCGCGAAGTCTCAG
>JAEEGF010108914.1_pt1 | contig 10545 bp, 9 predicted proteins | sample 9134171 | NCBI WGS metagenome assembly JAEEGF01 (sample SAMN16246542, study PRJNA631951) | gut metagenome | biome: gut microbiome; feature: rumen; material: AP-attached | host: Bos | place: Iran: Karaj | collected 2018-10 | reverse complement strand
GGCAGCCTGGATGCGGCCAATATGCTTAAGCCGGCCCTGGCACGCGGAGAAATCCAATGCATCGGTGCCACCACCCTGGACGAGTTCCGTGAGGTCATCGAGAAGGACGGCGCCCTGGAAAGGCGTTTCCAGAAGGTTATGGTAGAGCCTACGGACTTCGACCAGACCCTCCTCATCCTGCAGAACATCAAGGCCAAATACGAAGGCCATCACAACGTAACCTATACAGATGAAGCTCTCAAGAGCTGTATATCGCTGAGTCAGAGATACATATCAGACCGCTGCCTTCCGGATAAGGCTGTCGACATCATGGACGAGGCCGGAAGCCGCGCCCATATCAAGAACCTCAAGGTTCCTAAGAGCCTCTCAGAGCTGGAAAGCGCCGTATCCGTCCTCCAGACGGAAAAGAGCAAAGCCATCCGGGAGAAGAACTTCAAGCAGGCATCCATGCTCAGGGATATGCTCAAGACCAAGGAGGAAGAACTTGAGACCGCACGCAAGAAATGGCGTACCAAGATGGAAAGCAACCCTGTGGTTGTGGACAAGGAAGACATCGAGGCCGTACTGAGCCAGAGCACCCAGATCCCTATCCAGAAACTCGCCCAGAGCGAAAGCAACCGACTGCTGAACATGGGCAAGACCCTCAAGGAGAGCGTCATCGGCCAGGACGAAGCGATTGACAAGGTCACCCGTGCCATACTGCGTAACCGTGCCGGCCTGAAGGATCCGGGCAAACCTATCGGCACTTTCCTCTTCCTCGGCCCTACCGGCGTGGGCAAGACCCAGCTGGCCAAGGTGCTGGCCCGCAACCTCTTCGACACGGAAGATTCCCTCATCCGAATAGACATGAGCGAATTCATGGAGAAATTCTCCGTCAGCCGCCTCATCGGTGCGCCTCCAGGCTACATCGGATACAACGAAGGCGGAGAACTCTCCGAAAAAGTCCGCCGCAAGCCATACAGCGTCGTCCTTCTGGACGAGATAGAAAAGGCCCATCCGGACATCTTCAACCTCCTTCTCCAGGTTCTGGATGAAGGAAGGCTGACAGACTCCAACGGCCGCAACATAGACTTCCGCAACACCATCCTCATCCTGACTTCCAACATCGGAACCAAGGAACTCAAGGACTTCGGCCAGGGCGTAGGCTACGCCACTGCAACTAAGAGAGATGTCGTAAGCAAGAACCGCAGCATCATAGACAAGGCCCTGAAGAACCACTTCTCGCCTGAGTTCCTCAACCGTCTGGACGAGCAGATCCTCTTCAACCCGCTAACCAGGGAAGATCTGGAGAAGATCATAGACATAGAACTCAAGGGCCTGTTCTCCAGGGTTGAGCAGATCGGCTACAAGCTGAAGATTACCCCTGCCGCCAAGAAATACATCGCCGAAGAAGGCTACGATCCACAATACGGAGCCCGTCCGCTCAAGCGCGCCATCCAGAAGCTGGTGGAAGATCCTGTATCCGAAGCCATCATCTCCGGCCGCTTCAAGGTAGGAGAAACCATCGAGCTCAGCTACACCGACGGCCAGATAACCGTCAAATCCAAACAATAAGAGTTCCAGGGGAAAACAAAAAAGCCCAGACGGAAAGTCTGAGCTTTAATGTGACCCGCTCGGGGCTCGAACCCGAGACCCCAACATTAAAAGTGTTGTGCTCTACCAACTGAGCTAGCGGATCTCCAAATCCTTTAACGGACTTTAGGGCTGCAAAAATATGGATTAAAATTTTCTTATGCAAATTTTATCTTTCATAGAAGACGTAACCGGCTTTCTCAGAAGCCGTGGGATAGAGTTTGCATCCGAAGGCAACAACATCAGCTTCCCTTCCAAGCCCCTCAACCTGATCCTCGTTCCCCTTGAAACACAAAGCCCTGAGGAAACAGGAAAAGACACCGTATTCCTGTATGAAGACCGTTGGAAAGCCTCCCGGAGTGTTACATCCCAGAGGCTCCTGGCCCGGCTCGGAGATTTCAGAAGAATCCACGCACGCCTGTGCAAAGTGGTATCACTTGAAAACTGCAAGGATTTCGGCCTCTCTCCGGACACATTCCGCTCCAAGGCCAAGAAGTTCCTGGATGCCTTCCACACCTACGGCTATCTCAAAGGGCAGGAAGACTATCTGCTTATGTATAAGGAAGATATCATTGCCGCAGCCCAGTTCATGAAAACCTATCTGCCCGCGGAGAAAGACACCAAAAACAACCTGGCCTATGAGTGGACACGCTACGCAAGCCTTCCCGACGTGAGGATCGCCGGCGGTATGGGAAAAGTCCTGAACCAATTCCTCAGCGATATCGATAAGCACAGCTCTCCTAACGCTGAAAGCACCAGCGTAAAACCTCAAGCTCACGGAACGATTGAGGTTATGAGTTATTCGGACAATGAATGGAGCAACGGAGACGCATACCGCAAACTCGGATTCAAGCTTGCCGGCACAATGGAGCCTGTCACCTACCGCATAGACCCCAAAACCTGGAAGAGAATCAACCCACGGCAATGGGCCGCCCTGAAAACCCGGCTTACAGACAAGGAAGCTGAGTCTTATACTACAATACAAAACCAGGGAAGCCTGAAGTGGGTTTTCCTATTCGGCGATGGTATCTAGCGGTTTTTCAGGTAAACGCCTATGGATCGCCAGATGTCTTTACTGAATATCAGGGATGGACTCTTTTTCAGCGACTTCTTCAGTTGTGCGGGATATCCTTTTGGCGAGAGCTTGGCGTAATGGCGCAGCATCTTCTTCTCATAAAGCAACTTCGCCTTATCCTCAAGCTTATCGATGCGTTTTAGAGAGCTTTGAGGATGGTTCTGTTTCAAGAAGCCTGTGAAGCGGAGGCGGGTGTCCAGAGATTCCTTCTGGAACCGTAGCTGCGTTTCCAGGTCTTCCGAGCGGCTGACGCTCTCCGCCAGATTACGATAGGCAATAGACTGAGTGTCAGTTCCCCAGAAACTTCCACATTGTGATAGGAAAAGCCAAAGCGGAAGATCTTGCGTAGCATCTTCCCTGGAGGCGAATGTATTAAGATATACCCTAAGATGCTCTGTCCGGTAGGTCACTCCTCCGGCAACCAGCGGGTTGTTCTTTGTAAGAAGGGTCTCCGGAGTGATCTTCAGATCCCTGTATATTCCATGAACTGAGTTCTGGGATGATTCCTCAGTAGAAGTGTAAGATATTGTCTTACTGTTTACATTGGCAGTAGTATCTTGGGTGACAGATGATTTATTGCAAAGGGGACTGGAATGGAATTTCCCGCGGACTGTCTCCAGGGTGTCTTTCTCATCTATCAGGAAGAATCCGCTGCAGGCTGCCTGAGCTTCCGGATGGGAATCCAGGAAGGATGTCTGCCTCAGCAGAAAGTATGGATCCGCAAGTATGTCATCGCTATCCAACTGGCTGACATACCGCACGTTTAAAGAAAGTGCAAACTCCAGGCAATGGAGGAAGTTGCCGGAAACTCCCCTGTGCACTCCATCTGTTATGTCAAAAACAATCTTTAACGGCGCTGAATCATTGTCTGAGCCTGAATGATACTTGGCGGCGTAGTCTGCACAGATCTGGCGGCTGGAGTCAGTTGAACCGTCATCGCAGAGGATTATTGAAAGAGTCTTCTGGCAGGAAGTATGTTGGGCTGTAGTGGAGTTGGTTACGGAAGCTCCAAGGTGCTGGGTCAAGACGCTTTCTATGGCATCGCGGAGAAACTTCTCCTTGTTGAAGACCGTGATTATGACGGCTATTCCGGATGGTTTTGCTCCTGCTTCCATTCTATTCGGATTTTTTCCAGACGGAGAGGAGGTTCTTGATTTCCTGGGTTTCCTTCTTCGGGAGGAATTTCCAGAAAACCAGTATCAGGATGGCGCCTATCAGCAGGCCGGCGGCCACGGACGAGAGGTTGGTCCAGGTCATATCGTCCCAGTTGTTTCTGAAACAGATATATTTGAAGACGATAGCGGCTATTCCCACTATCAGCGAGATGATTACGCAGATGATAAACATCGGGAACAGGTCTTTCAGCTGCTCCATCGGACCATAACCTATCGCCCGGCCTGAATACAGAGCGTAGATTACAAGGGTCAGTATAGAGGCGGCAACCATTCCCCACAGAAGGATGTCAAGGTCCTTTAGGACGATTCCGATAACGATGGAGATTGCCATCAGGACCTTCTTGAGTATATCCAGAACCAGGTACTGGCGCATCTTGCCCTTAACCTGGAGGATGTTCTGGTAGAGATAGTGTGCCGGATAGAATGCCCCAGCGAGGCAGATTATGGAAAGGATGTGGGCCGCAGGAGCCCATTTCTCGCCTACCAGGCCCACGATAAACGGATACGAGAGGGCTGAAAGGCAGAAACTTACAAGAACAGACACAGCCATGACCACCTTCAGGATGGTGCTGAAGACTCTCTTTAGGCGGACATCGTCGTCCTGCACCTTGCTCAGAACCGGGAAGCTTACCCTCTGCACTACCTGGGACAGGTTGTTGGAAGTCACATTGCTGTATTTCTCGGAGCTGGTGTACTGGCCGAGTGTCTCAGTGCCGAATCCCTTTCCGATTACCGGGAAGTAGATGTTCTTGAAGATTGTATCCAGTAGTCCGGTAACAAGAACATTGCTGCCGTAGGAGAAAAGTTCCCGGAAACTCTTGCCTGAAAACTTGAAGCTCGGCCTCCAGGTGCCTACAATCCAAAGCATTATGGTATTGACCAGCTGACGGGAAAGCTGCTGTCCGACAAGGCTCCAGACGCCATATCCGCCGAAGGCCAGCCAGATGCCCACGACTCCGCTTATCACTGAGGCGGTAACGGAGCAAATCGTAAGGCTCCTGAAATCCACAGCCTTAACCAGAAGGACTCTCTGGATTATGGATACTGCATTGATTATCAGAACAAAGGAAAGTATCCTGAGCAGGTCCTCCAACTGAGGCTCACCGAAATATGAAGCCACATAAGGAGCAGCCAGCTGAAGGATGCCGAAGCAGACAAGGCTTATGAAAAAGTTCGTAAGGAAGGTTGTCGAGAGATCTTCCCTTGAAGGCTCGGGCTTTTTGATCAGCGCAGCCGAGAATCCGTTGTCTATGAAGGAAATGGATATCGCGATAAAAATAGCAAGATGGCCTATCAGCCCGAATTCGTGAGGAGACAGGAACCACCTCTGCAGAATCAGGGCAACCACAAAAGTAACGGCAAGCGAGGAGAGGTTCTCGATAAAACCCCACCTCGCTCCGCTAATCGCCTTTTGCTTAAGGTTGTCCGGCATATGAAACTATTTCATTGATTCTGCAGCCTTGCAGAAGATGTCCAGACCCTTGGTAGTCAGAGGATGGTCTATCAGCCCTATGATGGACTTGTAAGGGCAGGTAGCAACGTCTGCTCCGGCCTCTATACACCTGAGTATATGGTTGGTATGACGGATAGAAGCGGCCAGTACCTGGGTCTCGAATCCGTAATACTGATACATATCCACTATCTGCTCGATCAGCTGGATTCCGTCCTCTCCGATGTCATCCAGCCTTCCGATGAACGGACTGCAGAATGTGGCTCCGGCCTTGGCGGCCAGAAGGGCCTGTCCGACTGTGAACACCAGCGTGCAGTTGGTTCTGTAACCCTTGTCGGCGAAATACTTTACCGCCTTGATACCAGCCTCGGTGCAAGGCAGCTTGATGGTTATCTTGGCAGGATCTATCTGGTAGAGTTCCTCGCCTTCTTTAATCATGCCTTCATAGTCTGTGGAGAAAACCTCGGCGCTCACAGGACCGTCCACGATGTCGCAGATAGCCTTGTAGTGCTTGAAAATCTGGTCTTTGCCCTTTACGCCTTCCTTAGCCATCAAAGAAGGGTTGGTGGTAACGCCGTCCAGGACTCCGAGAGCGTTTGCCTGGCGGATCTGTTCAAGATTGGCAGTGTCGATAAAGAATTTCATACCCGTATTGTTTATTTTCTGTTTGAATACATATCGCGATAATAGCGCTTATATGCGCCCTTGGTGATATTGTTCACCCACTCCTTGTTCTCCAGATACCATTTGACTGTTTTCTCGATTCCCTCAGGGAAACTGGTCTCTGGCTTCCAGCCGAGTTCCTTGCGGAGCTTTGAAGAGTCTATTGCATAGCGGAGGTCGTGGCCGGCACGGTCTGCCACATAAGTTATCAGTTTCTCGGAAGTTCCTGCTGGACGTCCGAGTTCACGGTCCACGATCTTCACTATCAGCTTGACGATGTCTATGTTACGCCACTCGTTGAAACCGCCGATGTTGTAAGTCTCCCCTACCGTTCCCTTATGGAACACGAGGTCTATTGCCTTGGCGTGGTCTTCAACATACAGCCAGTCTCTGACATTTATGCCCTTGCCGTATACAGGGAGCGGCTTGTTGTGCTCTATGTTGTTTATCATCAGCGGAATAAGCTTTTCAGGGAACTGGTACGGGCCGTAGTTGTTCGAGCAGTTGGTCAGCACTACAGGCAGGCCGAAAGTATCGTGGAAAGCCCTTACGAAATGGTCTGAAGAAGCCTTGGAGGCGGAATATGGAGAATGCGGCTCGTAGCGGTCAGTCTCCTTGAAAAGCCTCTTGTCAAACTTCAGCGATCCGTAAACCTCATCGGTTGATATATGGTAGAAACGGAACTTCTTCTCGCTCTGCTTTGCGTTAGCCAGGCTGCAGCCCCAGAACTCCTTGGCTGCCTGAAGCATGGTAAGCGTTCCAAGCACATTGGTCTTTGCAAATGCAAACGGGTCCTTGATGCTGCGGTCCACGTGGCTCTCTGCCGCGAAATGGATTATACCGTCCACTCCATACTCCTTGAGAGTAGCCATAACCTTCTTGTAATCAGTTACATCCCCTTTCACAAAGACATAGTTCTTGCGGTTTTCTATATCCTTGAGGTTGGAAAGGTTCCCGGCGTAGGTCAGCTTGTCGTAGTTGATGATCTTGGTCCTCGGATACTTCTTTACGAACATCCTCACCACGTGCGAGCCAATGAACCCGGCTCCGCCGGTTATAAGTATTGCTTTCATCTTTATCTTGTTTTAATAAGATTGTTCAGGCATATTTTCAGCGATTGCCTCCAGTGCGGAATCTCTATCTGGAGCCTCTGCTTGATCTTGCTCTTGTCCAGGACGGAGAAACTCGGGCGCTTTACCTTGCTAGGGAATTCGTCTGAGTGGCAAGGCATTACCCTGCAGGCAGAACCGCTAAGTTCTGCGATAGCGGTTGCAAAGTCAAACCACGAGCAGACGCCCTCATCGGTGAAGTTGTAGATGCCGTTGTCCACCTTTCGCCAGTCTCCTGAGATTATCTCCATCGCGATGCGGTATACCACGGCTGCCAGGTCTCCGGCGTATGTAGGAGTGCCCACCTGGTCAAAGACCACATTCAGCCTGTCTTTTGAGGCAAACAGGTTCAGCATCGTCTTGACGAAGTTCTTCCCATATTCGGAATACAGCCAGGCGGTCCTGACAATTGCGTAGCGGGCCTTGTCAGCCTGCCTTGGAGAAATCTCCTTCCCCTCAAGTTCAGCGATTATCCGCCCTTCGCCTTCCAGCTTGCTCTCGCCGTAGACGCCGGACGGAGAAGGCTTGACCTCTTCCGTTCTCGGCAGTGTGGAACGCTCCTTTCCGAACACGTAGTCCGTGGAAATATGTATCAGCGCAGCGCTGTTCACCCTGCAGGCCTTGGCCAGGTTGCCAGGAGCCTCGGCATTGATTTTGAACGCCATATCCCTGTCATCCTCAGCCTTGTCCACATTGGTGTAGGCGGCGCAGTTTATCACGATGTCTATACGGTTTTTCTTCATATAGGCGCTCACCGCCCTGTAATCCGTAATATCCAGGGTGTCAACGTCGGTGAAAAAGAAATTGGCGTCTGCGCTGTTGGCCATCAGGGCCAGGGACGTGCCCAGCTGCCCGTTGGCGCCTGTCACCAGAATATTCTTCAATGTATCTTTCTTTGCCATAAACTATAGACTTTTGATGTACTGGGCAAAGGTCGGGTGGACCTTGTCCTTAGGGCTGAGGATCATATCCTTCTGTGGAATGCCCCAGTCAATCCCCAGGTCCGGATCGTTGAAGATGATGCCACCCTCTGATTCCTTGTTATAGTAGGAACTGCACTTGTACTGGAACACAACCTCGTGGCTCAGGACGGAAAATCCGTGTGCAAAGCCTTCCGGAATGAAGAACTGAAGATGATTCTCCCCGCTCAGTTCAACGCTCACGTGCTTGCCGAATGTCGGAGAACCCGCTCTGAGGTCCACAGCCACGTCCAGCACCTTTCCGCTGACAACTCTGACCAGTTTTGCCTGGGCGTACGGAGCCTTCTGGAAATGCAGGCCGCGAACCACTCCGTATGTGGAATAGCTCTGGTTGTCCTGTACGAATTCCGGGATTTCCGGAGCCAGATCGCTGAGCAGCTTCTTGTTATAGCTCTCATAGAAATAACCTCTCGCATCTCCGAAAATGTGGGGTTTTAGTATGAGTACGCCTTCTATGTCTGTTTTAATTATTTCCATTCTTAAACTTCTAATTGGATCTTTCCGTCTGCCAAGTCCAGAAGATACTGGCCGTAAGGGTTCTTTGCCATAGGAGCTGCTACCTCCTTAAGCCTTTCGGCCGTGATCCAGCCCTTGCTGAATGCTATGGCCTCCAGACAGGCGATCTTGATGCCCTGCCTTGCCTCGAGCACCTGGACGAAGTTGGTTGCCTGGTACAGGGAGTCGTGGGTTCCGGTATCCAGCCACGCAAAGCCGTAGCCGAACTTCTCAGCCTTGAGGTTGCCCTGCTCCAGATATGCCTGGTTGACGGAAGTGATTTCCAGTTCCCCTCTCCAGGAAGGCTTCACGTTCTTTGCTATCTCCACCACGCTGTTAGGGTAGAAATACAGGCCCACCACTGCGTAGTTGCTCTTTGGTTCCTTTGGTTTCTCCTCTATGCTGAGTACGTTACCGTCTTTGTCAAACTCAGCGACTCCATATCTCTGCGGATCGTTAACCCAGTAGCCGAAAACTGTCGCCTTTCCAGCTGAAACGTTTTCTACTGCCCTGAGAAGCAGACTGTTGAAATTGTTTCCATAGAAGATATTGTCTCCCAGGACCAGGCAGACACTGTCTGTTCCGATGAACTTTTCACCTATTATGAAAGCCTGGGCCAGGCCATCCGGAGACGGCTGGACTTCATAGCTGAAATTCACTCCGAACGAAGATCCGTCACCGAGAAGCCTCTTGAATGAAGGCATGTCTTCCGGGGTGGAAATTATCAGAATATCACGGATTCCGGCCTTCATAAGCACGGAAACAGGATAATAGATCATCGGCTTGTCATATATCGGGAGAAGTTGCTTGCTCACGCCCTTGGTTATAGGGTAAAGTCTTGTGCCTGAGCCTCCTGCCAGTACTATTCCTTTCATTGAAGTTTGGATTTGTTTTTGGTGTTTACTTTTTGGTGGTATCCAGCGGTTCTGCCGGGCCGAGGGTATCAACCACGGTTTCAATATCTTCATCACCCTCCAAGGCACTTCCCAGGCCGCCGAAAAGTGAACCTATGCTGCCGATGAGTTCCTTCACCGGGTCAGAGGCGAAAATATCGCTGAATATATTTTCGAGCTTTACGGAATCTCCCTGGAGTACGTCCTTGAAGCCATCGATGAAGGCCGGAAGGAGCTTGCTCTGGTCTGCCAGTTCCTGGATCAGAGCCTTGATCTCAGCAGATGACTGGTCTATTGCATTCTCCACTAGAAGAGCATGATAGCGGCCGGCGGCGTTTGCCACCCTCTGCTTTTCCTCGGCGGTGTAGCTGCTTTCGTTCTTGCCGTATTCCTCCATCATGGCCTGATACTCCTTGGCGGATTTCTCCCAGTCTGCCTGAGTATAATCCTTGCAGTTAACCTGAGCCTTGATCACAAAGTCATCTATTTTCTGCGGAAGGTTCTCCTTGACCGGACTGACGCAGGAAAAAAGCATCAAAGACAAAACTGACAACAGGGATAATTGTATAGCTCTCATTTTTTTCATAAATTTGTTTCAGACTTGTGCTGCGGACCGTTCCGCGATGCGCATTAGCATACTTTATACTTATCGTACAAATTTAATAAAAAATACCAAATCATAATTATGAAAACTTTCAGAGCTTTATCCACAGCAATTATCGTGCTCGCTGCATCTTTGATGACTTCTTCCTGCGGAACCCTCAACTCCGAGGCCCTTCTGGCCGGAGGAATGCAGGCTATCCAGGCCGCTACCCTCTCAGACTCTGAGGTCAAGGCATATGTAGGACAGTACATTGCAAACGAAGACAAGCAGAATGTTGTCCTCGGGGAAAACGATCCTTACACCAAGCGTCTGAGGAAACTTACTGCCGGAATCACCCAGGTTGACGGCACTCCTCTGAACTTCAAGGTTTACAAGACCGACCAGGTTAACGCTTTTGCCTGTGCAGACGGTAGCGTAAGGGTTTACACCGGACTTATGGACCTTATGACAGACGATGAGGTTCTGGGCGTTCTGGGCCACGAAATCGGCCACGTTGGCCTCAAGCACACCAAGAAACAGTTCCAGCAGG
>JAEEGF011698096.1_pt1 | contig 10546 bp, 13 predicted proteins | sample 9134171 | NCBI WGS metagenome assembly JAEEGF01 (sample SAMN16246542, study PRJNA631951) | gut metagenome | biome: gut microbiome; feature: rumen; material: AP-attached | host: Bos | place: Iran: Karaj | collected 2018-10 | reverse complement strand
AGGAAATACAGCGGACGGCGTGAATCTCCGACTGCACGCAGAATACCTGCACCCATGTTATAGAACATGAGCCCGATAATGCCTGCGAAATAAATACGAAGGTAGATTGTTGCCTCTCCGATTACGTCATCCGGGGTATCCATCATGCGCAGCAGAGCGGGGGAAGTAATGAGCCCCAGCAACGTGCAGAATATAGCAGCAAGCAGTGTCAGGAGCAAGGCGGTATGCACTGCATCGTGAACGCCTTTTTCATCCTTGTCACCGAATGCCTGGGATATGACAACGCCAGCGCCTGTTGACAGACCGGTAAAGAAACCAATCAGTGAGTTGATCAGGCTGCCTGTAGAACCAATGGCTGCAAGGGCTTCCTTGCCGACAAAACGACCGACAACGATACTGTCTACGGTGCTGTAGAGCTGTTGGAAGACCTGCCCGATAAGCAGAGGCAACGCAAAAGAAAGCAGCAATTTCCAAATGCTGCCTTGCGTCATATCCACACTTTTACGCTGACCCGCCATTGTGTCTGCCTTTCAATTATATGATGCAAATACAGTATATCACGAAAACTGCAGATAAATGTTGGAGATGCATTAAAAATACAACGGCTGATCTATTTTTGACAGAAAGGGTATAAGTGCGTTATAATGCCAGTGGCCGATGCGGCCAATCTACTGATGGAGGATCATTATGTTAGAGTATCGGTATGACACACAGCTGCTGATCGAAGGCCATGACCTTGACGAAGATAAGATCAACGATTATATCACTGAGAACCTGAAGGGCGACTGCCTGCTGGTAGTGGGCGATGATGAGATGATTAAACTGCATTTCCACACTAATGAACCATGGAAAGTACTGGAATACTGCGCTTCACTGGGCGAGATCTGCGACATCGTTGTTGAGGATATGGATCGTCAGGCACGCGGTCTGCAAGGCTGATAAAGCCTAAATTGAAAATAAAAGAAGTCAGGTCAGTACCCTGGCTTCTTTATTTTCACCGGTTGCAGTTAAACAGCATCCGATTGCGGCATTTCCGGTGTCGCGGTTTTTTTGTTTCCGCGCTGGAGCCGCGGCGCATGCGCGGCACGGGTCAGCTGCGGCTTCGCACCGTCAGTGATGACATCGCGCGTGATGCGGCAGGCAGTCACGTCCTTCTGCGAGGGCAGGTCAAACATGGTATCCAGCAGCGCATGCTCGATAATGGCACGCAGTCCGCGGGCACCGCTTTTTTGCTGCATTGCCAGGTGCGCGATGGCGGTCAGGGCGTCAGAATCGAAGGACAGTTCGACACCATCCAGCTCGAGCAGACGCGCATACTGCTTGACGAGTGCGTTCTTGGGCTCGGTCAGGATCTGCACGAGCGCGGCTTCGTCCAGCTTGTCCAGTGTAACCACGACGGGCAGACGCCCGACGAATTCGGGGATCAGGCCGTACTTCATCAGGTCTTCCGGGCGCAGCTGGCGGAGAATGCTGTCCTGCTCATCCGCACTGTCGCCGCTCAGCTTGGCACCGAAGCCCAGAGTACGGGAACCAATGCGCTGCTGGATCATGGGCGCAAGGCCGTCGAAGGCACCGCCGCAGATGAAAAGGATATTGGTGGTATCGATCTGCATGAACTCCTGATGAGGATGCTTACGCCCGCCTTGGGGCGGAACATTTGCAACAGTGCCTTCGAGGATCTTCAGCAGAGCCTGCTGCACGCCTTCGCCGCTGACATCGCGGGTGATAGAGACGTTCTCACTCTTTTTGGAAATCTTGTCGATTTCGTCAATATAGATGATACCGCGCTGTGCGGCCTGGATATCACCATCAGCAGCCTGGATCAGGCGCAGCAGGATGTTTTCCACATCTTCGCCTACATATCCGGCTTCAGTAAGCGCAGTAGCATCTGCAATGGCAAAAGGCACATTCAGAACGCGTGCGAGTGTCTGCGCCAGATACGTCTTGCCGCAGCCGGTCGGACCGACCATCAGAATATTGGACTTCTGAAGTTCCACATCGCCAGCTTTGGGAGGAGCACTGATACGCTTATAGTGGTTGTATACTGCAACACACAAGGTGCGCTTTGCGGCTTCCTGACCAATCACATACTCGTCCAGTACAGCTTTCATTTCGCTGGGCAGGGGGATCGGCGCGTTTTTGACGGCAGCGTTCATGGTAGAAACCACATCGTCGTCGATGATATCGCGGCACAGCATGATGCATTCATTGCAAATGAATGCATTTGGGCCGGCAATCAGCCGGCGTACCTGATCTTGCGTTTTTCCGCAGAAGCTGCAACGGTGCAGCTTGCGGGTAGTGAAATCATCCTTGGCCATATTGTACCTCAGGCATTGTTCTTCTTGCGGGGAGAGTAGATGCTGTCAATTACGCCATATTCCAGTGCTTCTTCTGCGGACATGAAATAGTCGCGCTCGCAGTCAATACGCAGTTTGTCTTCAGGCTGACCGGTCATTTCGCTCATCATGCGCAGCATCTTGTCTTTGGTCTTCAGGAGCCATCTTTCACGGATCTCCACGTCAGTGGCCTGTCCGCTGGCACCACCTAAAGGCTGATGGATCATGATCTCGCTGTTGGGGAGAGCCAGACGCTTGCCTTTTTCGCCCGCCATCAGCAGGAAAGCGCCCATGCTGGCGGCCATGCCGATGCATACAGTACGGACATCGCACTTGACATAATTCATCGTGTCATAAATGGCCATACCTGCGGTCACTGAACCGCCGGGGCTATTGATATACAGCGAGATATCAGCGTCGGGATTATCCATTTCCAGGAACAAAAGCTGTGCGACAACGATGTTGGCCACCTGATCGGTGATTTCGTCGGCAAGAAAAATAATACGGTCTTTGAGCAAACGGGAATAGAGGTCATAACCGCGCTCACCGTTGCTGGTGCGTTCTACAACATTAGGAATAAGAATGCTCATTTGTTTTCCTCCATGGGTCGATTTTATAAAGAAAGGGCTTGACAACCTGGCCGAACGTATCATACGCCGACGCAGTGCAAGCCCTTTTCAGTGCGAATATTACTCCTCGCCCTTTTCTTCCGCAGTATCCTCAGCCTTATCGGCGGCCTTCTTCTTGCGCGGCTTCTTGGCGGGTTTTTCTTCGGCCTTCTCAGCAACCTTCTCGGTGATGACAGCATTTGCCTTCAGGAAGTCAATAGTCTTCTTGATGCCAGCAGTCTCCTTCAGGTAGGCTTTCTGACCGTCAGAAAGAGAGGCCTTGAACTCCTCAACTTCGCGGTTCATGCGCTTCGCCTGGTCGGCATAGGTGGCCTCGATGTCTTCCTCAGTAGGCTCAATGCTCTCGGCCTTGGCAACGGCTTCCAGAACGAGCTGGGTCTTTACGCGGTTAGTGGCTTCGCTCTTGTACTGCTCACGCAGCTGATCCATTGTCTGGCCGGTATACTTGAGGTAATCCTCAAAGCGCAGCCCCTGGTAAGCCATGCGCATTTCCATTTCGCGCAGCATGGAAGTGATCTCGTCTTCAATCATGGCATTGGGAATGTCGCAGTCAGCAGCATCAACCACTTTCTGCACCAGTGCATCTTCCAGCTCGGACTCCGCACGCTCGGAGGCATTCTTTTCCAGCGTATCGACGATGTTCTGACGGTAGGCAGCGAAGGTATCAAATTCGCTGACGTCGGCGGCAAAGTCATCATCCAGTTCGGGCTTGATCTTTTCCTGGATGCCGTTTACTTTGACATGGAACACAGCGTCTTTACCAGCCAGTTCTTCAGCATGGTACTGTTCGGGGAACTTGACCTGCAGATCCTTTTCTTCGCCGATGGACATGCCAATCATCTGATCTTCGAAACCGGGAATGAAGGTGTTGCTGCCGATTACCAGGGTCTGTCCCTGAGCAGTGCCGCCTTCAAAAGGTACTCCGTCCACGCTGCCGGCATAGTCCAGATTGACTGTATCCTGAGCCTGCACGGGGCGGTCAGTTACGTCCTGGGTGGTGCTGGCGCGCTCCACATCGCTGTCGATGCGGGCGTTGATTGCTTCCTCGGTCACAGGCTGAACGTTCTTTTCCACCGCTACACCCTTGTATTCACCCAGGGTGATATCCGGCTTGACAAAGACTTCGATGGTGAACTTCAGCTCCTGGCCGGCGCCGATCTGCTGGATGTCCACTTCGGGACGATCTACGGCGGCGATCGCATCAGCCTTAAGTGCTTCGTCGTAAGCGGGCTGAGCGACGATCTCAAAAGCATCGTCATAGAATACGGACTCGCCGTACATGTTCTCAATCAGCTTGCGCGGAGCCTTGCCCTTGCGGAAACCGGGGACATTGATTTTGCCGCGGTTCTTCAGATAGGCTTTCTGCATTGCTGCGTCAAAAGCTTCGGCACTCTCTACGAATGTAAGCTTAACTTTGTTACCGGAGATTTTTTCGACGGTGTAAGACATGTTGATCCTCCTCGCGATCAGTTACGATCAGTATGCATGCGGCACTTCTGCCTGTTCGCACGCAGTATTGTATTATAGCATACAGAATATCCCATTGCAAGCCATGAACATGGCAAAATCGGGCATTTTTGTGTAAAACCGATCCTTGTTACAGAAAAGGAATCCGCCGCGGCGGGCGGCGGATCAAAAGCACGTTTAAGCGTTTTGAGGATCGCTTTCCTTCTTTTTAAATATACGGTGTTTGGGCTTGGGCAGATGATACTCGTGACCTTCGTCATAATAAACCTTGGCAGGCGGCGTTTCGAGCTGCTCGGGGTCATTGAGAATCTTACCCATCAGTGCCAGCATCTTTGCATACATCGCGCCTTCTGCAATGCGCTCATCGCAGACAAGACCGAGGGGGAGCAGACGCTTGCGTGTTACGTTGCCCTTGGCGTCCACCTGGGTGGTGCGTTCTACAGAACCAATGGAGATAAACTGTGAGCAGGTACCAAAGTTATAGATATGATGCTGTACTGCAGGCATACCGATTGAAGCCAGGTTGGTGATGAACATGCTGGTGTGGAAGGGACTTGCATTTAGAATATAGCGAGGCAGAATGCCATAACGATCTGTCAGACGAGCAAAGCTCACGACGATGTTGGCAAGAATAGGGCGCAGCAACAGCTTGGCGATTTTCATGGTGCTGTTGTCTGCGTCTTCTTTGCGGCAGCGCTCAATCGTTTCACTGATGCGGTCTGCTACATCATATATAGTATCAGCAGGATCGAAGAAGCACTTCGTGGTGTTTTCGGCAATCTTGTTGTCCGAAGAATTTTGAAGCAGGGCAAAGGAGACGACCAGCTGGTTACGGGCGTACAGACGCTTGTTCGCAATAAAGCGGTTCAGCTCGGGCAGCTGTGATACAGTGCGCACATAAGCTGCGATGATGATCTCCATGAATGTGATCTTATAGCCTTCGTCAGCCTTGGCAACGATATAGCGGGCAAGCTTTTCGAAATCAAGTTTGTAATCCGAAAAGACCTGCGCGTCGCAGCGCATAGGCATGAGGTAGGGGGTAAGCGCGATGATGGGATCGATTTCCTTTATGAGATGTCCGTCTGCACGATGACCAAACATTGAAAGCATCCTCTCTGAATATGTACTTCCCGCACTGCGCAGGATCGTGATAATTATAAATAATGAAAAAGACAGCGTCAAATTCTGCCCAAATCGTGCCATAATTCATACCTCTAAATGCGATATACCCCGAAAACCCGAACAAATGAGACGCACGCTTGCGTGGACACGATGAAGAAAAATGAGTACTAAAAAAACGAGGTTTTTAGCCGTTTTTTCAGAAAAAAAGATCAAAAAAAGATGGAAAAAATAAAAAAAGACTATTGCATTCTCTTGAAAGATGCTTTATAATCAGAGCGTTGTCTGTTTATGGGATGAAACTGCAAGTTGCCGCCCGGCCTTGGCGGGTAATTGCGGCGGACCAGCCCGGCATGACCGGGCAACGGACTCACACTTCCCGGCGCCGACCATGCGAAAAGGGAAGGATGGAAAGAGGGATCCGGCGGAAGAAGGCCTACCGACTGCGCGGAAGACCATCCGCCATGGATACTCCCCCCTCGGACCGCGAGTACGAAATCATTAGGAGGAAAAAAGATGGCCAACCAGAAAATCCGTATTAAGCTCAAGGCTTACGAGCACAACCTGATCGACCGCAGCGCGGAGCGCATCGTTGAGACCGCAAAGCGCACTGGAGCCCAGGTTGCCGGCCCGATCCCGCTCCCCACTGAGAAGGAGATCGTTACGATCCTGCGTGCGCCCCACAAGTATAAGGACAGCCGTGAGCAGTTCGAGCGCCGCACTCACAAGCGTCTGATCGATATCCACAATCCCACCCAGCGCACTGTGGACGCCATGATGAAGCTTGATCTTCCCGCCGGCGTCGAGATCGAAATCAAGCTGTAAGGCAGGAGGACAAACGACATGAAGAAAGCTATTCTGGGCAAGAAGCTCGGTATGACCCAGATTTTTATGCCGGATGGCAGTCTGGTCCCGGTTACCGTCATTCAGGCGGGCCCCTGCACCGTGGTGCAGAAGAAGACCAACGAAACTGACGGTTACGAAGCGGTTCAGTTCGGCTTCGACACCTACGCCGAAAAGCGTGCTGAAAAGCTGGTCAACAAGCCCGAAGCGGGTCACTTCAAGAAAGCGGGCGTCGCGCCGACGCGCTATCTGCGTGAGTTCCGGCTGGAAGACGCTGCTTCCTACGAAGTGGGTCAGGTTGTCAAAGTCGACGTATTCGCCGAAGGCGACAAGATCGACGTTACCGGAACCAGCAAGGGTCACGGCTACACCGGCCCCATCTACCGCTGGAACCAGCACACTGGCCCCATGGCGCACGGCTCCAAGTATCATCGTGGCGTCGGCTCCATGAGCGCTAACTCCGATCCTAGCCGCGTGTTCAAGAACAAGCACATGGCCGGCCACTACGGTGTAGAGCGCATCACCATCCAGAACCTGACGGTAGTCAAGGTGGATGCGGAACGCGATCTGCTGCTGGTGCGCGGTGCTGTGCCCGGCCCCAACGGCGGTCTGCTGCTTGTGCGCAACGCCGTCAAAGCCTGATAAGGAGGAACAAACGATTATGCCCAGTATTCAAGTGCTGAACATGCAGGGCGCCAACGTTGGCGAAATGCAGCTCAAAGACGAGATCTTCGCCGTTGAGCCCAACGTACCCGCCATGCATCTGGTCGTCCGCTCCATCCTTGCCAACAAGCGTCAGGGCACCCAGAGCGCGCTGACTCGCGGCATGGTACGCGGCGGCGGCCGTAAGATCTATCGCCAGAAGGGCACCGGTAATGCACGCCATCATGGCAACCGTGCTCCCCAGTTCGCACACGGCGGCGTGGTGTTCGCTCCCCAGCCCCGTGACTATGTCATCAATGTACCTAAGAAAGTCCGCCGCCTGGCCATGAAGAGCGCTCTGACCGAGAAGTTCAACGATGGCGCCATCCTGGTAGTGGACCAGATCAAGTTCGAGGAAGTCAAGACGAAGTTTGCCGCCCAGCTGCTCAAGGCCCTGAAGGTCGAAAAGCGCAGCCTGCTGGTCCTGGAAGGTCGCGATGAGAGCATCATCCGCGCCACCAAGAACCTGGCTCTGCTGGATGACAGCTATGTCAACACCCTCAATGTGTACGATATCCTGCGCGCTGACAAGCTGATCGTTACCCGCGCGGCGATGGAGAACATTCAGGAGGTGTATGCCTGATGAAGAATGCTCATGATATCATCCTTCGCCCCGTCCTGACCGAAAAGGGCTACGACGGCATCGAGGAAAAGCGCTACGTATTCGAAGTAGCCATCAATGCCAACAAGACTGAGATCAAGCAGGCGCTTGAATCCGTCTTCGAAGGCATCAAGGTAGAAAAGGTCAACACCGTGCGCACCATCGGTAAGATGAAGCGCCAGGGCATCCACCAGGGCCGTACGGCTGAGGTGAAAAAGGCCTACGTGAAGCTGACCGAAGACAGCAAGCCTATCGCGTTCTTTGAAGGCATGGCTTAATAGGGAGGAGAAGCAAAATGGCAATTAGAGTTTATAAGCCGACTTCGGCCGCCCGCCGCCATATGTCCGTGCTGACTTTCGAGGAGATCACCAAGAAGACCCCCGAGAAGAGCCTGACTGAGTATCTGAAGAAGAATGCGGGCCGCAACAGCCAGGGAAAGATCACCGTTCGTCATCAGGGCGGCGGCAACAAGGTCAAGTACCGCATCATCGACTTCAAGCGCGAAAAGCGTGATATCCCCGCCAAGGTGGCGGCGATCGAGTACGATCCCAACCGCAGTGCTTTCATCGCGCTGCTTAACTACGCGGATGGCGAGAAGCGCTACATCCTGGCGCCTCTGGGCCTGAACGTGGGCGACACCGTGATCTCCAGCGCCGAAGCTGACATCAAGCCCGGCAACGCGCTGCCCATCGCGAACATCCCCGTCGGTACGCTGATCCACAATGTGGAGCTCAAGCCCGGCCGCGGCGGCCAGATGGTCCGTTCTGCCGGCGCCTATGCGCAGCTGATGGCAAAAGAGGGTGAATACGCTCAGGTGCGTCTGCCCTCCGGCGAGGTCCGCAAGGTTCCCATGAATGCCTATGCTACCATCGGTACCGTGGGCAACACTGATCACGAGAACGTGCGCATCGGCAAGGCCGGCCGCACCCGCCACATGGGCATCCGCCCGACAGTCCGCGGCGTGGTCATGAACCCCTGCGACCATCCGCACGGCGGCGGCGAGGGCAAGAGCCCTGTCGGTATGCCGGCACCTGTTACCCCGTGGGGCAAGCCCGCTCTGGGCTTCAAGACCCGCAAGCACAAGAAGTATTCCAACCGCCTGATCGTCAAGCGCGCGGGCAAGAAGTAAGAGCGAAGGAGGCAATCTGAAATATGAGCCGTTCCGTCAAGAAAGGCCCCTATATCCAGGAAGCGCTGCTTAAGCGCATCCAGGAGATGAATAAAACGGGGAAGAAGGCCGTGCTGAAGACTTGGTCCCGTTCTTCCACCATTTTCCCGGACTTCGTCGGACATACCATCGCTGTGCATGACGGCCGCAAGCATGTTCCGGTCTACGTTACCGAAGACATGGTCGGTCACAAGCTGGGCGAGTTCGCCCCCACGCGCACCTTCCGCGGTCACGCCGGCGAAAAGAGCACGAAATAAGGGAAGGAGAGAGTGAAGTATGGCAACCAATACCCGTGAAAAGGGCCGCAACCGCGCTGAAACGCGCGACAAGCGTCCGCAGGCCCACATCAAGCACGTTCGCATCTCTCCTAGCAAGGTCAAGATCGTAATCGACCTGATCCGCGGCAAGAACGTGGATGACGCTCTAGCGATCTTGCAGTACACCCCCAAGGCGGCTTCGCCTGTGGTGTACAAGCTGCTTTCTAGCGCGGTGGCCAACGCCGTGAACAACCAAGAAATGGATCGCAGCTCGCTGTACGTGGCTGAGGTGTACGCGAACCCCGGCCCCACTCTCAAGCGCTATGTAGCACGCAGCCGTGGCTCGGCTTCCCCGATGCTGCGCCGCACCAGCCACATCAGCGTGATCTTGGACGAGAAGAAGTAAGAGAGGGAGGTTTCCGAATGGGTCAGAAAGTTAATCCGCATGGCGCGCGCGTTGGCGTGATTTTCGACTGGAGCACGCGCTGGTATGCCGATAAGAAGGATTTCGCGAACCACCTCATCGAGGATCACAAGCTGCGCGAAATGCTGAAGCAGAAGTACTACGCAACTGGCATCAGCCGCATCGATATCGAGCGTTCCGATGCTGCCCGCATGACCGTTAATGTGTTCACCGGCAAGCCCGGCATGATCATCGGCCGCGGCGGCAAGGGCATCGAGGATCTAAAGGCAGATGTCGAAAAGTTCCTTGGCCATCCCTGCAACATCAACGTCATGGAGATCAAATCCCCTGACACCGATGCTCAGCTCGTGGCCGAAAACATCGCACAGCAGCTGGAAAAGCGCATTGCTTTCCGCCGCGCGATGAAGCAGAGTATCCAGCGCGCCATGCGCCCCATGAAGGGCGGCGAGGCTGCCAAGGGTATCAAGGTGGCCGTCTCCGGCCGTCTGAACGGCGCGGACATCGCCCGCAGCGAGCAGTACCATGAAGGTTCCATCCCGCTGCAGACGCTGCGCGCTAACATCGACTATGGCTTCGCCGAAGCCAAGACGACTTATGGCCGTCTGGGTGTCAAGGTGTGGATCTACAAGGGTCAGGTCCTGCCGCAGGCGAAGAAGCCCGCACAGCGCACCGAAGGAGGCAAATAATCATGTTGATGCCCAAGAGAGTGAAACGCCGTCGCGTATTCCGCGGCCGCATGAAGGGCGCCGCCCACCGCGGCAACTTTGTCGCCTACGGTGAGTACGGCCTGGTTGCGATGGAGCCCTGCTGGGTTACCTCGCAGCAGATCGAGGCTGCCCGTATCGCCCTGACCCGCTACACCAAGCGTGGCGGTCAGGTATGGATTAAGATTTTCCCTGACAAGCCTGTTACTGCCAAGCCTGCTGAGACCCGCATGGGTTCCGGTAAAGGCTCCCCGGAGTACTGGGTCGCCGTAGTCAAGCCCGGCCGCGTCCTGTTT
>JAEEGF010910622.1_pt1 | contig 10546 bp, 10 predicted proteins | sample 9134171 | NCBI WGS metagenome assembly JAEEGF01 (sample SAMN16246542, study PRJNA631951) | gut metagenome | biome: gut microbiome; feature: rumen; material: AP-attached | host: Bos | place: Iran: Karaj | collected 2018-10 | reverse complement strand
GAGGTTAAACAGAAATCAATAGATATTCAAACGAAATATGCTCTGGAATTCTCTGAGGAATTAGATAAGAACATACCTCGCACATGCAATACAATTGCCTATAGTATATATCACATCAGTTGGACTGCAAGCGAATTGATAGAACAGTGCAAGGATGCAGATATTTTTATGAAGGATGAACATCGTATTATAATAGGATCATTATAAATATGAGTTTTTTCTTGCGACTTTCAATAATAATCCTTATATTTGCAATCGAAACTAATAGCTAAGAGCCAATGAGCAGAGTTTTTCGTATAACGCCAAAGCGTATTAAACGAGCCAATGGCACAGTGTTGACCCCTGATATGGTTATCACAGTTACCACTCGCCAGCACACCACAGACCCATTCTCCAATGGTGCCGTGGAGATCCAGGAGCAATACATGCGCATGTTCCAATTCGATTACAAGCGCGCCAACTGCTTCAAATATGATTTTGATTTCGTGAAGTTGGACTAAAACAAAATAGATATGGAAAAAGAAGTAAAAAATTTAATTAAGGATAGTCTATTTAAGAGACTTGTAGGTCATGATGAGATCGACACCATCCTCACCAATGATGCATTGGTAGAGAAATGGTTGACAGGCATTGTGGCCTTGGGCTACAATGATAGTGATGTGGAAAAGGCTGCACAGGACATTTATGAAATGAAGTCTGCTTTATTGGGCGAAATATCTATTGAGGATATTAGGGCACTTGTTTACTTGGTTAATTATCGATTTGCAGAAGAAATAATGGCATTTAGGCGATATGTTGAGCTACGAAATGAAGAAGATTCCAAGATTCTATCCAATGTTAAAGAGGAATTGAACCTTGTTGAAGAAGGTAACTTCCTGCTTACATAAATGAGCTTGATTTCGTGAAGTTGGACTAAAGTATATTTGTAAAATGGAAAAGGACCCTAATTATATTAAGGAATACGAGGCTCAAATCAAAAAAGGTAAGAGTGCGATTTATGCCAAGCAATATGCTCTTCATTATTTAGATGGCATATCTCCAGATTATTGTGAACTCTATGCCTCAAAATATGAAGAATGTATAAACAAGGGGCGAGATGACCATGCTGCTGCTATTATTGCGACGGAATATGAAGACCTATATGATAGATATTGGCCTGAGGATAATAATTACTTAGGCATTGAGGCTCATAAAGTCTACATGAAAGGCTTCGAATATGCAAAAGACAATGTCATTGATTCCCCAGAGAAATTCGCAAAGGAGTATCAAGCAGCATATTATAACAATGGCGAAAGACCATCTCATGCGGCCAAAGGGGAATACGATGATATCATCAGTAATTTGCTGGCAAATATAGAATAAGATTGTTAGATTGATAAAAAAGTAATTATGGATAATAAACTATTGTGTTCTCTAAATCTTGTAGATGACAATCTCTATAATTCTCTTGATGATATTGAGGAATTAGAGAGATATCCTTGGATTGGCAAGAATTATCTTCAAAATAGAATTCTTATCCTCGGCGATTCTCATTATGCTACTAGTAAAGAAGCAGAAAAAGATTTTAAGAATCCTCATTCTACTATAGAAATAATTAAGGCAGTTATTGAGAAGGGACCTTATAGCTTTTATAATGGTTTATATAATTTGTTTAATCTTGAGACACAAAAGGATATAGAAGAATTCTGGTCTAACATCGCTTTCTATAATTTTGTGCAAGAGATTATGAAAGATGTCCATCAAAAACCATCGCCGACCAACAGAATGAAGGCTTGGCGATGTTTGGCTGAAGTTTCCAAAGTATTACAACCAACTTTTATTCTGTTTCTGGGAATTCGTAATTGGTATGGTACTCATGCTTTGGAAGGAACTGATACAAAATGTGAATTAGAATGGGATAAAACAATCAAAATTAGTAAAGTCACTCCTGCTTATGGGAGGCTTATACTTCCTCAGGGAGATATTCCTTTCTCAATAATTAGACATACAGCGATGGGATTCAATGCTCCAGCTTGGAGAGAATATCTTCAATCAAAAGTTCCTATTCGTATGTCAGCTTTGATATTATAGAAACCATATTTTGATTTTGTGAAGTTGGACTAATATAATGATGGGGTTATGGATGGACAAATGTGTGTTATGAACAAAAAAGAAATAGAGCAGAATAATAAATGCAATATGAGTAAAGAGGAATTACCCATGAAAAGCTTTTTTGAACTTAAAGGCAATACATTTGTTATACCGAGTCAACAACGTGGCTATAAATGGACTCCGTCTAACATAAAAGAGCTACTTCGTGATTTATGGGAGTTCATGAAGGCTCCCGAAAATAAACGTGTCTATTGCCTTCAGCCATTAGCCGTGGTTCCTTTAAGTGGGAAATATAGTGTACTTGATGGTCAACAACGATTGACAACTCTATTTTTGTTGTATAAGTATCTTACCAATCAGAACGCCTACACTTTGGAGTTCGTGAGGGATAATGAGGACGATGACAGTACTGTAAATCGATGGAGCTTCTTAACAAATATATCAAGCAAAGAGAGTATAGAATTGGCAGAGAGCCAGATAGATTTGTATTATATATATCGTGCCTACCAGACTATTTTTGATTGCTTTGAGATTGAAAATAATCATGAAGATTTTTTTGCAACAGATCAGAAACTAACGACAGAAGAGATTAAAAATAAGTATCTTGAATTACTAAATGAACAAAGTGAAAAGTCAATTCAGGTTATATGGTATGAAGTTCCAAAAAATAAAGATCATGAAACATTCCGCAATCTTAATAGTGGAAAAATATCACTAACAAATACGGAACTTATTAAAGCCCTTTTCTTGAACCGTGCTTCTGGATTAAAAGAAGGATTGCGTGAGGATGCAGCTCGACAATTTGAAGAGATGGAGCAGACAATAAACAATGACCATTTCTGGGCGATGCTATCAAGCGAGGAAACAATTTTCCCCCATACTCGAATGGATTTATTTTTTAACCTAATTGCTGGGGTGGATGACTCTGAAGCTGATAAAGACTTTCGCAGCTCATTTAGATGGTTTGCAAATGAGGCAAATGATAATCTTGAAGCAAAGTGGCAGAAGATAAGACACACATTCTTACGTCTTTATGATATGTATGAGAATATCTACACCTATCATTATATTGGTTATCTGACCTATTGCAATCAAGATAACAGATTTAAATTTCTTTCTTCTCTTCTAAAAAGTAGTCGGGAATATTCAAAAACAGTTTTTGTTAACAGACTCCGCGAGCGTATTAGGCGAACGATTAATCCTAACGATAAGTTATCCATTTCTGATTTTGAATATGGTCAGATGTCGACTATGATGTTACGACGTTTCTTCCTATTACATAATATTGAAACTATATTGCAGAAATATGAAACATTGAAAAATAGTAAGGAGCTGAATTTGCAACATGAATATGAACAATTTCCCTTTGAACTTCTGCATAAACAAAGTTGGGATATTGAGCATATTACATCTCAAACTGATTCCAAATTTGACAATGAACAAGATAGAAAAGATTGGTTGAGCAGTGTAAAGAATGACTATCCTTATTATTTCGAAGTAACAGAGATTAAGGATAGATTAACCAAATATGACTTGAAAAAGAGTAAAGAAAATTTTGACGAACTCTATAAATCCGTCATTATGTATAATGATGCACAAGATGGAGACCATATTCCTGAAGACGATAAGAATCAGGTTGGCAATCTCGTTTTATTGGATAGCCATACTAATAGAAGTTTCCACAATTCTCTTTTTCCCAGAAAAAGAAGAATCGTAGTTATAGCAAATGGCTTGAAATCAGAAGATGACGAGGAAACAAATGTTACTCAGGTTTATATTCCTCCATGTACAATGCAATGTTTTACCAAAGCGTATAGTAAGAAGAGTTGCACAAAACTTAATTCTTGGCTTCAACCAGATGCCGATGCGTACAGGGAAGACATTAAACAAAAGCTGTGTGATAAGCCAGAGAATAACACAATAAGATATTTCAAGAATTAAAGTGTATTCGTTATGAACTTTCTAAATATATTCAAAAACAAGGTTATTTGCATTCCCCTCCTGCAGAGAGATTATGTTCAAGGTGGTAAGGAATCTGTTATTTCGCCCTTTATTGATTCATTACTCGATGAATCAAATCCATCAGATTTGAACTATATTTATGGCTATACGGAACATGGAAGTTTTATTCCTGTGGATGGTCAACAACGTTTAACAACGTTATGGCTTTTATATCTTTATGCAGCTGCCAAAGCTGGGATGATGTCAGATTTTACCGTTAATCTTACTTTCTTGTCAAGAGAATACGCCGGGGATTTCTGTGAAAGATTAAAGTGTAAAATGCCTGAAGTTTTACAGAAAGCCACCGAAAATGATAGCTTAAATTCAATTATTCAAGACGAGTATTGGTTTTTATCCTCATGGCTAAATAATACAACGGTGAAAAATATGCTCCTAACCCTGAAGTATATTCATCGAAAGTGTGCAGGTCAAGAGGCTGAATCATTATGGAAACATCTTTTGTCTGAAGATGGTATTACTTTTTCTTTTCTTGATATGTCAGAAGAGAATGGGCTTGATGATGATATATATATTAAGATGAATGGACGTGGTCGTCCACTAAGTGTTTTTGAAAACCTTAAATCATGGATGGACGAGAAGGTTATGCAAGCTATGAAGGATAGTGATGAATTATGGCTGCATGAGTGGATAAAAAACATGGATAATTCGTGGACTCAATTCTTTTGGAACAACCGTAACCTTATTCAAAACCATCCAGAAGAAATTGATGATGAACAATTGTTCTGTTTCTGTAATCTAATCATCTTGTATTGGATGATGAATAAGGAACAGTTACAAAACCACATAATTGGAATGAGAACAACTGACCATTATTTGTATGAACAGCTGTTAACCTTATTCCCTCAATCAAAAGAAACAGACGGAATCCCTGAAATAATGGGTTATCTATTTGATAATTTACAAAAAGGTGATATGCCTTCCTTAGTCTGGATTGAAAGATTAGATTTTTTGCCATTGGACTTTCTGAGGTTTGTATATCATTCGCTGAATAAATTGTCAGACATTTATAAATCTGTTAATGAATTGAAACTTTTTATGGGTAATACATCTACAGATGTTATGCCTATATACGACTTGGCTCTTACAGAAAGTTCTTATGGTCGCACACTTCCTTTGCTTTATGCAGTTTTGCTTATTACAGAAGGAATTGACGCTAAATCATGGATGAGGGAGTGCAGAAATCTTATTCTCAACACAGATATTCAGAAAGAAAAGTTGCCAGAGATTCTATCAGGATTAAGTGTGTTTGCAGAACAAGTAAAACAGAGCAATGTTTATACTATATTGCAATCGTATGACAAACAAGAAAATGATTTTCTGCATTCATTCGATAGAAGTCAGATCAAGGAAGAATGTAAAAAAGCCTCTATGCCCTCAGAGTATTTTCCCCAAATGGAAAAGATGGAGAATAGCAGATTCTTTTCTGGGCGTATCAATAGTGTTTTCCGTTTGTTGGATCATAAAGATGGCATTGAGAACTACACTTTACAAGACTTCATCGACTGCTCAAATATCTTAATGGAAATCTTCTATTCCGGGGATGGCCGTGAAGGAGGTGTAAGGAATATCTATGATAGACCTGATGATAGGCTTTTAAGACGTGTTTTGATGTCGTACCCTCCATATTTTTATGGAATGTGGAGGAATGCATATTGGTGCTTCTGTGGCAATATGGATGAATGGAGATTATTCCTTAATAGCAGAAGTGTAAATAATGAAGAAGTTCATATTGAATCACTTCGACATTTTATAGTTCATGTATGCATCCCTTCAATAAGGAAGTCCTCATTAGATATTTCTGGAACCATTCTCGAGTGTATGCGTACATCTATAGAGACAGCCAACAATAAATATGAAGAGATTCTTGAAAATGAAGATGGAACGGATAAATTTAATCTTCATTTTATTCATCATCCTGGTATCTGGAATTATATGACTACTTCAAGATGTAGTTGGCAATATGACAACGAACACGGATTGAGTATTTTCTTAAAAACCTCTAACGGTAACAATAGTGGAAAGATGGAACTCCGCACTTATGCCTTATATCTTGACTACCTCGACACTTCTATTAGAAAAGACTTGGTGGATGACAGATATGGTTGGTCTGTAGGTATATGGCCAAGAGAAGAAACTTGCATGTATTTTGAGATATTTGTGCCACAACTTAAACGGAATCTGGCAATTGACGTATTTCATAAATGTAAAAAGGAAGACGATTATGCTCTAACTGTATTCCTGCGTCCAACTAATGAGGAGGAAAACAACCATAATCTGTATATTGAGAATAATTACACTTTCTTCAAACCATTCTTGGATGTGAACATCAATATCCCTATTCATCAGGAAGAAAAGTCTGGACGATATGTGACAGAAAAGACCTTTTCAAGGAAAGGAATACAATTATTGCTCCATCAGCTTTTACCTTCGATAAAAGAATACATTACTGAACATTATGGAACAAAATCCCATTGATATAATACGTTCTTTTGCTGAAGACCATCTTGAAAGCAACTTGGATAATCTAATTTCATTTGATTTGAAAAAGTTGATGAAAGATGACGTTTATGGATGTCCGAACAGGAAATTCGATGCAGATGACACCACTTTAATGCGTGCAATCTATTGTGTTGTATTTGGATCTGTTTGGCCAAACCTCACTATGGATAATAGTGGGAATGAGAAAATGAGAGGAGATACTATGAACTCTTCGGCATCTTTTTTCTCATATCCGTGGAAAGACAGATTTACTCCGACATGGAATCCTCCAGCATCTCTCAAAAAAAAGATTGCTGAGTTTCAGACTACATTTCATACAGTAGGCAATATGACAGTTCTTCCAGATAAACGTATTGATGAATGGAGTATAAATAAACATCGTGGATGTCACGATGAATGGCATGACTATGAAGACCGCTTTCTCTATGCCCTATACAAGGTCCTAACTTACCAAGATGATGCAGATGAAGATTTAGAAGAGCTTGTAATGCTAAATAGAGGTGATTTTGATCCATTCTTCGGAGTTGACGGATGGAAACGTTTCATTGATGGAAATATGCTTGATTATTATGTTGACGATAACTATTTGCCCGTTATTACATCAAAAGGTTATACGTGGTGGAGAGGAGGATATACTAATAAAGAGCGTTTTTTTCAAGAAGCCAACAGATATATTGATGATTCTACAAATATCATTGAAGCGCGTGGCAGACGTATGATAGATGTGATTAAAGAACAGTTATGATGAATATGCAGTATATCTCTAACTCCGCCCACTACAAAGAAGTGCTTTCACATGTTTTGCATGTGAAGGAGTCTTTATGGATTGGAACGGCTGATATTAAGGATCTGTATATCGAGGAAAGAAAAGCCAAAAAGCCTTTCTTAGAGGTGTTGGCTAAGCTGATTAAGAAAGGTGTGGCTGTGAGGCTGATTCATGCCAAGGAGCCAGGGCCAAACTTCAGGGAGGACTTTGACAGGTTCCCGATTCTATATGATGGGTTGGAGAGGGGGCTTTGTCCAAGGGTGCATTTCAAGATGATGATCTTTGATGGCAAAGAGGCGTATATTGGGAGTGCCAATCTCACAGGTGCAGGCATTGGCATGAAGGCTGATGGCACGCGTAATTTCGAGGCAGGCATCCTGACTGATGATCCAGCGATCGTAGCGCAAGCGATGGACCAGTTTGATGAGGTGTGGATAGGTAAGCATTGCAAAAACTGTAAGCGCAAAGACTTCTGCCCAGACCCCATATTAGTGAAATAAATCATCCTCATTCTCACTTTCTTTTTAGGTGTGCCCCAATACGGCGCACCTTTCTTGTATCTTTGCAGCATGAACCAAATAGTAAAAAGCGTATGAAGAATAAACAGAAAAAGGAAGAAGTAGCACTTTTAATATTTAACCCTCAACTTGATCCTAAGAAGACCTCTCAGAACTTCATTGAGGGCGAGAACAATAAAATGGCACGCACCATAGGGTTATCCATCGCTGAGAACCCAGGGCATGCCACCTGTAATCCATGCTTCATCTACGGACCAAATGACTGTGGGAAGACTCACTTAATCAATGCCATTGGCATAAGTTGCAAAGAGAAGGATTCACAGAAGCAAGTGATGTATGTCACAGCTAAGGAATTTCAGCGGCAGTTTACTTGTTCTGTCTGTCAAAATACGATGAATGACTTCATCAACTACTGTCAGTCGATTGATGTACTCATTGTGGATGACATTCAGGAGTGGGGAAACGCACCCAAGACAGTCGACGCCTTCTTCCATATCTTCAATTATCTCATCCGCTGCGACAAACAGGTTATTCTGGCAAGTGATCGTCCTCCTGTAAAACTACAGGGCTTTAAAAAGAAGATAATGAATCGCTTTGTAAGTGGCTTGGTGTTGGAGATGGAGATACCTACCAAGCAATTGTGTGTTGACATCATGAATGCCAAATGCGAACAATACGGGCTCAAGATACCTGCAGAGGTCATAGAATATATTGCCAAGGCTGTCGATGGTAGCGTGTGTGAGTTGGAAGGCGTAGTGAAAACACTGAGAGCCTATTCCTCAGTCAACAATTCCAATATCGACGTGGATCTGGCAAAGCATATAATCAGCCAATCCATAAAGTTGGGCTAAAATAATTGCGTATGATAGTAACAGATTCAATGATGCAGAAAATATCAGAGCCAGGACTTTGGTTCATGAAATCGACTAAGCCAATTGTAGACATGAGTTCTTTAATCTATGAGTTGGCTGTAAAGGGTTGTGCTCACCTCTTTGTGAATACTCAATATCAGAAAGAGATACAGAGAGAGGTTATAGCAAAAGTGATGAAAGACCGTCTTGATGAGACATCAAATAAGAACGAAAGGAACTGGCTGGAGCATGAAATGTCTGAGTATTACGAGCATGGGTTCTTCTTTTATCCTGAAGAGATGAATGATTATGTAGAAAACGGTTCATTCTGGAAAGAAGATGTTTATTTAGGGGACGATTCCATTTTAAGCATCTTTGATTACCCATCTAAAATCGCAATTGTTGAAGGGCTTAATTATTTGCCATTTGATGATGAGATGGATTTGAAAGAGAACCTTCTGTCTATTCATAAAGATGTAATTGAATATGGGAAGAGTGTGATTGTCTTGGTTCAAGAAAAGAACTATGGACTAGCCGCTGAATTAATTCAGACGCATTTGTTTGTGTAGTTTGAATATTTTTGTATCTTTGCAGAAAAATTATAAGTATGGAAAAGAAAGTAATAGAACACATTTATCCGCTGACTATTGTTGAGGATAGATATGGTGGTTGTTATTCCGGAGGAAAATATCTTGCCTTCAATCTGGAAGCTTGGGATGTGCCAGAGGACGTCAATGGGAGCGACGTTGATTGCATTTGTTTCTGGGATGAGGAGGCAAAAGAGTATGCTATTGGCAAAGGCGATACTGTGCAAGAGGCCATCGACGATTTAGCAAGGAAGTTGCAGCCTGCAGAAAATGCCATTAATATGGATAGATACCTGTTCCTGGATTTCGATGGCGTGCTGAATACTGGCAAATATGCCAAGCAGATGAAGCGCGAGGGCATTGACCCCTTTGATGAGTTTGGGGCGATGTTCGACCCTGAGGCGATTGAGACCCTGAAGCATATCGTAGAACTGACGGATTGTAAGATTATCCTATCTTCGACTTGGCGCAATGAAGGTATCATGCGGATGAGGGAGCTTTGGAAGGAGCGTGGTTTGCCTGGCGAAATCTATTCCATGACTCCTATTTTGCTGAGCACCTCTTTTCAGGATGCTATGACAGGCGAGATGATCGGATTGCCATTACGTGAGGCAAAAGCTTTAGAGATTAATGCTTGGCTGTTTCAGAATGCAGCAAGAGATTATCGCTATGTGATCCTTGATGATGAGGATTATTTCTTCCCAGAGCAGCAAGAGCATCTGGTTCTGACTGACGAGACAGAAGGTCTGACAGATAGAAAAGCCCAACATGCCATCTGGATTCTGAATAGTTAGAGGCTTTCCCCAACAAATTTCTAATATTTCTATAAGGTGTGCCCTAATATGGCGCACCTTAACTGTATCTTTGCAGCATAAATAAGATATTTTGATACAAAGGAGAATCATTATGAGCAAAAGAAAACCAAGGTATGAAGGGCCAGATTATTGCGACTACCAAGACCTTTTCGATAGTATCACTACCGAATTGGAGAATCTTTACCATACGCTTTGGGACAAAAGGAAAGAGGCTCCTAAGTTTCGCACGATGGGGAAACAAGCGAAAACGGCATGGATGCTGTGGAAGCTTGGAAGTACAGAGTATTGGCGTAGTGAGGGCAAAGGTCTGAAGTACACAAACCAGCATGAAGAGAGGCGCAAAAGCCATATAATATATGTAAGAGCAAAGTACGAGAATGATCCAACGGATTTGGAC
>JAEEGF011817520.1_pt1 | contig 10547 bp, 7 predicted proteins | sample 9134171 | NCBI WGS metagenome assembly JAEEGF01 (sample SAMN16246542, study PRJNA631951) | gut metagenome | biome: gut microbiome; feature: rumen; material: AP-attached | host: Bos | place: Iran: Karaj | collected 2018-10 | reverse complement strand
CATCTTCCGCCGGATCATCCGGGGTGAGTTTATCAAAATCAGAAAAGGAATCTTTCTGATTGTTTTCTTCATCTATCTTACTGGAATTGAATTTTGTGAAATCGATTACCAGTTCGTCGTCATTGTCAAAAAAATTTCTGGAGCGGCTGTTCATAATTTTTAAAATATCGTGATAAGAACAAGGGCAAAAAACAATATCTTCATTAATTATAATAGGTTCGACTGCATATTCAACAGCATAATTGAGCCGGAAGCAGGATGTAAACATACAGGAGAATTTTTTTGCCTGAGGACAGCGGTTTGACGGTAAATGAAGGAACCGGCCATTGAGTTTGAATGTAGAGGATGCTAACCTCCTGCTGAACAGCTTCTGCAGGAATGCCTCCCTGATGCTGTCGCCCTGTAAGTATTCCTTTTTTTACTTAAGTTTCTGCACAGCAACGGAACAGCTTCTTTTGTAAAAACATATGCCGTATGCATAGATCGAGGTGATTGTTTCGTTTTCCAGGTATACATCTGCATACCTGGTATTGATAATCTGATTGATAGCCTCCAGGGCAATATTTCTAGTATCTGCAACTTTATCGTCTGTTCGTTTAAGTTCAAGTATGATAATGGAATCTCTTGAGGCTGAAAGAAGGAGCAGATCGATATATCCGTTACCTGATTCGAAATTGGATTTCTGTTCCTGAATAAGAGAACATCCGTTGATCAGCAGACCGTTCATAAAACCGTGGTAGTAGTTTTCCTTCGGAGCGCTTGTGGCAAAGTCTCTGATGGAAACATATTTTTCCAGCAGTCTGTTGAGATGCAGCTGAACTTCGGCTTCATCACCTGCAAACATATTCCTGATCAAATCTTCGGTATGATTCTTCATGGCAGGGTTGTTTCTGAAAAAGTCGAGGATCTTTGATTCGAAGCATTTTCTTATTTCCTGATTAGGAATATAGAGTTGGTACAGCGTTTGATTTTCTTTCCTGACAGTTTCAGACGGATCAAAGGTAAGATATCCGGTGTAAAGCAGCAGGGTCCAGAAATCGTTAAGATCATGATTCTGAAGATTTCCGTAGCAGAGTGACTCTTTTACAGCAACAGTAATCGATTTGCCATCCAGCAGTTCCTGCATCAGATCAACATCACCGGATTTTATATATCCCATAAAATCTTCAATTGCTGCATTGCCGCTGGTATTGATCCAGTAGTTGTCGGCTGTTACAAGTTCATCAGATTGAGCTACCAGTTCATAGTTGTCATCACAGAAATTCATAACATTCCACGGACAGTACATATGGGCAGTCCCGAAGTTGTAACCGCCATAATTGTTTTTAACTTCATTACGGTATTTGTCAAGTCCGTAATAAGACAGAACTTCATTGGTCTCTTCTTCAGTAAAACCGATCGCACGCGAAAGCTGGTCATTTTCCGAATCCAATATGCTGCAGTTCTGGAAATTGTTCAACCCAGTGAAAATACTTTCTTTTGTTGCTCTCAGACAACCGGTTAAGATCCCTCTTCCCAGGTAATTGTTGGTTTTGAGGGCGCTTCCCAGAAAAAGACCGATCACATCAACCATTTCACGGTAATAGCCACGTTCTGCAGCTTTGGCGATCGGAACATCATATTCATCGATCAGGACAACCGGTTTTACTCCGTGGTGCATCCACAGCCAGCAACATAACTGTTCCAATGAATCTACAAGATTATTCTGATGTTTTTGATCACAGAGAAATTCCTTGTTTTGCAGTTTTTGAAAATAACCGATGTCATCTTTGCTTAATTTGGAACTGTCTGCCAAATACCTGAAAGGGAACATCATTTTATAAACGGTACTGCCCAGTTGCTGGTAAGCTTTATCAAAATCACTTCCATAGACCGATTTAAGGGACATGAATATTACCGGAAATCTGCCCATGTATCTACGACAGAACTCCTTGTCGGAAAATATAGCAGTGTCCTTGAACCAAAGTTCCTGACGCGACAGATCTTCAGGATTATCAGGATTAATAGCGAGAAAATCAAGGAAGGTTGACATGGTGAGGGTTTTGCCGAATCTTCGCGGTCTGGTTATCAGCAGAACCTTTGAGGTTATTTCCTGAAAAACAGTACGGATGAATGGAGTTTTATCAACATAGTAACTGTTACTCTCGATAAGTTCGTGAAATGATTCTGCACCGATGTTAACTGGCTTGACCATGGCGTTAAACCTCATCTGTGATACATCGTTCTGATCTGTTTAGATCATATAGATTTGACGGAAATATTACAACGGTTCAGGAACATAAATATGACAGTGATATTTTTTTCGGATTACAATCCGTCTTCTGGTGATTTTTTGTCGTGTCAACCTTCAAAAATTGTTTCTTTTTTGATGAAACCCTTACTTTTTCTTTCATGTTTGCATTAACATTAATAGAATAGGCGGGGTGTTTTTGGCTTTAATTTTGGTGCTTTAATGAACGAGTTAACTCAGCGTGTCAGCAATATAATAAAATGTGTTTGCAAGGATTTGTATGATCGCGAGGATGTGGTCCGTATTGTGGTTCTGACCATTCTTGCCGGGCAGAATGTTTTTCTTTTCGGACCGCCGGGAACCGGAAAAAGTATGATATCCCGCAAGGTTGCCGGAATTTTTGAAAATTCTAAATACTATGAACATCTGATGCACCGTTTCTGCACCCCGGAGGAACTTTTCGGCCCGGTTTCGCTCAAACAGCTGAAAAACGATCAGTATGTGCGTCTTACGGAAGGTTATCTGGCATCTGCTGATTTTGCCTTTCTGGATGAAATCTGGAAATCATCGCCTGCAGTGCTCAATACACTTCTTACGCTGATAAACGAAAGAAAATTTCACAACGGCAGTGAAACCCTGAAGGTCCCGCTGAAGTCCCTGATTTCCGCATCGAATGAAATACCGCTTCACGAAGCCGGACTTGATGCTCTTTACGACCGTTTTCTGGTTCGTCTTACTGTAAATCCGATCCGTGATTCAGCGACCTTCAGAAAACTGATAACCGGAAGTACTGCCGGCAGCTCCTCGGAAATTCCTAAAAAGCTGCGTATTACCAATGAGGAATATGAACTGTGGCTCAGTCAGATTGAACAGGTAAAACTGTCTGAAACGAATGCTGAAGCCATAGTCAGAATGAGGGAGATAATAGCTGAGCAGGTTGATTTGAGCGATCTTGACGGTAAACTTGACAATACCTTTGATGAAGATGCGGATCAGGATGTACTTTCCGATGATCAGAAATACGGCCATCTGTCCTATGTTTCCGACCGCCGCTGGTTCCAGATTGTAAGACTGCTGAAGGCGTCGGCTTTCTACAACGGTCGAACTGAAACCAGTATCAAGGATTTTTTCATCCTGCGCTACTGTCTGTGGAACAATGCCTCGGATCAGGGAAGTTTTGACCGCCTGGTTACCGATATAATCAAGCAGTATGCCCAGCAGGATCTGGTGAGTGATGAACTGCGACGGACCATTGAAACCGAATTCAGCGAACACGGCATATCATTCTGCGAGGACATGGTACGGCAGATTTCAACCATCGAAAAGGAAATTGACAAGATCCGCAGCAAACTCAGGGAAAACGATGTGGAAATACGCGGCGGCGACCGTCAGCTCTTTTTCCGCCAGAATTCAGATCTGACCCCTAAATTCAACAGATTTCCGAAACCTTCCGCGATCAACAAGGTTAATTTTGAATCCTATATCACCGAAATGCATATTGAACCGGGCATGGAGGTGGACTGTACTGTAACCAAGACTCAAAACCGCGGCTTCAAACTTTATCTCAACCAGCTGGAATGTTTCCCTGATGACGAGTTTTTCAACAGCCCTGTATCCAACGGCCAGCGGATAAAAATGAAAATTTACGCGGTAGATCGTGAGAACCGGCTGATCTGGGTACGTTCCATCAGAAAAACAGCAGAGTACTGGCTGCCGATCCTGAATTACGATCTCGATATCGTGTACCGTTCCATCTATAACGAACAGCTGGTCCGCAGTCCGAGTCTGAGTTTCAAGCTCAGTGCCAATGAACAGGGAAATTTTGTACTGACGATTATGAGGCAGAATACCAAGCAGCAGCATATAATCAAGAAGGAATCGATCAACCTGCTGCTGATGCTGATCAAACAGTTCAACCGCCGCGGCGAATTTGAAGAGAAAATCATGAACTACTTCAATGAGTACGACCGTCTGTTTGAAAAAATTATTCATGAAATTGACGAGGAGATCTTCCTTAACAACGATGACAAACGGTGCCTGAAGGAAATATTCTTCGATCTGATCCCGAATATCCGCAAGGCAAAGAACGATTTCCTAGAGTTACAGAATGTTTACAGCAAATAGTACCAGACTTCTGCGTCATGCAAGCCGTACCCTTGCCAGACTGATGGAGCGGGAGAATAGATCCGGCAGTGCTCTTACTGCGGAGAATATGTCCATTCTCCGCAAATCAATGAAGAATTTCATCAACAGGATTAATGCCAGGCTCTCACCCCGGGTGGTCAGCGATGATCAGTATCTGGCAGATCTGGAAGCTCTGTCGGAACTTTCAAAGCTTTCCGCCGATCAGATCAACAGTTCGGTGCTGGCGCAGGAAAAGGAACTTTTCCAGAAATATTTCCGGGAGAAGGGACACTATAAACTCGATCTGCTGGAAAAATATTTCAACAGCTACTTCTCCATCAATGTCCCGGATAACAATGCAGATCAGCAGACCTGGGACGAGTACCACAGTTCCATCAACAGTTTCAAAAGTTCACTGGAAGGCTCTCATTCCTCCTTTGTCTCCCATATTCTTGAAGAGGTCAAAAAGAAGGAGGATGAATATATTTCCGAGATCAGTAAGTATTTTGACCAGGTTATTGCAGATCAGTTTGCCTCCCAGATGGAAAGGGTGGAACTGTGCAACCGTCTTAAACTTCCGGTAAAAAACTATCTGTCCGGTTCGGGGAAAAACATTCCGGATCCTGCCGCCGGCAGATCCGGCAGAACAGAACCCTACCAGACCGCCAACCTCGGCAATGCCAAACAGCAGAAATTTTTCCAGTCCTCCGGTGCACATAATTCATCAGCCGGTAACACTCCGCAGAAAGATCCTTCCGAACGTAAAACCGGACGTGACACCGGCAGTCAGCCTGGTAAGCAGCAAAAAACTAAAAACCGCTACGATGAACTTACCGACCGGATGATGGATGATTATCACAACGGCAGACCTTATCAGAACAGTGAGCAGGAGAAGCAAGACAGTAACGGCACCTCAGCCCCGCCGCCGACTCCGGCTCAGCCATCAGAAAATGAAAACTCCGGAAAGTCAGCTTCACCGCAGTTGCCCGGAACAGAACAGAGTCAGAGCGGAGGATCAGGCACCGCCCAAGCTCAGGCAGTAGAAAACCGCAGTTCCGGAAGTGCCGGCGGTGAACCTCAGCAACAGAATAATTCATCCGGGACCGGAACTCAGCCCGCCTCCGGAACCGAACCGGAGAAGTCCGGTCGGGACAGAAACGGAAAACCGCGTCCAGGCAGACAGCGTTCCGGCGGGATCGGACTTGCCGACGTTCCTCCGCAGCAGCAGGAAAATACCGCCGGTTCCGGAGAATCTTCCGAAGGCGAACAGACCGGGGACAGTTCACGCAGAGCAACTTCTAAATCCGCGGGTGATAATGAACAGAGCGGCGGAACTTCAGACTCTGATGCAAAGACGGAACCTGCCGGACGGACAGACGCAGATCCCCCAGGGGCGGAACAGTCTGAAACCGGGGAGCGTAGCTCAGATCAGGAAAATAAATCTGCAAATGATGATTCCGGCTCCGGGATCAACAGTCTGACCAGATTTATCCAGGAACTCTCCCATGCCTTGAGCGAAATGTCAGCGGGTCAGAAAATGCCCCGTCCCGCTGCGGTCACTCAGGACAATGTACCTGAGGGGGCAAAAGGTACCGGTCAGTATGCGATGGCAGCAGATCTGGACCCGTCAATGTCTGATGAGGGCAGTGAAATTGATGCTCCTGCAGAATATGATCTCGGTAAATTTCTTGAATCAGGAGATGCGGATTTTTCTGATGAGCAGTTCTCTGGTTCGGAAAGCGGTGAAGACGGCGGTCAGTCCTCAGGTGCCGGCAGCTCCTCAGCCGGGAGCGGCGGTGAACTGCAGACGGAGGATTTTGATCTGGAGAGTGTCAAGTCCATTGCCGACTACCTCAAGGAACTCGGATACAACAGTGATTTCGGAGCAGATCCATCCTACTTCTGGCCGTACCAGTACTGGAAAATTCCTAAACCCGGCGGAAGGTTCGCCTATGATCTGCCGCCGCAGTCACCTTTCGGCGAAACACCGGATGCCCCTGATCAGCAGCAGACCGAACCCGGAACTGATGAGCAGGATCTTGAGGATGATGACGAACAGTTTATAAACGAACTGGTTGAATCCATTCTAAGCAGTAATATTCAGACCAAGAAACAATCCTTCAACCGTGCGGGGAAAAATAAGGGTGCCATCCGTCAGTCCGATGATCAGTTTATTCATTACTTCGGAATTATCCAGCACAATACCGGACTGCAGAAACTGCTCAACCGTCTCGGCCGATGTATGGATCTCGATCGCTCCCAGGAGGATCGGGCCAGGGATGATTTCAATTCCTCCAGAAATAAAAACAAGGCTAACAGTCCGGAGTCTATTTCCGGTATCACCCTCGGTAATGAAATCAGCTATGTCCTGCCACAGGAACTGGTTAAAATCAATGATCCGGTGGTGGAGCCGCTGTTTGATATCAATTATCTGGAACGAAATCTGATCCGTTTTGACCTCGAAGGTATTGCAGATTTAAATGAGGGTCAGGAGAAAATTCCAAGTTCCCCGTCCCATGAGCGCGGACCTGTTATTCTGTGCGTAGATACCAGCTCCTCCATGCAGGGGATCCCGGAAAGCTATGCCAAGGCGGTGGTGATGAGTCTTGCCACCAAATGTGTTTCCGCTAAAAGAGACTGCTTTATTATCAACTTTTCCGTAAGTATTGAAAAACTGCTGGTGAACCGTAGAACATCAGATCCGGAAAAAACAATCAGCGGATTTCTCAGCAAGTCTTTTAACGGCGGCTCTGATCTGGATGAGGCTCTTACCGAGTGCCTGTATCTGATGGAGAACGATCCCGCCTTCTTCCGTTCCGACGTGCTGTGCGTCACCGACGGCCGGGTCAAGTATTCGCCGGCGCTGGTGGAACTGATCAACAAGCGTAAAAAGAACGAAAAAAATAATTTCTATGAACTGCTGATCAGTACCGCCTATGCAGATCAGTACATGTACTCGCTTGAGAATATCGATAACCTCGATCCGATGAGGCTTTTTGATATAATTTTCCGACTTAACCGGGACGGCAATACTCTGGTGGAATACCGTAACGGCAAAGTAAAAAACTATTATTGAGTCTGAACAGGGGGGAGATTATTGTGAAACTTATTTCTTTTATAGCAGCGCTGTTTCTGTGCGGTGCAGCTTTTGCAGAAACTGAAAGCCGGGCAGAAAAATTCTGTGCTGAACTGCGGGCAGATGAACCCGGTGACGGTCTGAAAATTACGGAATGCCGCACCGAGACCGGCAGCAGGGGTGTCAGTCTGTATATCAAGTATGATCTGGACATCGATCCCGACAGTGCTGCCGCCGGGCCTTTTGTTACGGATAAAAGCAATATGACGCCGGAATTCAAGCAGGAGTTCTGTCCCGGTGTTTTTGAACCGGAACAGCTCTACAGCATTGAGTCGGTATCCTATGTCAGGGGCCGTGAATTCGAGAGAGTTTCCGTAACCCGAGAAGACTGCTCCGGCTATCTCAAGTGAGCTGCGTTTTGAATTTTACCTGAGGAGATCCTGTGAAACTGAAACTTACTGTTATTACGATGCTGATGCTGGGTCTGTGCTCCTCCGCATCCGCTGCGGGCGGAATGGAGCGGATCTGCGGTATTCTGGCTGATGCGCTGAAGAGTGATGTTTATAAACTTGAAGACTGCAGAACAGAGGAAAACCGCAACGGGATTTCCATTCATCTGCGTTATTCCACAGATACCATTGTGGATGAGCGGCAGCAGACCCTGGTTTATGACGAAAGCAATGTTCAGCCCCAGACCAGAAATTTATTCTGCAGTATTTTCAATGCCAATCCGGAAATTTACAGCGTTGAATCATCCACCTACTACCGGGATCGGAAAACGGTTCAGTTCAACCTGTCCAGAAAAATCTGTACCGGCAGTGAAAAACCGGCCGGCAGTCTGGTGATTGACGATGAGATGAAACGTCAGCTGCTGCTGGAGCAGTGCCAGGTTGCCTCTGGACAGATGAATTCTGAGAAAATCCGCAGTCTCGGCTGTGATTTTCGTGACGATGTCATCTATTACCGCTACAATGTGAATGATCCTAAATTCAAAGATGCGGTGTATCGCGAGAGCAGATTCAGCGCAAAGAATGAAAAGGAACGCCGGCAGTTCTGCGGACAGATCAATGCAGCGCAGTTCCGCGATGCCGGATTCAATACCATTAAATTTGTATACCAGTACGAGGGGATCCCGGTAAGGGCAGTGGTACTGGATCTTGAATACTGTACCGGAAAATAATAGCTGAAGCAGAGGCTGACGGCACCGGAACGATTAATTGACAGAATTTTGCAAACAGGAAAACAATCATGGCTAAATTATCAGGAGAGCAGAGAACAGCTGCGGAACTTGCTGTTCTAATTTATGAAACCGTGCTGGAGAATCTTAAAAACGGCGGACGCCCGGTGATGGCCCGCGCTCTTGAGCCGGATGAAAATTATTTCAGTGACGATCCTGAAAAAATGAGCAGTCCAATGATTAAAAAATTTCTCGGCTCCTTTGAAGCAGACGGCCGGAAACTTGATTTATGGCTGTGCTCGGAAATCAACTGGTACGCCCCGGGAAAAATCTATGTCGGACTGAAGGCTGACAGTATGGATGAAGCACCGCTGGATTTTTCCGGTGAACTTAGGGATGTGCTGCAGCAGTTTCAGGGAGAGGCGCAGCAGGAACCGGTGGACGGATGGATCTGCTGGCGCTACATAACCGTCAACGGGGATTCAACTGTGAATTCAGAAAGCGGTGCAGTGCCTCATTTCAAGGTTGCCAATGACGCCTTAAGGCAGCTTGCCGGAAGTGAAAAGACTCTCAAAAAATTTATTCTCACCCTGCTTGAAGTCTGGAACAGATTTGATGAGCAGGCTCAGTCTATGCTGAAGAAATAATGATGTTGTTTTTTTAGAGATTTGGCAATGGAGTTCATAATATGTATAGATTTGATCCTGATTTAGAATTCTTAGGTTCTCTTAGCAATGATGAACTTAAGGGGTTGGCTGATATATTGATCTATGATCCTTCTGATAAAGAAAAAAGACATTCAGAAACCCTTTCAACAAGTGAAGAATACAAAAAATACGGTGATCAATATGATAAATATTGGAAACGAATTGCTGCGGAGTTTCAATATTTTGGCGGAGATTCTATAGTTAATACTTTTCGTGGATCAGGCGTTCTTTATAGGGAAATATTAACGGATGCACTTGATTGTTTAGACAGTAAAATAGATACCAATTTATCAGTAGAATTACTGGAAAGAGAATACCTATCAATTCTTTTACCTAAAGCATTTGAACATTTTTCAGAAGAGCAAAAGAGAGATTTTTTAAATGATGTTTATAATTCTGTCTTAGAAAAAAATATGAAAGATTTTGCTCAAGAACTACTGGCTAAATCGAAAAAAGCTTCGAATGAAGCTTTAGATTTTTTAATAAAAATAATTAAAAATTCTGCCGAAACTGTTGCGACTGAATTAACTAAAGCTTTAACAAAAGAAGTTTGTAAACAAGTTGCGCCGATTATTGCGTCAGTAATATTAAGTTATATTGGAGTTAGAGTAGCATCACAGGCTACCTCGTCAATGGCTGCCCGGGGCTTTATGGGGGGAGGCTCGCTTGCTGTGGGAACATTTCTTGGTTCAATACTTATTGTCGTATTAGCATTAACTGCAGTTCCTATGATAACGGGAAAAGCGTTGAGAGTTACGATGCCAGCTTGTGCAGTTGTATCTCTTTTAAGGATCTCTCACTCCTGAATTATATAATCCAAAAGTAAGTGAAAGGATTTATGTTATTGATAAATAAGTGGATCAATAAATATTTTGGTGGACTTGCCTTGTTGACCTCTTTTTTTCATGTTTTAAGTAACATTCTATACAACATGAGAATGCTGCGGCAATCATCTTTCTGGTAATTATCAGGCATGAAGTTCTTTAGTTTCTATTGATTGATTTTAAGATTTTTGTATTAGGTCTAAAATCCAAGTTTAGACCTTCTTAAAATTCCAAGGCATAGCCTTTTCAAGAATTGCATTTCTCTCTTCAGGTTGAATACCAGGATCTGTCAATTTTTCTCGATGCAATCCAATATACCTGAACAGGTATGCAAGGTATTCTCCCAGATGCACTCCGTGCTTTTTACAGGTTTCATGGAATGATGAGAATACGGCTGTAGACTTTGCTC
>JAEEGF010771250.1_pt1 | contig 10547 bp, 7 predicted proteins | sample 9134171 | NCBI WGS metagenome assembly JAEEGF01 (sample SAMN16246542, study PRJNA631951) | gut metagenome | biome: gut microbiome; feature: rumen; material: AP-attached | host: Bos | place: Iran: Karaj | collected 2018-10 | reverse complement strand
TCAGGGTGCATCGGGCATGATAATGGCAATGACACAGTCTACGCCTTTCTCCTCCCCGGGCATCATCGGCGGACGTCAGGTCATCACCTCCACCGACTATACCGATGGCATCAACATGCCGTTCATAGGCGGCAATGCCATGACTTACTATAACAGTGGTGGCAGCGGTGGCTACTATCACTATAACAACAACAAACTGCAGATGGACCTGCAACTGCAGCAGAAGCTCGACATGCTCACCCCCGGACTGCTCTTCAAGCTCAAGGGGTCATATAACAGTCTCTTCTCTGTCACCAAGGGCGGCAGCGTCGGCCGTGCCTCTTACTTCCCCGTCATACAGCCCGACGGCTCCATAGCCTATCGCAAGTCGGGAGAGGACACCCCCGTGTCTTTCTCCGAGGACACCGGCAAGGGACGTAACTGGTATTTCGAGACCTCGCTCAACTACAACCGTTCCTTCCTCAAGCATACCGTTACCGCGCTGCTGCTCTACAACCAGAGTAAGGAATACTACCCCTAGGCATATCCCGACATACCTCGCGGATACGTAGGACTGGTAGGACGCGTCACCTACGACTGGAACAACCGCTACATGGCAGAGTTCAACGTAGGCTATAACGGTTCGGAGAACTTCCACCCTGACCGTCGCTTCGGTACCTTCCCCGCAGGCTCCATAGGATGGATAGCCAGCGAGGAGCCTTTCTTCAAGCCTCTGAAGAAGGTGGTCAGCTTCTTGAAGCTGCGCGCATCATGGGGACTCGTGGGTAACGACAAGATTGGCGGCAGCCGCTTTATGTACCTCTCAGACCCATACATATATAATACAGCCATGGCAGCGCGCGGAGGCTATGCCTATAACTTCGGCATAGAGAACTCTAACCTCTACGCCGCATACTATGAGGACGTAAAAAACAAGAACAACCCCGACGTGACATGGGAGAAGGCCTTTAAGCAAGACTACGGCGTGGACGTCAATTTCCTCAACGACCGCCTGCGCCTCACCTTCGACTACTACCATGAGCACCGCACCAACATCCTGCTGAAAGACTACACCGCACCATCCATCACGGGCTTTGACCCTCCTTACTCTAACCTCGGCGTGGTCAACAGCTGGGGATGGGAGCTCTCTGTGAAGTGGAGCGACAAGATAGGCAAGGACTTCCGTTACTGGGCCACCGTCAACCTCTCACACAACCAGAACAAGATAATAGAGAAGAAGGAGGCACCGCTCAACAACGATTACCAGTATGAGAAGGGCCATCGCATAGGCTCACGCTATATGTACCAGTTCTTCCGCTTCTACGATGCAGACACTCCGCGCCTCTACGAGGAAACCTTCGGAGAGCCGTTCCCACAGCAGCTGGTAGAGATGAAGGACGGCGACGCCGTTTTTCGTTGACCTTGACCATAACGGTTATATCGACGGCAACGACAAGACACGCAATCTGGGCTATACCGACGACCCTGAGTTCATGGCGGGCATCAATGCGGGCTTTGCATGGAAGAACTTTGAGTTCAACATGCAGTGGACCGCCGCATGGAATGTCTCACGCGTCATCAGCGATGTATTCCGCTATCCATTCCTTGACCGCACCACCAAAGACCGTGGAGGACTGCTGAGATATCACCTCGACAACACTTGGAGCGCCGATGCACCAGGTCAAGACTATGAATATCCACGAGCATCATGGAGTCATGGAGAGGTAAACAACTATCAGGACTGCCAACTCTATGAGAAAGATGCAAAATACCTGCGTCTGAAGACCTTGATGATTGCCTACAATATGCACTTCCCTTTCCTTAAGAAACTGGGCATCAGCAATGCACAGGTGGCACTCAGCGGATATAACCTGCTGACATTCACGCCGTATATATGGGGAGACCCTGAGACACGTGCCAGCACATCGCCTTCGTATCCTCTTCAGAGAACATATACTGCAAGTCTGAAAATAAACTTTTAAGAGATGAAACTAAACAAGACAAATATATTAGGTGCAGCCCTGATGTCATTAGCCTTAGGCTCATGCACCGACACCATAAAGTTTGGCAATGCCTTCCTTGAGAAAGCCCCGGGCGGAACGGTGACAGCCGATACTGTGTTCTCCAATCCGGAGTACACACGTAACTTCCTGGCTGGCATATACTCTACACAGTATTACAACCTGCCAACAAACTCGACCAACAACCCACCACAGTGCCAGAACTACTGGAAGGGTATGCCCGATGCTCTGGGCGATGATTTCCATCTGTTGTTCAACAACACCATCGTATTCGGCTCATACTATAACGGTTCCCTGACATCTACCATAGACGGGAACAAGAATGGTAACATCTACCCATATACTAACGAGTATATCTGGGAAAATGTACGCCACTGCTGGGTGATTATAGAAAAGATAAACGCAGTGCCTGGCATGAGCAACGAAGAGAAGGCTCGCATAAAAGATGAAGCCCGCTGCCTTATGGCATACACATACTTCATTGCCTTCCGCTGGTATGGAGGTCTGCCTATAGTACGTAACTCATTCAGTGGTTCGGAGAGCAGCTATGACCTGCCTCGTGCCAGTGTAGAACAGACGGTGGGCTTTATGCTTGAACTACTGAACACTGTAATCAGCAACAACGCCCTGCCATGGGCATATACTGGTTCTGATGCGGCAGCAGAGACAGGACACTGGACCTTGGCTGGTGCTATGGCACTGAAATGTAAAGTGCTTGCCTTTGCAGCATCACCTCTCTTCAACGATGACCAGCCATACTATGCTGGCAAATATACATCTGCTGCAAGCGAGTGTGCATGGTATGGAGGTAAGAAGCCTGAACTTTGGCAACAACTGAAGGAAGCCTGTGCTGACTTCTTCAGCAAGATGGCAACAAATGGTCACTACCACCTTGTGCAGCCACTCGGCAACACTCAGGAGGACTATCGCTATGCTTACCGCAGTGGATACATTCTCGAGAGCAGCCCGGAGATACTGCACAGTGTCCGCAGAAGTAAAACTGCCAATGGCAATGACTATGGCTGGTACAACCTCGGATGGGGCGGCAAGGCTGACGGCAGTGGCGGCAATGACCGCTTCGCCTATTGTCCTACTCAAGAGTACGTTGAGATGTTCCCATGGGCTGACGGTACACCGTTTGACTGGGACAAGGCAGAGCAGGAGGGCAAGCTTGACTATATGTTCGTAAAGGGAGATACCGTGCCAGGGCAGCAGTTGCTGCAGAACCTGCAATACACTCGCGACCCACGTCTGTATGAAACCGTAATGGTAAACGGAGCACGCCAGACCCTTAACTGGGGAGACGGTCGTTCCAGCGGTGCTAACTGGGAGATGTGGGTTGGCGGCACTCAGGTCGGACAGTCTTCAAAGACGAACTCCGGAAAATACGGAACAGGCTATCGTATGCTGAAATACATAGTGGGCGAGGTATATCGCAGGAAGTACCCACAGTGGAACGCCATAATGCTTAGCGATATATACCTTACCTATGCAGAGGCATTGCTGCAGGCTGACAACAACGCTGCAGAGGCAATAAAATACGTGGATGCCGTCAGGGCACGTGTGGGACTGAAAGGACTCGTGGAGTGTAATCCTGACAAGGATCTTCTCAACAACAAGGATGCTCTGCTCAACGAGATACTGCGTGAGCGTGCCTGTGACCTTGGTTTCCAGCTGGAGCGTTATTTCGACATGATTCGCTACAAGCGTGGCGATCTGTTTGAGCGCCCTCTGCATGGTCTGCGTATATATAGACTGGTGAGGGATGGCAGCGAGTGGAGACGTGATGAGAGCCAGTGGTACAACAAGTCGTTTAACAAGAATCTGGCAGTGACAGACCCTGACTTCTATGAGCCTTCTCACTTTGACTACGAGCGTTTCCAGATTACCACCGGGGCGCGATACTGGTGGACCAACGGCTTTGACCCTAAGTGGTATCTGCAGCCGTTCCCCGTCACTGAGGTGAACAAGGGCTACGGACTGATACAGAACGTAGGGTGGTAACATTTTTTTCCTTATATACACACAAAAATATAAAACAAGAGTAAAGCAATGAACAGAACACACATAATAACGCTTTCACTGCTGGCGGCGACAGCGATGCCGGCATGGGCGCAGAATGAGGACGTCAACGAGGCTGACGGCGGCATGGGCTGGTCGGTGGACGTGGGTGCTGACATGGTGGCGGGCATAGAAGAATCGACTGCCGCGGTGTGGGTTATCACTTCTGACAAGACTGACCGTCGCAGCGCAAAGAACATAGGCAACAGCATCATAGGCGAGGGCAACGGTATCATCTCCCTGCAAAACGGCGGACGCTATGCGGCGCAGAACCCTACCTTCTACGTGCGTGGCTTGCAGACGCTCAACGGCAACAATGCGCCGCTCATACTGGTGGACGGCATAGAGCGTGACATTACCTGCATAACGCCTGAGGAGGTGGAGAGCGTCTCCATACTGAAGGATGCGGCTGCCACGGCGCTCTATGGATATAAGGGCGCCAACGGGGCGGTGCTGGTGACCACCAAGCGCGGCAAGGCTGAGAGCCGCAGCATAAAGTTTACGTACGACCACCTCTTTAACTCGCTGGTAAGGAAGCCTAAGTTTGTTGACGCATACACCTACGGCCTCGCCATCAACGAGGCTCGCACCAACGACGGACTCACGCCACGCTACAGCCAGCAGGAGCTGGGCGCTCTGCGTGACGGTTCCATGCCTTACCTGTATCCAAACGTGAACTGGGTGGGCGAGACATTCCGCAACAGTGCCATGACGAATAAGTATAACATAGAGTTTCGTGGTGGTGCCAAGAATTTCCGTTACTACACCATGGTTGACCTGATATCAGACAAGGGCTTCATAAAGAGCCCCAGTGAGAACGAGGGCTACTCCACGCAAGACAAGTATGTGAAGGGTAACCTGCGCATGAACCTTGACATTAAGCTTACTCCGCTCACCGACGTAAGGGTGAACCTCCTCGGTGTATTGCAGGAGACATCGCGCCCGGGCAAGGAGGCAGACCTGTGGAGCATGGTGTATAACGTGCCGTCGGCTGCCTTCCCCGTAAGGGATGAGAACGGCATGTGGGGCGGCAGCGACACATGGGCTGGCACCTCCAACCCCGTGGCGCAGAGCATAGGCGCTGCCTACTACAAGAACCATACGCGCTCGCTGTATTTTGACGTGAGGCTGAAGCAGGACCTCTCCTCATGGCTGAAGGGACTGAGCGGCACTGTACGCGTGGGCTATGACAATACCTCTAACCTGTATGAGGACCACTCCAAGACCTATATGTACAGCGTGAGCACCCCCACATGGGCTGACGGCGAGGAGGAGCCTGTGGCTGGCAGGGCTCTATATGGCAGCGACTCCACCATGGGCACAGGGGCGGCGGTCAACACCTTCAGCCGCAGGCTGCACTTCGACGGGGGACTGGCATACGAGAACACCTTCGGCAAGCACGGGGTATATACGCAGCTGAAGTATGAATATGAGTATGAGGACCCTGAGGGCATAAACAATACCCTGTACAGGCGCAACTACAGCTGGTGGACTCACTACGGCTATGACAACCGCCTCTATGCCGACCTCGCACTGGTGGTGAGTGGCAGCAGCAGGCTGGCTCCGGGCTCCAAGTGGGCTTTCTCGCCTACCCTGTCGGGCGCATGGGTTATATCAAAGGAGAGGTTCATGCAGAAGGCTGCATGGGTGGACCTTCTGAAGCTGCGTGCCTCGGCTGGTATCATCAATGCCGACTACCTGCCTGGCAACAATGTGTGGACTTACTATGCACAGCAATACTCTACGAGTGGCGGCACATACCCCTTTGACAGCGGATGGAACTCTGAGTTCGGACGCACGTATCTGGGACAGATGGCTACTGCCAACCCCAGCCACGAGAAGGCATACAAGTATAACATAGGCATTGACGCAAGGCTGTTTTCTGCCCTCTCTGTTACCTTTGACATGTGGTGGCAGCGCCGCTCTGATATATGGGTGAGCTCTGCAGGCAAGTATTCTGATGTGCTGGGCATGGAGGCTCCGTATGAGAATGCAGGCAAGGTGGACAGCCACGGCATGGAGCTGGGACTGGACTACAACAGGCGCCTCGGCGGCGTGACGCTCTGTGTGGGCGGCAACCTGATGGTGACCAAGAGCAAGATAAAGGAGATGCTGGAGGAGCCGAGGCTGTACGGCAACCTCGTGGAGACGGGCAACAGGGTAGGACAGATATACGGACTGGTGGCTGAGGGACTGTTCCAGTCGGAGGAGGAGATAGCCCAGAGCCCTGTGCAGACCTTCTCACAGGTGAAGCCCGGTGACGTGAAGTATCGCGACGTGAACGGCGACGGCTTGATAGACGCTAACGACAAGGTGGCGATAGGAAACAACGCTACGTGTCCGGAGGTGTACTATAACTTCCATCTGGGAGCAGAATGGAAGGGACTGGGAGTGTATGCCATGTTCCAGGGTGCCGGGGGCTACAGCGCCGTGCTCAACACCAAGGGCATGTACTGGCCGCTGGTGGACAATACCAACATATCGCAGTATGCGTATGACAACCGATGGACTCCGGAGAATCCCGGCGCGGCACTGCCACGACTGAGTTCGCAGGCTAATGCCAACAACTACCAGACTTCTACCTTGTGGGTGGAGAGCCGCTCTTTCCTGAAGCTGCGCACGCTGGAGGTGTACTATAACCTGCCTGCTTCACTGCTGCAAGCCACAAAGTACATCAGCAATGCCAAGCTGTATGTGCGCGGAGTGGACCTGCTATGCATAGGCAAGGCAGGAGACAGCAACCCCGAGGCCATAGGCTTCAGTCCGCTGACCAAGAGTGTGGCGCTGGGACTCAGCGTGACGTTCTGACGGTATAACTGTAACGGTATAACTGAAAACAAAAACAAAACGTAAGATATGAAAAAGTACGGATTATTCATAGGCATGGCGGCGGCGCTGACGCTCACTGCGTGTGGCGACATGGACTACCATGAGTATAACATATATGACAAGGACTATATAACGAAGAACTTCAGCAACGTGGGCGGGTTCATGACCGATATATACAACACCGTGGAGTATGACTTCGGCAACTATTCTGACGGTGCCATGCAGGCCTCTGCCACCGACGAGAGCATATACAGCAAGCTGGGCAACGGCATAGAGGATTTCTATAACGGGGCATGGAGCCCTACCAACGCCAAGGGCTCGGCATGGACACGTATGTATGCAGGCATCAAGACCTGTAACCACGTGATAGACGAGCTGCAGGGGCTGGACTTCGACGAGCTGAAGCTCAATGCCGACTACGGGGCGCAGATGCACCGATATGAGAACTACCAGTATGAGTGCCGCTTCATGAGGGCGTACTTCTACTTCGCACTGGTGAGGCAGTATGGCGGTGTGCCGCTGGTGACGAGAGAGATATCTGCCGGGGAGGCCAACGCCATGAGGCGCAGCACGGCTGACGAGGTGTTTCGCTTTATCATAGATGAGTGTAACGACATAGAAGGTAAGATAACCGAGGACTACAGTAACCTGGGACAGTATGCTACGGGCACCGAGGAGAGCGGCAGGGCTGACCGCCTCGCCGTGATGGCGCTGAGGGCAAGGGCGGCTCTGTACTGGGCGAGTCCGCTGTTTAACGAGGGCGGCGACGCTGAGCGCTATCACACCGCTGCTCTCTATACCAAGCAGCTGCTCGATGCCGCTGAGGCAAGGGGCAAGGGACTGACGGCAAGCTATGCCGACCTGTGGGCGTCGGCAAGCTATAACACGCCTACCATCATGAAGGAAATCATCTTCGGCAGACGCTACTACTCTTCTTCCGCAGGCGATAACCTGGTGGAGAAGAATAACTACCCAGTGGGCATAGAGGGCGGCACAGGGGGCAACTGTCCTACGCAGAACCTTGTGGATGCCTATGACATGCAGGCCTCAGGACTGCCCATAGGCTTTGCCACGTCGGGATATGACGAGGAGAATCCCTATGCTGGGCGCGACCCTCGACTGGCTGCTACCATTGCAGTGAACGGCGACCAGTGGCCTACGTATTCAGGGGCAGCGCCGCTGCAGACCTATCAGGGCGGTGCCAATGCCGAACCCATGACGGGGGCTACGCCTACGGGCTATTACCTGAAGAAGTATTGCAACGGTGCCATATCTCTTGCCAGCAACGGCAAACTGACGTCGTCGCTGCATACATGGCTGACGTTCAGGATGGGAGAGTTCTACCTTAACTATGCTGAGGCTATGTACAGGTACCTGGGCGATGCCGATGCCACGACAGGGGACCTGCCTATGTCGGCACGAGAGGCTGCCAACAAGACACGCCTGCGTGCAGGGATGCCCGGCATAGGCACTGAGGGCGACTTCTGGACGCGCCTGTGTAACGAGCGTTTCGTGGAACTGGCATTTGAGGGACACCGCTTCTGGGACGTGCGCCGCTGGAAGGAGGCTGACAAGTATTTCAAGACTGTGACGGAGATGAAGCTCACCAAGGGCGAGAACGGGGCGATAAGCTATGAGCGCGTGAACGTATCGCGCCAGTGGGACGATAAGATGTATCTGTTCCCTATACCTCAGACGGAGCGCATGAAGAACCCTAACCTTGAGCAGAACCCCGGCTGGTAACGGAAGCTGCGAGAGTTGAGGGGGGAGCAGCGGGAGCTGTGAGAGCAGGGAGAGCTGTGAGAACTGTGAGAGTTAAGAGGGAATGAACAGGGACTCCTTGCCCGGCGCTTTTTAGGGAGCGCTGGGTGCGGAGTCTTGTTTTTTCGTACAATAATCCAAAAAATGAACGTGTACGCGCAGGACAACAACATCTATGACCTGAGCGGACGCAGGAGCTACGGCACAGGACGCGGCATATATATCAAAGGCGGAAAGAAATACGTGGTGTATTGATGAATTATAGCAGGGAATATGATGTTTTTACAAAATAATTTCGTAACTTTGTACTAAGGTTTTGAGGTTTTGAGGTCGCTTCGCTTAGAGGTTTTAAGGTGATATTAGGCAAACTATTCATCACAATTAAACATATTTCACCTATTAACCTTAAACCTCAAGACCTTAAAACCTAACTCCTTAACCACCAAACAATAAAGCAAAGTCTATGAATATGTTCAAGAAAACATGTATTCTCGTTTCATCACTGATTACCGTACTGTGTATGTATGCACAGAAGAACCCCATACTGCCCGGTTTCCATGCCGACCCTGAGGTGTTATACTCTGAGCAGACAAACCAATACTACATATACAGCACCACCGACGGCTATCCCGGTTGGGGAGGATGGACGTTCAGCGTGTTCTCATCAAAAGACCTGAAGACTTGGAAAGACGAGGGCGTGATGCTCGACGTGAAGGGCGATGACGTGCCGTGGGCTGACGGCTACGCATGGGCTCCGTGCATCATTGAGCGCAAGCAGGCTGACGGGAAGTACAAGTATTACTTCTATTTCTCTGCCAACAACCCCGTATCTAAGCGTAAGGAGATAAGCTGTGCTATAAGCGACAGTCCTACCGGACCTTTCAAGGCGCTTGACCATTCCATAATAACCGACAAGGACCGCCCTGCCGGACTGAAAGGCGGACAGGCCATTGACGTTGACGTATTCCAAGACCCCGTGAGCGGCAAGTATTACCTCTACTGGGGTAACGGCTTCATGGCAGGTGCGGAGCTTAACGACGACATGGTAAGCATCAAGCCTGAGACGAAGGTGAACCTCACGCCTAAGGGCGGCACGCTCAGCACATGGGCTTACCGCGAGGGCGCATACGTGTTCTATCGCAACGGCAAGTATTACTTCCTGTGGTCTGTTGACGACACCGGCTCGCCTAACTACCACGTATGCTATGCCACAGCCTCATCGCCACTCGGTCCGCTGAACATTGACCCTGACCACTGTGACGTGTTGAGACAGCTGCCGGGGAAAGAGATTTACGGCACTGCACACAACTCCATACTGCAAGTGCCTGGAAAGGACAAGTGGTACATAGTATATCACCGCATAAACAAAGACTTTGTCAACGGAGGCAAGGGCGTACCGGGCACCCATCGCGAGGTGTGCATAGACCGTATGTGCTTTGACAAACAGGGACACATCAAGCCCGTGAAGCCTACAAGGTAAACTTACCACACGTCACACATCTGCCTCATCAGCGACTCAGCGGGGCGCACTGGCAGAGGCTTGCCGTTTACCGTAGAACGCAGGAAGCGGCAGCCATCTGTATTAAAGAGATAGTAAGAGTGCGTGGCCGTCTTCACATGGAAGTCGCTCACCTCTATGTCGCGTATGGCATAGGCGGTGTTCTTCTCTGTGGGTGACATGGTAACAGCACCGTCAGCAGCAGTAACAGGCACACCCGGTCCGTCATAATACACGCCGTAGCCCTCGGCACTGCCTGCCATGACGTTACTGATGCGGAAGTGCTCATACTGAGACGGCCAGTTGCCGCCACGATAACCGAAGTAGTTGGTCTCAAACCGTAGCACCGCACCCTTGGCAGAGGCTATGCGTATGTTGTCAACAAAGACATTGCGTAT
>JAEEGF011874292.1_pt1 | contig 10548 bp, 8 predicted proteins | sample 9134171 | NCBI WGS metagenome assembly JAEEGF01 (sample SAMN16246542, study PRJNA631951) | gut metagenome | biome: gut microbiome; feature: rumen; material: AP-attached | host: Bos | place: Iran: Karaj | collected 2018-10 | reverse complement strand
AATCAGACTTATCGTAATGCCAAAGAAACAAGAGGCTTATTCGAAGATGATATCGAAGCATATACTATTGGGAAATTAAAATATACGATAAACGATTTAAATCCTCTTTCTCATGCCGAAATTAAGCCTATTTACAATGAATTTGCAAAGATCTTGAGAAACCATGCCATTACAGATTTTGAACATTCTTTTTACATATTGATAGACCTGTTCTTATGTAAAATTACAGATGAACTTAACAATCCCGAAGATTTACAGTTTTATTATAAGGGTATCGCTCGTGATACTCCCAAGGAATATTGCAATCGTCTTCTAAAACTTTATCAAGTCGGCAAGAAACAACTTTTTGATGTTGATGTCATCAATAAAGAAGAAGATGACATTAAACAGATATTTATTGATACTGGTCGTATATTGAATGGGCTTTATACCGGCATCAAAGAACTTTTTGAAGAAATGAAGTTCTATAATATCAAAAAGTTCAATTTTATTGATGTGGAGAACAAAGAGGATTTTGAAATGAATTTTCAAATTCTTATAGAGATTACATCTCTCATTCAGGACATTAACCTGAGTTCAATCGAAACGAACCATTTCTTTGGCGACTTGTTTGAAGGTCTCCTCTCCAAAAACGTCCACCAGACAGAAGGACAATTCTTTACGCCACTTCCAATTGTCAACTTTATCATCAACTCTTTACCTCGGTTTCCTAATACCGACAAGGTGAAGGTTCTTGATTATGCCTGCGGTGCTGGCCATTTCCTGACAGAGTTCGTAAAGCATTACCCCAAGGCCAAGGTATATGGAATTGAGAAAAGTCAGACTCTAAGCCAAGTTGCGAAAATCGCCACAATCATAAATGGAAGCCAGAACTCCCGCGTAGTTTTTAAAGACTCGTTGAGTCTGATGAACACGATGGATGTTAGATACCAAGGATTTGAGAAAGAGTCTTTTGACTGTCTTATAGCTAATCCACCATATAGTGTAAAAGGGTTTTTGAATACGCTGGAACAAAAAGATAGAGAACAATTTGAGCTGATAAAGTCTGTTGACGAGAAAGCGTATCTCAAGAATAATTCCATTGAATGTTTTTTTATAGAAAGAGCACGGCATTTCTTAAAAAAAGACGGTCTAATGGGTATTATTCTTCCTGTTTCAATTTTGAGTAATAGTAACGAAAGAACTTACGTCAGAACACGTGAAATCATCCTTGCGAACTTTAACATTTTGGCAATCGCTCTTATGAATAGTCGCACTTTTGGTTCTACGGGAACAAACACTGTTATTCTTTTCGCTCAAAAAGTTGCGAAGAAAAATTCCGAAAGTTTACTCCACGCCTTTATGGAGAAAAAGGATTATAGCCACCAATACATTTCAAGTGGTGCAATAGATTCATATATTCAAAAGCAGGGCTATCCAATAGATGAGTATTATGCACTTATGCAGGACAACGTGCTTGGTGAAAACCTTAAAGGGACTGATGTATTTAAAGACTATGATTCAAACTTTAAGCCAACCTCAATCAACAAGAACATACAAAGGGAATGGTTTACAGAATCTGAATTTTACAAAGAGGGCTTAAAAGAAAGAACAAAGGAATATAGAATACTGTTCAATAGCTTTTTGGAAAGTGACAGTTACAAGGTACTGGAAGTTGCCGAACACAGGAAGCAATTCATAGCATTTGTAAAAGAGATTGAAGGTCGGAAACTCAATATCTACATTCAGACAGTCAACAACATCGTTGCTATTTTGCAATCGCCTCCCGAAAAAATTGGCGACAAAAGCAACAAAAATGAAGTTATTAAATTTTTGGGGTATGACTGGAGCAACCGCAAAGGTTATGAAGGAATAAAATATCTTACGAATCACGTCATAGAGGACGAAAGTGAGGATGAAGGAGATGATAAAGATAAAGAAATAGTTCAAGCTATTAACTCCATTAAATACATAGAGACACCTCTTTACAATCCAAACAATGACAATGATGTTACAAAATTCTCATATGCATTGAGGAAACATATAATGGATTGTTGTGACAAATATTCTTTTGGAGCGAAAGGAAGCATTTGTGAAAAACCTTTTTTGGGAGAAGTAAAAGGTCTTTTACGGCATGTTAGGCTAACCGACTTGATTGATTTTAGCAAAACATCTTTTAACCTCGCAATAAGCGACGATGAGAAAAAGGATGAATTGGAGTTCAAAGAAGGAATTATAGTTCTTAAACTGAGTACAATTGCAGATATCAAAGGAGGAAATGGATTCCCAGATGATTATCAAGGAAATACAAATTCAAATGATATTCCCTTTTATAAAGTGAGCGACATGAATACCAAAGGGAATGAGGTTTATATGAATGATTCGAATAACTATGTCGAAGAGTCATTATTACGTAAGCATTTGAAAGCTACCATTTTCCCGGCAAATACTATTATATTTCCAAAGGTTGGTATGGCCATATATACAAACAAAAAGAGAATTCTCAGTAGACCGGCAGCTATAGATAACAATACAATGGGGATTATATGTCGTGCTGGATTTGATTTTGCTTTTCTTTACTATTATTTTGTTACCTTTGTTGATCTGTCCTCCGTCTCATCAAAGGCAAATCCTCCCTCAATAACAGCAGGGAATCTGGCTCAATTAAAAATTCCTATTCCCCCGCAGGACGTGAGAAAGAGAATTGTAACCAAATGTCAGAATATTGATGCTGAGGCACTTGAAGCTAAAGAGAAAATTGAGGAGCTGCAAGAGAATATAAACGAGATTGTTGCTAGCATAGATGGCAAACAAGTAAAACTTGGCTCTATTGCTCAGTTTAAGAATGGACTGAATTACAAAAAAGCGACACAAGGTATAAGTATAAGCATTGTCGGAGTTGCAGATTTCAAGGAGAACAAATCACCAGAGTGGAATAAAGTACAAAGCATTAAAATCAACGAGCATGTTGACGATTCCTTCCTTCTGCACAAGAATGACCTTGTAACAGTCAGGTCTAATGGCTCAAGAGAATTAGTCGGACGTTTCATGCTTATTGATAAGGAACCAGAAGAACGTACTACTTTTTCAGGCTTTTCAATAAGAGTGCGCATAATGTCAGACGAAGTAAATAGCGAGTTCTTATATTATCTTCTTGCCTCCGCAAACGTTAGACAAAACCTTACGACCGGAAGTAATGGCGCCAATATCAAGAGCCTCAATCAAGACTTATTATCGAATCTTGAAATCCCACTTCCCTCCCTATCAGAGCAAAAAGACATTGTCAGTAAAATAGGAGCAATAGAATCCAAGATAGCCTCCCTAAAGTTGATATGCGAGGGAGCATCAGCACGCAAAGAGGCAGTTTTGCATCGAGAACTAATTAAAGATAACAAAGACGATATTGGTATTACTACCGAAAAGACCACAAGTATTATTATACCAACTGATGATTATCAGCCTGTGGACTCTGACCCCCTGATGGCTGCTGAGCCTTTTGGACTCTACAAATGGGAAGGTTTCGACCAAAGCATCCGTGAATTCTTTGGCAACGACCAAACTATTCTTGTGGGCTGCTATAAAGGGAAAGATTATCGTGAATGGATAGACGCTCATCGCCTTTATAATATAAGGATGGGAAAGACGAAAGGCTCTATGGAGGCCAACCGAGAACTTTTTGGCAGTACATCTTTGCTGGTGCTTTATGAAATCGGCAAGCCAGACAAGCTAAGTGCTTACAAGATTGTTGACTGTCGAGAAATAGGCAAAGAAGAGCTGATAGGAATGGGTTATCCAAATAAAAAGCCAAGAAAGAGCTATATGTCGTTCTCTCTCGAACCTCTTGATATGGATTTGACTTTCCTTGTCGAGCACCATCTAATAGAAAGGATTATCGAACTGGATGCAGACCATGCAAAAGGGACACCCATTTTTATAGAACCGTAAATGTCGGATTAACAAACGTACAGAGTATGACAGAACAAAAATTACAACAATATCTCATCAAGCAATACCCCAAAGAGGACGAGGGGTGCGAGTGGAAGGAATTCAAGAACCTGAAGAATGACTTCAGCGGTCATGAGAAGGATGATGTCATTTCCTACGTGTCGGCATTGGCTAACATGGAGGGTGGGCATCTGGTTGTTGGTATTGAAGATAAGACCTTGAAGATTGTCGGAACGGATACATACAACTACACGACTCAACAGGCGACACTTCGACTGACTAATCTGTGTGCCAACCTGTCAAGTGAAGGACTGGACATAGAGGAGTTCATCACGGAGGATACCCACAAGACAGTTTGGGTGATTCACATCCCAAAGCATCTGCCGAAGTTACCAGTCTATGCCCACAACAAAGCATGGCAACGGATAGAGGACTCGTTGGTGGAACTGACTCCCGAACGATTGAACGCCATTTTAGAGGAACAACTATTTGCTCCAGATGATTGGTCTGCTAGGATTGTAGAAAATGCGACTTTGGCAGACTTGGATGAACTGGCGGTAGCCAAAGCCCGTGTGATGTACAAAAAAGTACATTCAAAAATTCCTGCTAATGAAATTGACGGTTGGTCGGTAGAAGAGTTGCTGAGTAATAGTGGTATCATGATTGACGGCAAACTTACTCGTGCAGCCATCATCTTATTGGGTAAACCTACGGCAGTATTCAAACTGAGACCTGCGGTTGTGGAAGTGACGTGGACGCTACGCGATGCAAAGGAAGACGTCGTTGATTACGAACATTTCACGGCTCCATTCATATTGACTGTGGATGAGATTCTTGGTAAAATCCGCAATCTAACAATGCGTGAGCTGCCAGGAGGAACTTTGTTCCCAGATACGATGAAGCAATACGACAACTACAGTATCCGTGAGGCTCTGCATAATGCCATTGCACATCAGGATTATACATTACAGGAGCGCATCAACTTTGTTGAGAATCCAGGATATGTCTATTATGAGAATGGTGGCAGCTTCATTCCTGGCACTTTGCAAAGGGCTTTGGCTATTCGTGGACCACAGCGCCATTTTAGGAACGAATGTCTCTGTAAGGCCATGGTGCATTTCAATATGATTGATACTGTAAGCCGCGGCATCAAGAAAATATTCGATGAGCAATGGCGACGTCACTTCCCAATGCCTGACTATGAGATTGATGCTGTCAATAAAGTTGTTGGTGTGAGGCTCTATGGCAATGCCATCAACGAAAAATACACAAAGATACTGAAAGAGAACAAGACTCTTACTTTGCAGGAGTGTATCGCTCTTGATGCAGTGCAGAAAGGGCACCAGATTAACGAAGAAACGGCAGAGGAATTATTGGACAAGGGACTCATTGAGGGAGAATCTCCTAATTATCAAATTTCGCTGGGTGTTGCTAAGATAACACACCAATTGCCAGAATATACTCGTGTCAGTGGCTTGGAACGTTCAAAATTAAAACAAATGACACTGCAATTTATTCAGAATGCAGGTGAGGATGGAACTATGCGTGACGGTATCTATGAGTATCTGAAAGTCGCAATGCCGAGCAATAAGACGAAAGAGCAGAATCTCCGTTTGTTGGGAAACATCCTTAAAGAATTAAAAGAGGAAGGTGCTGTTTCTTTGAAAGGATTGTCATGGTACGAAGTGCAGAATCCGACTAAAAAGAACTAAAAGCGACTAAATCCGACTAAAAAGAACTACAACGGCCTTGAGATGACCGATTATAATCAATTACGACAGTTTAGCCAGAATCTGTCTGCCAGAGCATAAAAGATGCTAAAAGCACGCAGATTCTTTGGCTTTCTTGGAAATCTTTTGTACCTTTGCAACTAATAAGAGCGTTCTTTGGATTTGTGAAAAACGTGTAGGAATATGTAAGTCCTCTCGTTTCCAAAGTGTTACCTGTTTCTGCTTATCTTATAGGTAACACGCTGATTTCCAAAAGAATTTAGAATTAGTATCGTTTACAAAAGTTATCATTTCAGACAGTCCTGCCCGACACCCTGGAACTCCTGAAAACTCTAATGCTGTTGCCTGAGTTGAAAGATATGCGGCTTGTGGGAGGAACCTCACTTGCCCTTCAGTATGGGCACCGCCGTTCTGTGGATCTTGATTTCTTTGGAAATGCGAGAGAAGATTTAGATGAACTTACTGCTGCTATAAAAGAGAAGGTTGAGAATGTAGTGTTAGGTGGTCATAGCAAGCGTATCAAGGCTTATTTCTTGAATGGTGTGAAAGTCGATATCGTGAATTACGATTATGATTGGATTGATGATCCCGTCTTAGAAGATGGTCTTCGCCTTGCCTCTCCCAAAGATATTGCAGCCATGAAGGTTAATGCTGTTATAGGGCGAGGTACAAAGAAAGACTTTATCGACATTTTTTCCTTCTGCAACATTTCTCATTCGATGACTTAATGCAGTTTTATCTTCAGAAATACCCTGATGGCTCAGAATATCGTGCTTTGTTGAGTATGGCATATTTTGGCGATGCAGATTCCCAACCTATGCCGTATATGTTTGAGAATGTTAAGTGGGAGACTATTAAACTGCATATCCGAAATGAGGTGGATGCTTATAATCGAAAATCATTGAACAAAGAATGAAGCCGCAGAAGGGCATCAGCATCCTCGCCCTCGGCTTCGCCAAATCATAGATTTTTTACTTTTTTACCTATATACATTTTTACCTTTATATTTTTTTTCGTACCTTTGCAGCCAAATCAACGTTGAAATTATGGATATCAAGAATCAATTCGCACAGAAACTGATGGAGATTCAAGCCATCAAGTTGCAGCCCAATGACCCGTTTACCTGGGCTTCGGGCTGGAAATCACCTATCTATACTGACAACCGCAAGACGCTGTCGTTCCCACAGCTGCGCTCGTTCGTGAAACTGGAGCTTTGCCACGCCATTCAGGAGAATTTCCCTGAGGCAGAGGCTGTGGCAGGTGTTGCAACAGGCGCCATCGCCCAGGGAGCGCTGGTGGCCGAGGAACTGGGGCTGCCCTACAGCTATGTACGTCCGAAGCCGAAGGATCACGGCATGGGCAATCAGGTGGAAGGCGAGATCAAGAAAGGTGCAAAGGTGGTCGTCGTAGAGGATCTGATCTCTACTGGCGGTTCTTCACTGAAGGCTGTGCAGGCGCTGCGCGAGTATGGTGTAGAGGTAATCGGTATGGTGGCATCGTTCACCTACGGTTTTCCTGTGGCTGAAGAGGCATTCAAGGAGGCTGGCGTGAAGCTCATCACGCTGAGCAACTACGAGGCCGTGATCGAGGAAGCCGCCAAGACTGGCTACATCAAGGAAGAGGAAAAGGCCGTTCTCGCCGAATGGCGCAAGAGCCCTTCCACTTGGAAACAATAATATTCAGACAATAGAAAACTATGGGATTATTCGGAAGTGAATCGAAATTCGAGAGTAGCGTGAAGTTCGTGCCTTACTCTCAGCAGGCAGTCTACAACAATATCAGCGACCTGAACAATCTGGAGAAGGTGCGCGACCGCATCCCTGAGGACAAGGTCAGTGACTTTAGTTTCGATCAGGACACCGTGAGCCTTCAGGTGCCTCCGGTGGGTGAGCTCAAGCTCCGCATCTGCGACCGTGAGGAGCCTAAGTGCGTTAAGTTCGAGACCGTTCAGTCGCCCGTACCCTTCAACGTATGGGTTCAGGTGCTGCCCGTCGATGAGAACAACTCGAAGATGAAGGTGACGGTAAAGGCCGAGCTGAACCCGTTTATCAAGAGTATGGTAGAGAAACCGCTTCAGGACGGCGTAGAGAAGATCGCCGATGCCCTGGCACAAGTGCACTACGTCTGAAACTGAGAATTTTTAAGACGGAAGAATAAATAGATGAATATGAAACTTTGGGAGAAGAACTTTGAGATCAATAAGGAGATTGAGCGGTTTACGGTGGGGCGTGACCGCGAGATGGATCTCTATCTGGCGAAATACGATGTACTGGGCTCGATGGCCCATATCACCATGCTCGAGAGTATCGGACTGCTCGAGAAAGACGAACTCACACAGTTGCTGGCAGAGTTGAAGAACATCTACCACTTGGCAGAGCGTGGCGAGTTTGTGATCGAAGACGATGTCGAGGATGTACACTCGCAGGTGGAGATGCTGCTCACCCGTAAGTTGGGGGACATGGGCAAGAAGATCCACTCTGGCCGCAGCCGTAACGACCAGGTTCTCGTAGACCTCAAGCTCTTCACCCGCCATGAGTTGAAAGAGATTGCCGACGAGGTGAAGATCCTCTTCGACGAACTGATTCAGAAGAGCAATCAGTATAAGGATGTGCTCATGCCAGGCTATACCCATCTGCAGATAGCGATGCCCTCCAGCTTCGGACTCTGGTTTGGTGCTTACGCAGAGAGTCTCTGCGACGATATGCTGTTCCTGCAGGCTGCCTACAAGATGACCAACCGCAATCCCCTTGGTTCTGCTGCTGGCTACGGATCATCCTTCCCCCTGAACCGTACGATGACAACGGAACTGCTGGGCTTCGACTCGATGGACTACAATGTGGTCTATGCCCAGATGGGGCGAGGCAAGATGGAGCGCAACGTAGGCTTCGCCATCGCCACCATTGCAGGCACCATCGCCAAGATGGCCTTCGATGCCTGTCTGTTCAACTCTCAGAACTTCTCGTTTGTGAAGCTGCCGAAAGAGTGTACCACAGGCTCGTCGATCATGCCCCACAAGAAGAATCCCGATGTCTTCGAGCTCATCCGCGCCAAGTGCAACAAGCTCCAGTCGCTGCCTCAACAGGTGACGCTCATCATGAATAACCTGCCCGTGGGCTACTTCCGCGACCTGCAGATCATCAAGGAAGTCTTTTTGCCAGCCTTTGGCGAACTGAAAGACTGTCTGCAGATGGCAGCTTATATCATCAACAAGATAGAAGTGAACGAGCATATCCTCGACAATCCAATGTACGACCCGATGTTCAGCGTCGAGGAGGTTAACCGTCTGGCAGCCAACGGCATGCCCTTCCGTGATGCCTATAAGAAGGTGGGGCTCGACATCGAGGCAGGCAATTTCAAGGCCGATAAGAACATCCACCATACGCACGAAGGCTCTATCGGCAACCTCTGTAACGACCAGATACAGGCTCTGATGCAGCAGACGCTCGACGGATTCCACTTCGAGCGCATGACAGAGGCAGAACGCAAACTACTGGGACGCTAACAATATATTTGTTCTTATGTTCTTATGTCTTAAAAGAGCGTTAACACTAAATATGTTCTTATGTTCTTATTATCTAAAAAGAACATGGCTATTCCTCTGTCTGATCTTAGCTTCCTGTCAGGCTGAGGCACCTTTTAGCAGAAAATACAGCTGTCAGTTTGTCTTCTCCTACGATCAGCACCCCACCAGTCTGCTGTTCGCAGCAGCGAGGAGTGCAGGCGCCTATGTCTATGTGACGGCATCGGGCGACGGTTCTTCCTCCTTCCGCCATATTTACGTGACTAGCAACGACGGTAAGACGCCTCGCGAGGATAACGTCATCAGTACGGAAATCGAGAAGCGAAGCCCCTGCATCCTCGGAGCCAGCAACAATATCGGCATCATCATCGGCATGACCAACTTCAACGGCCTCTGGGCCTACGACCGCAGCTGCCCGAACTGCACCAATCTGCAGGCACTCGACTGGACTGGCAACCGCCAACAAGTGGCCTGTCCCAAATGCAAGCGTACCTACGATCTGGAAACCGGCAGCATCACCAATGGCGAGCCAGGCGAATCCCTCCTGCGCTATCTCTGCGCCTTCGACGGCTCCCTGCTCCGCGCCTGGAACTGAAAAGCGACCTTTCAGAGTATCTGCATTCTATTAGGGTCTACCGCCTAATTTCTTATACTTCCTGTATTGGAGAAGTTCTGGCGAAGTAGGACTGAATGTAGTCATAGAATCAGGGAAAAATTCTGTGACGTAATAGTATTCACCTTCAGAATTGTTCTCTTTACTGTCACCTTTGAGATAAAAGTGCTGTTCATCATCGATTCCATAGGTACCGAAATGGCGTTCCTTGTACTCACCCCAATAGACTTCCCAACATAGGACTTCACCATTGGATTTGAAGACATAACCAACTCGACTGTCGATTGTCTGACCTGCATACTGCCAGTAGCCCAAGAGCGGACGCAGGGCTGGCTCCACCTGCTCGACATCAAATTCATCATCACTACTGCTACACGCAGTCATCATTCCTCCCAGCAGCGCTATGGCTGCAATAATAAATAGTTTCTTCATAATCAAACAATTAAATCTAACTTTCATATTTGCTCTCTTTTTCTATGGTTCTTTACCTATATAACTGATAAGCCTCCAAAACCCTGCACGATCTCGCTGAAATTTATGTTTTTTTAATCATTCGAAGGGCGCAATGGTTCCAAGCCCCATTGCGCCCACCTATTTGCATTTATGTGTCTATCATGGGACAATTTTCATTTTCTGGAAATCTGCCCTTTGACAGTTGGGGAATAAGTGAAAATGAATTTGGCGACCTCAGACTCTTCCGATTTCCCCCTTCTGATGCTTACTGAATATTCCTCTCCTTCTGTGAGAGGGCCGATGTCGTA
>JAEEGF011370054.1_pt1 | contig 10548 bp, 7 predicted proteins | sample 9134171 | NCBI WGS metagenome assembly JAEEGF01 (sample SAMN16246542, study PRJNA631951) | gut metagenome | biome: gut microbiome; feature: rumen; material: AP-attached | host: Bos | place: Iran: Karaj | collected 2018-10 | reverse complement strand
AAATGTCAAAACTAACAAAAATCTTAATCATTGTCGGCATTATTGCCGTAGTAATTCTTTGGGGTGTAAGAATTTACAACAACATGGTCAAATTGGACGAAGAGACGCAACAAGCCTGGGCACAGGTGGAAAATGCGTATCAGCGTCGTGCCGACCTCATTCCCAACTTGGTGAAGACCGTTCAAGGTGCTGCCGAGTACGAGAAAGGCACCCTGGAAGGTGTGATTGAAGCCCGTTCCAAAGCCACTTCCGTACAGGTGGATCCTTCCAAACTGACCGAAGAAAATATCGCCGCTTTCCAGCAGGTACAAGACCAGTTGAGCTCAGCCCTCAGCCGTTTGATGGTTGTGGTGGAACGCTATCCTGAACTGAAAGCCAACCAGAACTTCCTGGAATTGCAGGCACAGTTGGAAGGCACAGAAAACCGCATTGCCGTAGAGCGCAAGAAATTCAACGAAGTGGTGCAGCAGTACAACACTACCATCCGTCGCTTCCCGAACAACATTTTCGCCGGCATGTTCAATTTCGACAAGAAAGGTTATTTCAAAGCTAAAGAAGGTGCTGATGAGGCTCCTGATGTAGAATTCAATTTTAATTAATGAAAAGAATCGTTCTATTCCTACTGACTCTCTGCTGTGTCACATTTTTGTGGGCACAGATTCCGCCGCAGCCTGATCCGCCGCGCTTAGTCAACGACTACGCTGGCGTGCTGACCACCGAACAGGTAAACGAGCTGGAAAACAGGCTGGTAGCATTCAACGACAGCACCTCAAATGTTATTTGTGTGGTCATTGTCAACGACTTGGGTGACTATGATGCTGCCGAATTCGCTTACGAAATCGGCGACAAGTGGGGAGTTAAGGACAAAAATTACGACAATGGGGTGGTTATCCTCATCAAGCCTTCCAGTGCCAGGGGTGGCGATGGCGACATCTACATCGCCACCGGCTATGATTTGGAAGGAGTGCTGCCCGATGCCGCCTGCAAACGCATTATTGAGCAGCAGTTCATTCCCGAGCTGAAGCAGGGAAACTACTATCAAGCCTTGGTCAACGGTTTGGATGTCATCCTGCCCGCTGTGGCTGGTGAAATCAGTGTGGCCCGCGATGATAATAGCGGGGAAGACGGGGCATTTCTTGTCGGCTTCGTCCTCTTTCTTTTTATCATGATTATCGTTCTGATGGTATCGGCCTCTCGCTCTTCCCACAACCGCAAAGGCGGCAAAGGTTCTGGAGACGGAGGCGGCAACGATGAGGACCTGCTAAACGCCATTTTCTGGGGTTCTATCCTAAGCAGCGGTAATCGCGGAGGAAGTGGCTATAGTGGCAGCAGTGGCTTTGGTGGCGGTTTCGGAGGTGGCAGTTTTGGCGGAGGTTTTGGCGGCTTCGGTGGAGGCGGAGGCTTCGGTGGCGGTGGTGCCGGCGGGAGATTTTAGCACAGCCTACGCACCCCCACTGCGCGACTACGTCGCTTATGTGGAGTCATATCCGGGACACTTTTCACAGCCGCATCTGCAACCCCCACACTGCGCGACTGCGTCGCTTATGTGGGGTTACTAAAAGGACGTTTCTTCGACACTTTAGAGGGAATAAAAAAAGACGCTTTCGAGCGTCTTTTTTTATTAGTGTATCTTCAAAGTCTGCTTGATTTTGGAGGTGAGGATGTCGATACCCTTGTCGTTATTGCCGCCAACGGGGATGATGATATCCGCTAACTTTTTGGTGGGCTCGATAAAGGACTCGTGCATAGGCTTCACGTAGGTGCGATAATGGCGGATGGACTTGTCCAGGCCACGGCCACGTTCGTTGACATCCCGCTGGATAATACGTATCAGACGTTCGTCGGATTCAGTGTCCACAAACACTTTCAGGTCTAATGTATCGCATAAAACCTCATTGGTAAATATCAGAATACCCTCCACAAGCAACACCTCTGCCGGCTTGACAGGAATAGTTTCCGCACCACGACGGCAGGTGACATACGAATAGGTGGGCATTTGCACGGTCTTACCCGCTTTCAGCTCCTCAATCTGCTGAATCATCAAAGGCCATTCTATCGCCGAGGGGTGATCGAAATTGATTTTCTCGCGAGCCTCCTGCGATATGTCACCCTGATCCTTATAGTAAGAATCCTGCGACAAAACAGCAACTCTCTCCTTGGGAAGAGACTTGATAATCTTTTTAACTACTGAAGTTTTTCCGGAACCGGACCCACCGGCAATGCCAATGACTAACATGGGGGGAAAGTTTTTGTTGCCCAAGGAGGACTCGAACCTCCAATGACAGGACCAGAATCTGTAGTGTTGCCAATTACACCATTGGGCATTTTGAGATTGCAAAAATACAATTTTTTTCTTTGTCTGTAACTATTTTTTTTATTTTTTTATCTTATTACAAACATCAATGTATCAATATTTTACAACATAATCTATAATAAATTTTTGCTGATAGATTAATTTTTCTTCCCAAAAATTCGCAGTAAATAGATGAAAAGATTGATAAAGTCGAGGTACAATGAAAGGGCTCCCATAATGGTCATTTTTCGAGTTTCCTCCGTTTCCTCTACCACGAGGGCACTCATTTCTTTCAGTTTTTGCGTATCGTACGCTATAAGTCCGATAAAAATGAACACACCGACATAAGTAGTAATCCAATAAACCATTGTACTGTGAAGGAAGAGATTGACCAATGTGGCGATTATCAGTCCTACCAAAGCCATAATCAAGATATTGCCCCATTTCGTCAAATCCTGCTTGGTGAAATAGCCAAACAGTGACATGGCCGCGAAAGTTCCGGATACGATAAAGAAAGTAGAGGCGATAGAACTGGCGGTATAGACCATAAAAAGCGGGGCCAGCGTAATGCCGTTCAGAATGGAATATACCATAAAGATCAGTGTACAGGCGAATAGCGACATCTTTTGAACCCTGGCGGACAACATTACCACCAAAAGAATTTCAGCTACTAGGAGGAAGATAAAAACGCCCGTATGCATGAAGAAAAAGTTCATCAATGGTTCGAAATGCACGACAAACAAGGACATGAAGCCTGTGACTGCCAGTGCAAAGCACATCCAACCATATACTCTCACCATAAAACGCTGATTGGCTTCCGCCAACTCAAAATCCGTAACATTAACGGGTCTTTCTTCTGTGTTGAAATAGGTATCCATTATCATTTATTTTTGGAAGTGCAAAAATACGAAAAAATGTTTGTTATTCCGTTTTTTGTTATCTTTGCATTTGTAATATGAATGTCATGAAAATCAGACTGTTTTTTTCAGGTCTATGGTTGATGATGGCAAAGCTGTGTATGGCGCAAATTTGTGGTTGCACCGACCCGTTAGCCACCAACTATGACTCAAGTGCCACCCTCAACGACGGCAGTTGTGTGTATGAGACCACCACCATCGATACCAATGTGATAGGCACGTTGAATACACAGACAGAAGGCTCCTCTTCCCTGTTCTACTGGAACAATGGCTATTGGACATACAACGACCATAATGACAACTGTCTTTACCGCATCGACAGCACCAACGCGGCTATTTTGGAAACACTGTGTATCAATGGTTTAAACAACTATGATACAGAGGAAATCTCACAAGACAGTCTCTATCTGTACTTCGGCGATATAGGCAATAACAGCGGAAGCCGACGCGACCTTCACATTCTGAGAATAAGCAAGGAATCTATGCTGAACCATACATTTGAAATGGATACCATCGCTTTTTCCTACGAAGACCAGACAGACTTCTCCCCGCAGCCACAAAACACCGACTTCGATTGCGAGGCATTTATTGTCGGTCGCGACAGCATCTATCTCTTCACCAAACAGTGGGTCTCTACACAAACTACCATTTACAGTCTGCCCAAAACACCTGGCCAACATATTGCACGCCATGGCTACACATACAATGTCAATGGATTGATTACCGGAGCGTGCTATCTGCCAGAATACCAACTGGCTGTTCTTTGTGGCTATGATTATGACCGTGAGAATTTGTTGACAGCCCTACACCCTTTCATTTTCTTACTATATGATTTTCAGGAGGACAATTTTTTTTCAGGCAATAAACGACGCATAGATTTTGATTATTCGGTAAGGGCACAGGTGGAAGCCATCGCCACACAAAATGCCCTAGACTACCATATTACTTCAGAGCACTATGCCACTACTGTAATGGGCTTCAATATTGACTTCCCCGCACAATTGCAACGACTGGATCTACGCACCTACCTCCTGCCCTATTTAAGCAGATTCGGAGTATCTGATAACCCCAATACTATTCTGAATTTTGATGACCATGAAAGCGATTTCCGCCTTTACCCCAATCCTACCTACGACCAACTGTATCTTGATTATCCGCAAGAATATCTGGGAGCCGAATATGAGATTCTCAATCTTAACGGGCAGAAAGTGGCGGAAGGCATTTTGAAGGACAAGACTATTCCTTTGAATAGCAAGGGCTTATCTTCCGGAAAATATATTCTGCTCCTTCGAAAGAACGGGCAAGTAAAAAGCTTTACTTTCATCAAAATGGAAAAATAAAGAGCTCCTACAAATTCACAACATATAGAATCGTGGAAATTTGTCATATAGAGCCGCGGCTCTATAATCTTAAATTGTGTGAAATTTATCAAATTCCCATTTTATTACATTATTTTCAATATATTGGGAAATATATTTTATTTCGTTCCAATTGCGGATGATATGATCGTGAAAACGGGTCTGCCATTTGAATGGAATATTGTTTTGATGAGCGAAACGACTAACTGCAGATTTTAGTCCACCAACAACAACAGACAGCCACCCTTGCATTGTTGAAATTTTCTGATATTGTTCCGTTATCGTTTTGTTATCCAATGTATGTTTTTTCGCATGATTATCTATATTATTTTGATATGTTTGTTTTGTAGAGCCGTGGCGCGCCGCGGCTCTACAGGAAATATCACGACGTTTGTATGGTATTTTATTCCCATCAATCTTTATGATTGCATGCACATGATTAGGCATTATTACCCACAATGGTATTTCTGCATACGGGTAATGTACCGTCACCTTATGTAATTGTTCCTCAACATAATTCCCAATAGCAGACAATATAATTATTCCGTCTATGATTTTTCCGAAATATTGTTCCCTATTCTGTGTACAAATTGTAACAAAAAATATACCACCATCATAGTTATGCCACTGGGCTCGAACACTAGCAATTCTATATCTGTTTTGAAATCCTTCCGTTGACATTATTTTTATAATTTATTAATAATTTGCAAATATACACTTATTTCTAATATAAAATCGTTTTTTTACACTAAATATTCAATGTCACCATTGATATTATATTTTATAGAGCCGTGGCGTGCCGCGGCTCTACAAATAATCATATATTATATAGGGCATATGTCATTCTTTTTGACTATCTTTGCGGATGCAAATCTGTATTTTGCACTGTAATAGATTTCGCAATGATTAAAAAATTGTTTTTTACATACCTACTGTTCTGTCTCTGCCTCGCCGCCAAGGCACAAACCTTTACAGAATGGCAGGATCCCACCGTGTTTGAGGTGAACAAGCTCTATCCGAGGGCAAATATTCCTCAGAACAACGGTTTCACCGATGATAATCCATACTTTAAAAGCCTTAACGGTCAATGGAAATTCCACTATGTGCCCAATGCCGATGAGCGACCCTTGGATTTCTTCCACACCGATTACGACGACAGCGGCTGGGACTCCATACCAGTGCCGGGCAACTGGGAATTGAACGGCTACGGCGTGCCCGTATATGTGAACACCACCAACGACTTCGACAACAGCCAGTTGCCGAAAGTTCCCGTGAAGGGCAACGCCGTGGGCAGCTACCGCAAATGGGTGGAAATCGACAAAGTATTTGAAAATTTACAGATTTTTCTCAACATCGGGGGCGCAAAGTCATGCTTCTACCTGTGGGTAAACGGTGAGTTTGTAGGCTACAGCGAGGATGCCAAGACCAACTCCGAGTTCGACATCACCCGCTTTGTGAAGTTCGGGGAGCGCAATCTCATCGCCCTGCAGGTCTTCAAGTGGAGCGACGGTTCTTACTTCGAGTGCCAGGATTTCTGGCGGCTGAGCGGCATCGAGCGAGACATCACCCTCTATGCCCAACCCAAAACGCACATTCTGGATTACAAGGTGGTGGCGGATTTGGATTCGACGTGCCAAAACGGGATTTTGGATGTGGAGGTGACGGTAGAAAATTTGACGGATAACATTGTAGAGACGCAATGCATGGCGTCTTTACACGAATATGATAATCACACCGTTGTAGAGACGTTGCGCGCAACGTCTCTACAGGCACGTACAATCGACACCATCCATTTCCATTTCATCGTTCCTGATGTGCGTCCCTGGAACGCCGAACATCCCTATTTGTATTCCCTTTGGTTAACCTTGGAAGACGACAAGGGAAATACCATTGATGATGCGACAATTTACATCGGTTTCCGCAACATCAAAATCGAAGACGGTCTTTTGAAGGTGAACGGGGTGCCCGTGACCATCCGCGGGGTGAACCGCCACGAACATGACCCGAAAACGGGACATGTGGTTTCCAGAGAGCGTATGGAGCAAGATATTCTGTTGATGAAGGCCAATAACATCAACACGGTTCGCACCAGCCACTACCCCAACTCACCAGAATTTTACAACTTGTGTGATATGTACGGCTTGTATGTCATCGACGAGGCCAATGCGGAGTCGCACGCGCAGGGCTACGGCGAGAAGTCGTTGGCAAAACGCGAAGATTTCAAAGAGGCCACAATTGCCCGTACCCGCAATATGTACGAGCGCGACAAGAACCATCCGTGCATCATCACATGGTCGCTGGGCAACGAGTCTGGCAACGGCGTCTGCTACGAGGCCGCCTACGACTGGCTGAAGGCCAAGGACAGCACCCGCCCCGTGCAGTACGAACGCGCCCTCTACGACCGCAACACCGACATCGTGGCTATTATGTATCCTTCTGTGGATTACCTCTCTAAATACGCGCAAAAACAGCAGGAACGGCCCTACATTATGTGTGAATACGCGCATGCCATGGGCAACAGCTGCGGTGGCCTCTCCAACTATTGGGACACCATCTACAAGTACCCGCAGCTGCAGGGTGGCTGCATCTGGGATTGGGTGGATCAAGGCTTGCTCACTAAGGATGCGCAGGGCCGTGAATTTTACGCATACGGTGGCGATTTCGGGGAAAACATGCCCTCCGACGGCAACTTCTGCATCAACGGCCTGGTGGATCCAGACCGCAAACCGCACCCGCAGTTGGCCGAAGTGCGAAAAGTCTATCAACCCATCAAAATTGAGGCGGTGGATTTGGATTCATTGAAGTTCCGCATCATCAACCGCTTCGATTTCAACAACTTGAACGAATATACGCTGTTATACAAATTGCGTCCTGATGTGGCACACGAATCTATGGTACACCCAGATAATTTTCTGTTGGTTCCTAAAGAGGATAATAAACTGTGTGGCACGCTTCCGATAACATTGGCACCACACGATACAGGCTATTTCACAATGCCGCAGGAGATTTTAGAAGCAGTAAGGGATTTGGACACCATTGTTCCTGGACGGGATGTGATGTTGGACTTCTATCTTGGGCAAAAAACATATTTCTGGCCTCAATGGCAGAAAGATTTAATGACAGAAAAACAAGATTCTTCTTTCAAAAATCATGTAATTGCTTACGAGCAGTTCAAGCTGCCGGTGCCAACATGGGAAAAAGGCCATCAAATTATCGTTGGTGATTGCTTTGTCAAAACGAATAAAGATGGAGACATCTTACATATTAGAGGAGGTCAAGCGGATGTGGAATTTGATTTAAAGAACGGGAGGATAAACAATATTAAAAGAAGCGTTTCTGATATGATAGTGGACGGTCCGCAACTTTGCTTATGGCGACCTCCCACCGACAACGACCATGTGGACGGTCACGGCGAGTTGCTCTGGCGCAGAATTGGACTGGACAACCTCACGTGGAAAGTGAACGATATCAAAGTTGAAAAATTGGATGAGAGGAAAAAAATTCAACACATTATCGTCAAAAAGACTGCGTATAATGAGAATGGTGAGATAGTATTTGATGTGACAGAGTGGTATTTAATTGCATGTACGGGCGATATCGTAGTAAGTTATTTGGTACAACCCGCTTCTTGGGTTCCTTCTCTCCCCAAAATGGGTGTTCAGATGAAAGTGTCAGACGAGTTGGTTACTACCGAATGGGTAGGTTACGCGCAGGAAACCTACAAAGACCGTCAGGCATGTGGCTTCATAGGCCATTACGGAGCTCCAACAGATGACCTGTTCCATCATTACGTGCGTCCGCAGGCGGCAGGCAACCGCATGGGAATTCGATACATATCTTTGTTCAATAAAGAACACCAAAGAATGCTATCTGCGCAATTAGAAAACCAAACCTGTCAATTTAGCATATATCCATACGATGATAAAAATATTGAACAGTCAAAACATACTAACAAGTTGGTACGGACAAAGTATTATACTCTCAACATAGATTATGCGCAAGCTGGCTTGGGTACTGCCACCTGCGGACCTGATATATCAGACAAAGATTTATTGAAGGCTAAAAACATTAAATTCGAGTTACGATTGCAAATAGGAGAACAAATGCCTTCTGAAAAAAATAATAATGAGAAATTGTGTAAAGGTTATTGTGAATCATTTGATGGTAATATAACATCTGTTCGAGGAAAAAGATTCATTCATTTATCGTTAAATGCATTAAATAATCCATCATCTCCCTATAATGATATAGATATTCTCACTGATGGACGAATCGGCAACCCCGCCAATTTTCATGAAGGTTGGGTTGGTTATTTTGGTGTGCCAATGCAATTACAATACAAGCTATTACAATCAAAGTTTGATAAAAATCAAGAAGACTCGCTGACAGTCACGCTCAGTTTTGCGCACCATCCGTCGCAGTGGGTCTTCCTGCCACAGAAGGTGACGGTGTCGTATTCCAAGAACGGCAAAAAGTACAGTCAACCTGAGGATGTTGCGCTGCCCTTTAATCCAATGCTGGGAGAAAACAGCAAGCCTAAAGTTTACATCCTGCGCCATAAGATCCCAAACAAAAATATCAAGTACATCCGTATTGTTGCTGAACCTGTGGAACAGCTACCCAGCTGGCATCCAGCAGCGGGAGAGAAGGCGTGGCTGATGATTGACGAGGTGAAGATTCGTTAAGGCGTTAAGACGTGGAGGCGGTAAGGGGGAGTCTCGTGCTTTGCACTCGAGGGGAGTCTCACTGCGTTCGAGGGGAGTGGACTTCGTCCAAAGGGGAGTTGGACTATAGATGAGAAGAGTATTTTTAGTATTTTTGCAAAGCAAACAAGGCATCAAGCATCATAAAAATCTGCTGTAATATGGAAAACAAAGCTGGTCAATTTTTGGAAAGATACCGTGAGACAGAAGAATGGGTACTCAACAATCTCAAAGTCGCGGATATGAAAGATTTGGAGCAAATGCCGCAGTACAAAGGCATTCGCAGCAACTTGGCATTCTGCCGCATGCTGCGCAACCTGTTGTCCCACTACGATTGGTCCAAAGCGGACAACGACATGATTATCGTCACCGACCAGGCTGTACGGCAAGTTAACAAAATCTACTATGCCATAAACCCCTTGACCTTGATGCGACTTGCGGTTCGTGCCGGAGAAATTTTCGCTCCATCACCAGCTGATTCAGTGCTTTCCGCCATAAAAATCATGCAACGCAACGACTACTCCTACATTCCCATTGTGGAAAATCATAGGATTGTAGGGGTATTCAGCACCAAAACAATCATGCGACTGGTAGCAGAAAATAACAGCATAAATCTCAATGAGCAACTGACTTTCAAGGATATAGCAAATATCACCAATATCGTAGATGAGCCGAACGCTCACTATGGTTTTATCAATTCCAACGCAACGGTGGAGGATGTAAGTGAGATGTTCCAGCGTTCCAAAAAAAGAAGGGTACGTTTAGATGTGCTTTTTATTACGGATAACGGCCAATCTGGTGGCCTGTTACAAGGGATGGTGACGCCTGTGGATTTGCTTTAGGGGGAGTCTCGCTTCGCTCGAGGGGAGTCATGCTTCGCATGAGGGGAGTCTCACTGCGTTCGAGGGGAGTGGACTTTGTCCAATGGGGAGTTGGGCTACGCTCAAGGGGAGATTAATTGATTACAGGATTACAGGATGATGGATTATCTGGTGAGAATGTGTAATTGAATGTAGGGACACACCGCGTGCGTCCGTGAGGAGTCTCACTGCGTTCGAGGGGAGTTTGCGGTAAAGGTGCGTAAGGAGATGAAGAATTCAAAATTCAGAATTCAAGGGTATCATGGATGCTTTGCGGCAAAGCCGCAGTCGCCGCATAAAAAAAGCGGCCCGCAGAGATCTGCGAGCCGCTAGAGGATGAGGCAACGACCTACTCTTCCACCATTTAAGGCAGTACCATCGGCGCGGTCGGGCTTAACTTCTCTGTTCGGAATGGGA
>JAEEGF012136995.1_pt1 | contig 10550 bp, 10 predicted proteins | sample 9134171 | NCBI WGS metagenome assembly JAEEGF01 (sample SAMN16246542, study PRJNA631951) | gut metagenome | biome: gut microbiome; feature: rumen; material: AP-attached | host: Bos | place: Iran: Karaj | collected 2018-10 | reverse complement strand
GACCCTCGCTTCCGCAAGGAGACGGTTACCGGCGTGAGCGCCAAGGTCATCACCGCTGCCATCTTGGCTGGAGACAGCTACCCTTCGACGCCCATCGGCATCAATCTGCCCAATAGCAACTGGATTCGTGCCGCTCATGGCTCTAAGTCAGTCTCACTTGAGAACATCACTGATGCATACGATGAGGTCGCAAATGGTTCTGGTCTGAACGAGGAGTTTGCCTATAGCCAGACCGAAGTTGACCTGATGAAGAACTACCTGACCCTGGCTGACAAGTTGCACACCGACTTGCACGAGTGCCTGGGCCACGCCAGCGGCCAACTGCTTCCGGGTGTTGATCCTGATGCTCTCAAGGCCTATGGCGCCACGCTCGAGGAAGCTCGCGCTGACCTCTTCGCACTCTATTACCTGGCCGATCCCAAACTGTTGGAGTTGGGTATCTTTAACAGTGCTGATGCTTACAAGTCGGAATACTATAAGTACATCATGAACGGTCTGATGACCCAGCTTTACCGCATCGAGCCAGGCAAGAACATCGAGGAGTCGCACATGCGCAACCGCAAACTCATCAGCGAATGGTGCTTGCAGAAAGGCAAGAAAGACAAGGTCATCGAGATGGTCAAGCGCAAAGGCAAAACCTATGTCAAGATCAATGACTATGAGAAACTGCGTGGTCTGTTTGGTGAGCTTCTTGCCGAGGTGCAGCGCATCAAGAGCGAAGGCGACTTCGAGGCCGGCCGCAAGTTGGTTGAGACCTACGGAGTGAAGGTTGACCCGAAGTTGCACAAAGAGGTGCTGACTCGCTACAACACGCTGGACATCGCGCCGTATAAGGGTTTTGTCAACCCCATCTACAAGCCTGTGTATGATGCCGCTGGCAACATCATCGACGTGAAGGTGACTTACGGTGAGAATTACGTCGACCAAATGCTACGCTACAGCCGCGACTACTCGCCCTTGACGAAGTAATTTGGTTTCCGCTAGCCCCCTCTCCGTGTGGAGAGGGGGTATTTATCTCTATTTTGTTATGCACGACAAACTGAAACAAATCCGGTTGGCATTGTTTGCACGGCGCAATGGCGTTGTAGCCGACGCGTTATGTGCTGCAGGTGACCCGCACGAATTGATCATGGGTTGCCCGTTGAGCGACATCATCGCAGTAGCGCGCGAACAGGCACCATCCGCAGAACTAGCCGAGGCATTATGGGCCGACTCCAAGCACCGTGAGTGCCGCCTGTTGGCGCCCATGCTCTACCCCATCGAATCCTGCGATGAGGCTACCGCTCTGCGTTGGTGTCATGAAGTACTAACCGAGGAGGAGGCTGATGTGCTGTGCCATCGCCTGCTGCGCCACTTAGACTGCGCTGTGGCACTGATGGAGTCCTTGTTAAAAGAGACACCACTGCTGCTTCGATATACAGCCTTCCGCCTGATGCTCAACTTGGTAATGCTGCATCGCTTTGAGTTGAACGAGACCATGCGAGAGCTCATCAAACAAGAGATAGATTTGACTCATTCAAAATCTATGCTGCAACTACTTAACTGTCTGTTAGAGGACTAATTTTTCCTAAAAATTTTGTCAAAAATTTTTGCAGTTCAGAAAAAAGCAGTAATTTTGCAGCGCAATCCAGGGACAACCGGTGCGCAATTTTGACTAGGAAAGATGCCGGAGTGGTCGATCGGGGCGGTCTCGAAAACCGTTGTACGCTTTGCGTACCGTGGGTTCGAATCCCTCTCTTTCCGCAAAACTCAGCCAAGGCGTGCAACGCGTGTCTTGGCTGAGTTTTTCTGTATAGACGAGAGGATGAGAACCCACATGGTTCGCCATCGACGCAGTCGCTTTCGAAGCGTAGCGGAGAAAGAATCCCTCTCTTTCCGCAAAAGCTTCAAAACTGGATGAACGGCAGTTCGTCCAGTTTTTTTGTTGAGTACAATTGCCAAGCTTGCTTGAGTGATTGTGCTCAACAAAAAACGGTAAGCACGCAGTGCCAGTTTTGAAGCTTTTGCTGCGGCCCCGCGGGAGCGCAAGGGATGCACGCCAGTGACTCCATCTCTCCTTCCACAAAGCGACTGTTTCGAAAAAAACAGTCACTTTTTTGTTTACATGAAAAACATTTCCTAACTTTGTGGCACAAAAACCATTGAACATGAACGGGAAGAAGACTTGTGAAGCTTTGCGCAACATCAGGCAAAACATCGCCAATGTTAACGGCATAGAATATACGCCTGCCGAATGCACCTATCAAGGTGACTGTGCCGGTACTTGTCCCCGATGTGAGAGCGAGATGCGCTACATCGAGCGGCAGTTGCGGCTGCGCGGTGCCCTGGGCAAGGCTGTCGTTGTGGCTGGACTCACACTCAGTGCGACTTCGCTCACACCCATGCAAGCCCAGACGCAGCAGGTGAATACTGTCGCTCAAAAACAAATCGATGTTCCATTAGTGGACGCCGCACCTAATGACACCAACGCCATCATCGTTAGGGGCACAGTCATCGATCAAGACGACAAGGGACCGCTCATCGGCGTGACCGTACTGTTGGATGGCACAAAACACGGCACCGCTACCGACATTGATGGCAAGTTTGCCATCCGCATTCCTCGTGACAGTAAGTTAGTATTCAAATATCTCGGGTATGAAACCCAAGAGATGGTGCTAAATAATCCCAACAATAATCTGCTTGTGACTCTGAGCACTAAGATGCAACAAATATTGGTTGGAGAGTACCTTGTGGTTCCCAAGATGCCCGATGTCGATGCCGACATCTATCGACCCAATGAATAAAACAGCCCCTTTGATACATCATAAACACTAGAATAATATGAAAAAGTTATTGTTTTTGATTACATCCGTGATGCTGGTGATGGCATCATGCAGCCGAGGCGGTGAATATGTGTCTGATGGCGAATATGTGTTCTTCAAGTATTCGACTTTCAGTTTTGGCACTCGGTACGATACTTTGCCTGGTGCTGATGCTGCGACCTTCAAGAGTGTGAACGACTGGTTGGGCCGTGATGCCAAACATGTGTATTTCAAGAGCGATCTAGTTCCTGGAGCTGATCCTTCCACTCTCGAAGTCAAAAAGTACCCGTTGTTCCGCGACAAGAACGACTATTACTATAAGACTTCTCCCATGCATGTTGTCGACATGAACACCTTCAAGGTTGTCAAATGGCTGGATGACAGTTTCTGGGCAAAAGACTCGCAATGTGCTTATTTCGACACGACCCACATCGCAGGTGTAGACTTGGCAACCTTCAAGGTCAAGGATCATACTTATGCCGTCGACAAGAACCATGTCTACTATTTTGGCGATATTCTGCCTCTTGCCGACCCCAAAACATACGATGGCAACTGGAAAGGTTTTTACAGCCGTGACAAGTCGCATATCTGGTGCATGGGCGAGCTGCTCGAGGATGTCGACTACGACTCCTTTGTCGTTGACGATGACTGGACCGCTCATGACAAATATGGTGCATTTGACCATCACTGGCGTGTGGGAAAAGAAGAAAGTGAGTAAAAAAGTTCAAAAAAGTTTGACAAATCAAAAAGATTGCCTACCTTTGTAGGGTGATTGGTAACAATTATTCACTTTAAAACCACATTACATTTATGAAAAAGTACTTATTGATGCTTGTTGCACTGTGTTCACTTTCGTTCTTCAGCTGCACCGACAAAGCCGCTACCGACAACGCTAACGCCAATGGCGAAGAGGCTCCCAAGACCGAGAAGATGACCGAGGCTCCAAAGCCTACTGGTGATGCTGAGAAGGATGCCAAGGCATGTGTTGACTACTTGGTGCAGACCATTGACGAAACCGACTTCACCGATAAGGCTGCTCAAGAGAATCTTGAGAAGACGATGAATTCGTTGCAAGAGGAGTTCGAGGCTTACTACACCGAGAAGGGCGAGGATGCCAAGAAGGCATTTGATGAAGCTGGCAAGAAGGCTTCTGAGAACGTCAATCTCGAAGAGCTGATGATGAAGAAGGTGATGGAGGCAGTCAAAGCTGCTGGAGTCGATCTGAAGGACACTCCGAAGGAAAAATGATGTAACTAGCACAACTTGAAGCAAATCGTCCGTCCCTAGTGGGGCGGATGATTTTTTAGTTTCAGCTAAAATATGTACCTTTGCATCCAAATAAAAACTGACCGATGAAGAAGATAAAAGGAGCATTGTTTGATTTGGACGGGGTTTTGCTCGACTCCGAGGACATCTACACTGGGTTCTGGAATGCTGTGGAGGAGAAATTCCCCACTGGCATTCCCAACTTTGCACACGTCATCAAGGGGTCGAACCTCTTTGAGATACTGCACGACCACTACCCTAACGACAAAATTCGCCAACAAGTGACCGAGATGCTTCTGAACTTCCAGCGCACGATGAAGTATGAGTTCTTTGACGGCGCAATGGAGTTTGTCGACCGCCTTAACCATGCCGGCATCCCCGCCTGCGTAGTGACCAGCAGCGACGACGACAAGATGGCGTCGCTCGCTCGCCAGCACCCCGACTTCAGGAGCCACTTCAAGACCATCGTCACTGGCGACATGGTGCGCCATGCCAAGCCCAACCCCGAGTGCTTCTTGCTGGGTGCCCAGCTCATCGGTGTGGACATCCACGATTGCTGGGTGTTTGAGGACTCGCTCAAAGGCCTGGGTGCTGGCCGTGCCTCGGGTGCCACCGTCATCGGCCTCGCCACCACCCTCCCCCGCGAGACTATCCAGCCCCTGTGTGACATGGTTATTGACAACTTCATGCAACTGTCAATATAGGCCCGTCAAGTGCTTCGATACTGCCCAGGCGTGAGGCCGGTAAGGCGCTTAAAGTATTTGTTGAAAAAGCTGTTGTTGGGAAAATTCATTTCATCGCTGATTTGTGCCATCTGCTTGTCGGTGTGACGCAGCGCCACCTTGATGCGCGCCACCAGTGCATCGTCAATCCATTGCTTTGCCGCCTTGCCGCTTACCTTTTTTATTATAGCACTCATGTAGCGTGGCGACAGGCACAACTGCGATGCATAAAAATTGATGTGATGCTGGCTAGTGGCATATCGCGCCACCAGTTGCATGAAGTCGGCAAACACACGCTGCTCTCGGCTCTGTGCCGTGCGAGTATCGCTCTTGCGACTATTCCACAGCCCATCAATGTGCCACAAGAAAGCACTGATCAACATCATCGTCGTCTGCAGATTGGGTGATGACAGCTGCACCGACTCGTAAATCATTTGATGCAAGTGCTCAAGGAAAACTTCTTCGTGTGGCTGCAAGGTAAAATGGAAATCCCTCAAATGCCCGTCAAAAGCATGAGGAATGTTGTTGCCAATGAGCATTGCCAAAAACTCATCGCTAATCGACAAGCCCATTCCCCTAGCATCTTGCGACGCATCTTTAAACTGTACCAATGTGTTAGGGCCCAAGAACACGATGTCGTGTGCCTGAAAATGCCGTTCCACCAAGTTGACATAAGGCTTTACCGACCCCTGCAAGACAATCAGGATACGCATTTCGTCCATCACGATGGGTTCACCCTCAAACTGTGACTGAAACGAAGCGACACGATCATGCCGGGCCACGGCAAAATTCTGCGAGATGTAATGCTGCACCTGCTGCGGATTGGACTGATCAAGCATTTGTTTGAAACGCTCCAAAGACAGATGTCTTAATTCTTCCATAATAAGATAATTTTGGCCACAAAGATAATCATTTTTGCCAATACAACCTACTTTTTTATGAAAATCGTACATAATGACCATTATTTAGTTTCTATGGGTAATAGCTGCTCAGACGATAAGATGTAATTTTGCACCCAGAAACTCATCAAGAACTATGAAAAGGACTTATATCATCACATTATGCCTCAGTTGCTATGCGTTGCTGGCATCGTCTCAGACCACGCTGGAGCAATGTCAACAGGCTGCCGAGCAGAACTATCCGCTCATCAAGCAGCGCGACCTGATTGCCCGCACAACCGACCTGACGGTGAGCAACCTCGGCAAGGCATGGCTGCCACAAGTCAACGCTACGGCACAAGCTACCCTGCAGAGCGATGTCGCCGCATGGCCCGAGCAGATGCAAGCCATGCTCGACCAGATGGGGCTGGACATCAAGGGACTAAAGAAAGACCAGTATCGTGTGGGCATCGACGTGAACCAGACGGTGTGGGATGGCGGCACCATCAGTGCCCAGCAGGACATTGCCCGCCAGCAAGGTACCGTGCAGGCACTGCAGACCGAGGTGTCGCTCTACACCGTGCGCAAGCGGGTCAATGAGATGTACTTTGGCCTGCTCTTGCTCGACGAGCAAATCAGCCTGAACAACGACCTGCAGCGTCAATTGGAGAGCAGCGAGAAGAAACTGGAGTCGCTCAGCAAGCGCGGTGCAGCCGCCGAATGCGACTATCACGCCATCAAGGCCGAGCGATTGGGCGTGAGTCAGCAGTTGGCAAGCCTACAAGCGAGCCGGCAAACGCTGGCACGCCTGCTCAGTGCATTTTGTGGGCTGGAAGTACATGAGGTTGTGCGCCCCCATGTCAGCGAGACAGCAACATCGACCACAGGCACACGCCCCGAGCTGCGCCTAGCCGATGCCCAACTGCGCCTGGTTGATGCCCAAGAGCGTATGCTCAATGCCAACCTGATGCCCCGACTCAGTGTGTTCGCATCGGGTTTCTATGGCTATCCAGGCTACAACATGTTTGAAGACATGATGAGCCACAAGTGGTCGCTCAATGGCATGATTGGCGCACGGCTTACCTGGAATCTGGGAGCACTCTATACCCGTCGTGGCGACAAGGCCAAGCTTGCCCTGCAACGCGCCAGCGCCGAGAACAATCGCGAGGTGTTCTTGTTTAACCAACACCTGGAGCAGACGCAAAGCAATGAGGACATTGAGCGCTACCGCCAGATGATTGCCACCGACCAGGAGATTATCGGTCTGCGCAGCTCGGTGCGCAAGGCAGCCGAATCCAAGCTTGCCCATGGCATCATCGATGTCAACGACTTGATCAAGGAAATCAACGCCGAGAATGCAGCACGCGTTCAGCAGGCCGTACATCAGATTGAAATGCTCAAGGCTATCTATGAACTCAAATACACCACAAACAACTGACGATGAAAAAGATACTGATATGTGCATGCGTGTTGATGTCACTCACCGCTTGCAGCAACAAGGAGAAAGAATTTGACGCTACAGGCACCTTCGAGGCAACTGAGGTCACTATATCGGCCAAAGCCTCGGGCGAACTGAAGAGCTTCAGCGCTCAGGAGGGCAACGAACTCACAAGCGGCGATGTGGTAGGCAATATCGACGACACCCAATTGCGACTGCAAAAAGAGCAGTTGTCCACCACCCGCTCGCAACTAGATGCCAACAAGCGACAACTGGGAGCCTCAAAAGGCGCAACCACCAGCAAGCAGCTCGACCTGGAGCGGCAAGTGGCTAGCATCCGCCAGCAGATAGCCAATGCCCAGCGCGAGCGCACACGCTTCACCGAGCTTGTCAATGATGGCGCCGTGCCACGCAAGCAGCTCGACGAGGTAAATTACCAAATCAGTGTACTTGAGCGACAACTGAGCGCCACGCAAGAGCAAATACGCAGCAACAATGCCAGCCTGGCGCAGCAAGGAAAAGGCATCGATGCGCAAATCGAAGGTATCAACTCACAGCAGGCCAGCATCGACGTGCAGCAGGCCCAACTCGACGACCAGCTAGCCAACACGGTCATCCATGCCCCCATCACCGGCACCGTGATAGAAAAGTATGTCGAGCGAGGTGAATTTGTCGCCGTGGGAAAGCCACTGTTCAAGATGGCCGACATCCGACAGATGACACTACGTGCCTACTTGACCTCGGCGCAACTCGAGCACGTTAAGGTTGGGCAGAAAGTGAAGGTGATGACCGACTACGGCAAGGGTCAAGGCACGACCTATGACGGTGTCATCGCATGGATCTCAAGCAAGTCGGAATTCACCCCTAAGACCATTGTCACCGACGATGAGCGCGCCGACCTGGTCTATGCCGTCAAAATCACTGTCGTGAACGATGGCAACATCAAGATGGGTATGTACGGAAAGGTGAAGCTATAAAAACATGAACGCGATTGAGGTTGAACATATCTCAAAGTCTTACGGTGCAGTACAGGCGCTGAACGATGTGAGCTTTGCCGTTGAGCGCGGTGAGGTGTTTGGGCTGATTGGACCTGACGGCTCGGGCAAAACCACCATGTTTCGCATCTTGTGCACGCTGCTACTGCCCGATGCGGGGAGCGCCGCTGTCGATGGCTTTGACACGGTGACTCAGATGAACGACATCCGTCGGCGTGTGGGTTACATGCCTGGCAAGTTCTCGCTCTACCAGGACTTGACCGTGCACGAAAACTTGGAGTTCTTTGCAACCCTGTTTGGCACGACGGTCGACGAGGGATATGATTCCGTCAAGGCCATTTACTCGCAGATTGAGCGGTTTGACCGCCGCAAGGCGGGTGCGTTGTCGGGCGGCATGAAGCAGAAGCTGGCTTTGTGCTGTGCGCTGGTGCACAATCCCAGCGTGCTCATGCTCGACGAGCCCACCACCGGTGTCGACCCCGTGAGCCGCAAGGAGTTTTGGGACATGCTCCAGGGACTGAAGCAGCGGGGCATCACCATCGTCGCAGCCACACCCTACCTCGACGAAGTGCGCCGTTGCGAGCGTGTTGCATTTCTTGACAAGGGTGTGCTACGTGGAATTGACTCACCCGATGCGATACTTGACCGCTTTGCCGACATCTTCAACCCGCCCGGCATCACACATGACGCACAAAATGTAACACACGACAGCAATGTCATCGTCGTTGAGCATCTGGTCAAGGCCTTTGGCACATTTCATGCTGTCGACGACATCTCGTTTACCGTCAAGCGCGGCGAAATCTTCGGTTTCCTTGGTGCTAATGGTGCCGGTAAGACCACGGCAATGCACATGCTCACGGGCCTGAATCAACCCACTAGCGGACGCGGCACCGTGGCAGGCTACGACATCTGCACCCAGCACGAGGAGATCAAGAGGCACATTGGTTACATGTCGCAGAAATTTGCCCTCTACGAAGACTTGACCGTGGCCGAAAACATCCGCCTCTTTGCCGGCATCTACGGCATGGCCGACGACGAGATTGCCCGCAAGACCGACCTGGTGCTCCAGCGCCTCAAGTTTGCCGACCACAAGCACGACCTGGTGGCATCATTGCCTCTGGGATGGAAGCAAAAGTTGGCATTCACGGTAAGCATCTTTCATGAACCCAGCGTGGTATTTCTCGACGAGCCTACAGGTGGCGTGGACCCAGCCACCCGGCGACAATTTTGGGAACTCATCTATGATGCCGCATCGCGAGGCATCACCGTGTTTGTCACCACCCATTACATGGACGAGGCCGAGTACTGTGACCGCATCAGCATCATGGTCGACGGCAAGATTGTGGCCATGGACACGCCCGAGGCACTCAAGCAACAATTCAACCAGCCCGACATGGACCATGTGTTTACCCATCTGGCCCGCCAGGCCACACGTTCTAGCGACTGACGACGATGAAACAGTTTCTCTCATTTGTTCTCAAGGAGACCCACCACATCTTGCGTGACAAGCGCACGATGCTCATCCTCTTCGGCATGCCCGTGGTGCTGATGCTGATTTTTGGCTTCGCCATCACCAACGATGTGAAAAACGTGCGCACCGTCATCGTCACCTCGCAGATGGACCACCTTACCCAACAAGCGGCCGATCGCCTGGCGGCTTCCGACTACTTTGTCGTTGTCGCCCATGTGGCCACTCCCTCGCAAGCCGAGCTGATGATACGCAACCAGCAGGCCGACCTGGCCATCATCTTTGGCCATGACTTCGCCTCGCGCCGCGGCGCATTGCAGATGATGGTCGACGGCAGCGACCCCAACATGGCGCAGCAGTGGACCAATTATGCCACTCAAACCCTGTTGAACGCCGACTCGCCACTGGTCAACCTCAAGTTGCTCTACAACCCGCAGATGAAGAGCGCCTACAACTTTGTGCCAGCCATCATGGGCATGTTGCTCATGCTCATCTGCGCCATGATGACCAGCATCTCGATCGTCAAGGAGAAGGAACGCGGCACCATGGAAGTGTTGCTCGTGTCGCCCGTGCGGCCGTTGATGATTATCGTTGCCAAAGCGGTGCCTTATCTGGTGCTGGCATTTGGCATCCTGGTGACCATCCTGCTCATGGCGCGATTTGTGCTGGGCGTGCCGCTGCATGGCTCGCTCGTGTGGATCGTGGCTATCTCATTGCTCTACATCCTGCTGGCGCTATCGCTGGGCTTGCTCATCTCTAACATTGCCCAGACGCAGCTGGTGGCACTGCTGCTTTCGGCCATGGTGCTGCTCATGCCCATCGTGATGCTGTCGGGCATGATTTTCCCCATCGAGTCGATGCCCCGCGTGCTACAGTGGGTGTCGGCTATCGTGCCGCCACGATACTACATTGCCGCCATGCGCAAACTCATGATCATGGGCGTGGGCATCAACGAGGTGCTCAACGAGGTACTAATTCTACT
>JAEEGF010924813.1_pt1 | contig 10550 bp, 10 predicted proteins | sample 9134171 | NCBI WGS metagenome assembly JAEEGF01 (sample SAMN16246542, study PRJNA631951) | gut metagenome | biome: gut microbiome; feature: rumen; material: AP-attached | host: Bos | place: Iran: Karaj | collected 2018-10 | reverse complement strand
ACATCAACACCTAATTTTCCCCAAGGTAATTCATTTGCTTTAGGAATTGCATAGATTGTAATTTCTTTTCCATCAACAGTTATTGAGCCGAATTCTTTAACTGTTTTACCGTCTTCTGCTAATACAGCTTCTTTATAAGATACTGTGTGAAGGTTTTCACCGAATTTACCGCAATATCCGCCTTGAGCTGAATCATACTTCAACAAATGAGCTAACATCTTAGGACTTGTCAAATCGTTGATAGCAACAACTTCGTATCCTTTTGCACCAAACATTTGTCTGAATGCTAATCTTCCAATTCTTCCAAATCCGTTAATTGCAACTTTTACTGACATTTTAACTGCCTCCAATTTGATATTAAAATAAGTCTCGCTTATTTTTTCTTACATAAATACAAGGAAAATGTTATAAAAATATAATTTTATTGTCAACTTTACAATATTTTCGGCTTTTGATATTTTTTAGGCATTATAAAAAGTTTCCCAAGATTTGATTATAGCGGTATCACTAAAAAACTTGAAAAACAATTTTCTGTTTTCTTCTTTATCGAATTCACTCATTCCAATAAAATCTACAAAATTCGTACCTTTTATCTGATTTGTATCGAAAATCTTAAATCCTTTCGACAAAAGACCTTTATACGTTGTAACTTCTCTTCTAATGTAAATTTTATTTTTAAGATATAAGTTTGCTCTTACATTTCCAACACCTTGTTGTCTTCTTTGATTCAAAATCAAAACATCTACAAGTTTTAAATGTTTAGCATATTCTTGTATTGGCATATACTTCATTATTGCAGAAAATTTTTCTCCGAATATATTTTTCCCTTTTTTTAATATTTCATCATTATATTTAGTCTGTCCATAAGATAATATTGTTACTATTTTTATATCTTCGTTTTTAAACTTCCCTAACACATCCAACATTTCCAATGTAGATTTATCGGCAGAATTGTTTATTTGAATCGTTTTACATTTCGTCTTTTCAATTTTAATGCTATCGAATAAATTTTGATTTATTATGTTCGGATAAAAAGGTAATTCTATAATTTTTTTATCATCATTATATTTTTCTTTGTATTTTTCTTTATCAAAAGTTGTAATAACCGCTCTAACATTACTTTTCACATATCTGTCTTTTTTAGTATATCCGCAAATTTTATCTTTTATATATTTTACTTTTAAACTGTCATATAAATCATGTCCCCATATTATCCAATAACAAAACTTTAATAAGTCCTTGTTTTTATACAGATACGAAATTATTTGTTTTCTCCCTAAACTATGAATGTATATTTTGCTTATTTTACTCAAATCCAAACGTAATGTTCTCAAGTTATTTATAACAAATACATTCTTTAGATTTTTAGGAATAGCAAATTGCTTTTCCTTATCCTTCTCCGGTAATAAATATACAAAACATTGATCATAATGATTAAAATGTTCATTCATAAAACATATAAACGGCAGTGAAAATATATCATTTGGCAAGAAATGTACATATTTGCTTTTTATAATAATTTTTCTTGAACAAAATTTTTTTATTTTACTTCTTATAATATTAATGACAGATGAAAACATTAGTAACCTTTGTAGTATTGTCTTAACATATCGATAACATATGATATTTCTTTCTTTTTCATGCAATATATTGGCAATCTTAACAAACAATCATATACTTTATTTGTTACATCCATATTCCCAAAAACTTTACCAACTTTCTTTCCAAAGGGAGATGAATGCAACGGAACAAAATGAGTTTGTGCCGTAATACCATTATTGTTAAGATAAAATTTTAAATCTTCTCTTTCTTTTTTTGAATTCAAAATTATATAGTAAAAATGTGCATTTATATTATTATTCTTTGATACTATAGGTCTTCTTAATATTGATTTCCTTTCATATTTTTCAAAAAACTTATGATATTTTTCCCAAATATTTTTCCTTTTACGGGTAACAAAATCGACACATTTTAATTGCGAATATAAAAATGCGGCCGTTAAATCGTTTGGATAATAAGAAGATCCCACGTCTTCCCAAGTATATTTATCTACAATTCCTTCCTTGAAAGATTTTCTGTTTGTACCTTTTTCCAAAAGAATTTCTGCTCGAGATATTAACCTTTCATCATTAATATAAATAGCACCGCATTCACCTGATTGTATATTCTTTGTTGAATGGAAACTTATTGCACCTATATTTCCAAATGAACCCGCTGCTTTATTTTTGTAATAAGAATTTACACTTTGAGCAGCATCTTCTATAACAAACAAATTATATTTTTTGGCAATTTTATTTATTTTATCCATGTTGCAAGAAATCCCGCAATAATGGACAACTATTATTGCTTTAGTCCTTTTAGTTATTGCTTTTTCTATAATATTAGTATCAATATTCAAATCTTTAATACTTATATCCACAAATACCGGCTTTGCCCCTCTTAAAACGACAGAATTTGCGGTAGAAACAAAAGTATATGACGGCATTATAACTTCATCACCTTGTTTTATATCAGCTAAAACAGCTGCCATTTCCAATGCGGATGTACAGGACGTTGTCAATAAAACTTTTTTTATATTATATTTCCCCTCTAATAGTCTTTGACACTTTTTAGCGAAATAGCCTCCACCCTCAAGAGACAATCCTTTATCAAACAAATACCTTATATTTTTTATTGGATTTGAACAACAATATGGCTTATTAAAAGGAATTATTACTCTATTTTTCTCCATAATTACCATTACCTTCTTTCAAATTTAATAATTTTCTGAAAGTAGCAGGTTTCATTATTTTCTTTTCATTAGCTTCGACTATTACTTTTATTCTCTTTATCAAATCTATATTTTTTGCAAGTTTTGTTTTATTTTGATCAAGCCAAATATTATCTTCAATCCCTACCCGTACACCTGCACCGATAGAAATGCCTATAGAATTCATTTTTAATTGATTCAAACCTATTCCGCCTATTGTGAAAAAAGATTTTTCCGGTAAATCGTTAATCATCATACCTGCATGCAACAAATCAGCTTGAGCACAAGCTATATTTCCAAGTATCAGATTAAAAAAAAACGGTTCTTTTATATAACCTTTTTTATAAAGATACTTCGCATAATTAATCATACCGACATCAAAAACTTCAAGTTCCGGTTTTACCGATAACTTTTTCATCAAAACAGCCATATCAATTATTGTTTGAGGAGTATTGATACTTGCCTGTTTATTAAAATTCAACGAACTTAAAGTCAAACTTCCCATATCAGGCTTTAAATCACCTGTCAAACTTAAAGGACTAACTCTTTTTTCAAACTCCGTAACATTTCTGCCGCTTAAAGAAACACATATGACAAGCTCTTTTGTATATTTTCTTATTTTTTCTATTATTTCTGCGTATATTTCTGCTTCATATGCAGAACTGCCATCATCATGCCTTGCATGTAAATGAACAGTTGTAATGCCTTGCTCGTAAGCGGCTAAAACATCTTCAACTATTTCATTACTGGATATAGGAACATATTTTGTTTGTTCTTTTGTCGGTATTAATCCGGTCGGTGTAAAATTAACTATAATTTCGTCATTCATAACAAAACTCCCGTATCTTTATGTTCTGATATTTTTTTTGCAGGAGAACCGATATATTTTGAATAAGGTTCGGTGTTTTTTGTAAGTAAAGCTCCCGCTCCTATCAACGTTTCTTTTTCCACACAAATTCTTTCTTTAATGGTTGAACCTATTCCTATAAAAGATAATTCTTTTATAACGGAATACCCTGCTATATTACAACCCGGTGCGATATAAACACCGCTTTCTATATCAAAATTATGACCTATATACGTATTTGGTCGAATGATATTACAATCCCCGAGTTTACCAAAAAAATCCAAATAAACACCCGAATAGATTATATTATTTTCTCCAATTTCAATATCAGGTTGAACAATGGCTTTTTTACTTATATAGTTTATAAAACTATAACCTTTTTTCTTAATTTCCAAATAAGAATTATATCTTTCTCTTAAGGAAGAATAAGAACCTGTTGATATCACTTTTATTGTTTTAGGTAAAAAATACTTATCAATTTCCGATGTTTTATATAAGGGTTTACCTAAGAATTCTTTTGAAGAAAAATATTTATCATCGCAAACAAAAGCACTAATCTCATATCTTTCATCTTTTAACATTTCAAAATATAAAAGTTTACCTGCAGTTCCTGTACCATGTATTAATATCTTTATCACAATAAAAACTCCTAACCAACTTTAATTTCAAATATACCGTTTTGCTTTTCAACATTTTCTATTGTTAAGTAGTTATCGGTTAAAGCTTTGTTTCCCCTTAAAGAAACCGCTTTTCTTTTAGTACCTACAAATCTTTTAAAGTAGTTTTGTTCCAATTCTTTACTTAAATTCAATAATTTATCGGTCCTTATCTTTGCTTGCCCGTTTTTATAAACTTGTTTTAATTCATAAGCTTTTGTTCCTTGTCTGGGTGAAAAAGGAAAGACATGTAATCTTGCAAATTCATTATCTTTTAAAAAATTGTATGTTATATCAAAATCTTTATCTGTTTCGGTTGGAAATCCGCAAATAACATCGGTTGTTATTGAAATATCTTTGAAATTTTGTTTCAGTAAATTTAATTTATCTAAAAAATCTTTAGACAAATATTTTCTGTTCATATCCTTTAAAACGGTGTCCGAAGCAGATTGTAAAGGAATATGTAAATGATGACAAAATCTTTCTTGTTCCGCTTTCATTATACGTATAAGTTCATCGGTTATTTCATTCATTTCTATTGAAGACAATCTTATTCTGAAATTTTTATTTATATTTTTGTATATTTGATTTAGTAAATATGAAATTCCTTTATCATATTTGCCTATATGTATTCCCGTAAGAACTATTTCACTATAGCCGATATCGGTTAAATTATCTATTTCTTCTATTATTTTATCTACAGGTTTGGACCACATTATGTTTCTTGCATAAGGAACTATACAATAAGAACAAAAACTGTTGCAACCATCCTGAATTTTTACAAAAGCTCTTGAATGATTATCAAAAGTTTTTATTCTTTGTTCGTTGTCTTTCAACATTTCTTCTTTCATTACGATTTCAACAAAAGGAAATTTTTGTAATATTTTTTCTTTTGAAACCTTTGCAAAACAACCTGTTAATATAATTTTTGATTTTTCGTTTTTTTTATGAAATTTATTTATTATTTGTTCACATTGTTTATCTGCATGAGCGGTAACTGAACAGGAGTTTATAATAATGACATCCGCTTGTTCGAAATCTCCCGTATAAACATATGAATTCGAACAATATTTTTCTTTTATTATTTGACTCTCATATTGATTTATTTTACAACCGAAAGTATATATAAATAACTTTTTCATAGCTTTGCTTTTTATATCAGTTACAAATTGTTGTTACTATGCTTGCGGAAACTATTGCAGCAGTTTCAACTCTTAAAATATTTTTCCCTAATGTTACAGTATTAAAACCGTTTTGTAATGCAATATCTATTTCGGTTTTATCAAAGCCGCCTTCCGGACCTATAAAAATATTTATATTCTTTATTTCTTTATTTTCTTTAAGCAAATCCAAAATATTTTTCTTCTCTTCACTTTCCCAAGGTAAAACATTTAGTGTGTTTCTTTGAGAAGCCGCTTTTTCCACAACTTCGTTAAATTTTACGGGCTTATATACAGGCATAACATCGGCTCGCCAACTTTGAGAACTTGCACCTATTGATATTTTTTTATATCTGTCGCATTTGGCATCGGACAACTCTTTTATAACACTTCTTACATATATTACGGGAACTATTTTAGTAACACCTATTTCACCTGCTTTTTCTATAAGCCAATCAAACCTTTCACCTTTAGGAATTGCCGTATATATGGAAATATTCTTTTTCGGCAAAACAAAAGTTTTTGAAGAAAGGATTTTACCTTTCATACTTTTTCTGTCTATAATATCTATCCTCGCTTTATACGAGTTCCCTAAACCGTCAAATATGTCTATTTCATCTCCGACGGAAAACCTTCGGACATTAGACAAATAATGAAATTGTTCGTTTTCTATAATAAAACTTTCATCTTTTATATCTTTTGGATTAACATAAAAATGTGGCATGATTATATCCGTTACTATTTATGAACATCAACTTCCAAGGATATGTCTAAAGACGGTGCGGAATGGGTTATCATTCCTATCGATATTCTTTCTATTCCAAGCTTAGCATAATTTTTTATTGTTTTAAAATTAACTCCGCCTGAAATTTCTATTAAAGGTTTATATGTAGATGTTGAACTTGATCTTATAAGTTTAACCATTTTTACCAAATCTTTTTGTTTCATGTTATCAAGCATTATAATATCTGCTTTTGCAGCAATTGCATTTCTTACATGTTGTTCATGTTCACATTCTATAAGAACTTTTAGTTTTTTATATCTTTTTCTTATTTCTTTAACTTTCAACGTTAAATCGTCTATTAAAGCTAAATGATTATCCTTTATCAATACCATATCAGATAAATTCATTCTATGGTTTTTCCCGCCGCCGCATCTGACAGCATACTTTGAAACATTTCTAAAACCGGGAAGGGTTTTTCTTGTATCGAAAATTCCGGCTTTGGAACCTTTAACAATTTTAACGAATTTATTTGTTGTTGTTGCTATACCGGAAAGTTTTTGAATAAAATTTAAGGCTGTTCTTTCTCCTGCAAGCAATGGTGCTGCAGGACCTTTAACGGTTAATATAACATCGCCTTTTTTTACTGTCTGGGCATCTTTTTTAAAAACTTTAAATTTAAAATTTTTACTAAGTCTTAGAAGAACATGCTTAAATGCATCAACACCACACAATATTCCGTCACCTTTTGAAATTAAAACAGCCGATGCATTTTTACCGTCTAAATTTAAACTTTTAGAGGTAACATCGTTATATGCACAATCTTCTTTAAGTGCCAAAGTTACTATTTCATCAATATCTTTTATAATATTCATAGCTTTTTTATTCTATAAAAAATAAAACATCTTTACAATAAATTAACGAGTGAAAACTTTTTTCAAAAATTTAATTTTATTTCAAATCTAAAACATCTCTCATATCGTAAAGACCTGCCGGTTTGTCAGCAAGCCATTTTGCAGCTTTTAATGCGCCGGCCACAAGACATGCTCTCGATGTTGCTTTATGAGATACTTCTATCACTTCGCCTTCACCCGCAAAATATACGGTATGGTCTCCGCAAACATCTCCGCATCTGACAGCATGAATTCCTATCTCACCAGGAGTTCTCAAGGTTTGGGTTCCGTGTCTTCCATAAATGCCAACTTCTTTTAAACTTTTGTTATGCCCCGCAGCAACAGCTTCAGCAAGTCTTATTGCAGTTCCCGAAGGAGAATCTTTTTTCTTGTTATGATGAATTTCAACTATTTCAACATCATAGTTTGGAATTTTCTTTGCTATATTTTCAACCGTATCAAGTAACAGATTGATTCCGGTTGACATATTCGGAGCAAAAACTATTGATATTTTTTCTCCGGCTTTTTTCAAAACTTCTTTATTTTCATCGGTTAAACCTGTTGTTCCTATAACGAGCTTTGCATTTTTTTTAAGAGCAATTTCCACATTCTTCATTGTGTTTGATGCAATGGTAAAATCTATTATTATATCTCCTGCATTTACTACAGATTCTATTTCGCTTGATTTTACTATCAGCGGATTTTTGTTACCTATTGCAGGGCTTGAATCTATTTCTGTTCCCGCAACTATATTAAAATCTTTATCTTGTTTTGCCATATTTATTATTGCACTACCCATTCTGCCGCATGCACCACAAACTATTATGTTCGACACAATAAACTCCTTAAAATTTTGTTAAGTAAAATTTTGATGTACAGACGGACAGAAGAAACTGCGAAGAAAGAACTTTTTTCTATCCGTCTATATCTCTTATATTAAGTTAAAACTTTTTAATGTTTTTCTTAAACTTTCTTTATGCTCATCCGATAACGAACACATAGGAAGTCTCATTTCATCGGAACAAATTCCCATCATAGCCAATGCTGCTTTTACGGGAATAGGATTTGTTTCTATAAACATTGCTTTTACTAACGGTAACCATTTAAATGCAATTTCATTTGCTTTATCTAAATCTTTTTTCAACATTGCATTAACTAAATCCGCAACAACTTTAGGACAGATGTTGGATAATACCGAAATAACTCCTGTTCCACCGATAGCCATTATAGGAACGGTTAAAGCATCATCTCCTGAAATCAAATCCATTTCCGGAGCAAGCAATCTTATTTGAGACATTTGATCAAGAGAGCCGGATGCTTCTTTTACTGCAACAATATTTTTACAATCTTTTGCAAGTTGTGCTATAGTTTTAGGTTCTATATTTACTGCTGATCTTCCTTGAATATTATATAAAACAACCGGAATATTTATTGCATTTGCAACTTCTTTATAGTGAAGATACAAACCTTTTTGTGTAGGCTTATTATAATAAGGCGCAACAAGTAAAACACCGTCACAACCTACTTCTTGTGCATGTTTTGATAATCTTATTGCTTCCGCCGTAGAGTTTGAACCTGTACCCGCTATAACTTTCAATTTTCCGTTAGAAAATTCTACAGCTTTTTTTATAACTTCATCATGTTCTTCGTGTGACAAAGTTGCAGATTCTCCGGTAGAACCGCATGGAACAATTCCCGTAATTCCCGCTTCTATCTGCATATCAATTATTTTTTTGTATGCATCGAAATCTACCTTATTATTTTTTAATGGTGTGACAATTGCCGTAAAACTGCCTGAAAACATAAAAACCCCTTTGCTACAATTTATATTTACAATTTATAATTAACTATAAGAATTTCCGTATCAAGTACGGGATTATAAAAAATTTTTATTTTATTTCTTTAGACATCAAATCTTCTATTGTTTCCGCTTTTCTTATTACTTTTACTTTAGAACCGTTAACTAAAACTTCAGCACCTCTCGGTCTTGAATTATATTGAGAAGACATAGCTCTGCCATAAGCACCTGCACATTCTACTGCAATAAAATCACCTTGTTCAAATACAGGAAGCTTTCTGTCCTTCGCAATAAAATCTCCTGATTCACATATAGGACCTACAACATCTACAACCTGTTGTTTTTTGGAAGATTTTTTTACAGGAATAATATTATGATAAGATTCATATAATGCAGGTCTTATTAAATCATTCATAGCCACATTTGTGACTACGAAATTTTTTGTACCTGATGTCTTTCTGTACAAAACTTCACCTATTAATATTCCCGTATCACCCACAATTGCTCTTCCCGGTTCAACAATTATTGTTTTATTTTTATATTTGGAGTATACCGGCATAATCATTTTTCTTAAATCCGCAGGTGTTTGCGGTTTATCCGCAGGTTTATATTTTATTCCAAGACCGCCGCCGATATCAATATATTTTATATTTATTCCGTTAGATTCCAATTTATCTATTAACTTCGACATTTTTTCTGCAGCTACTTTAAACGGAGCGACATCCAAAATTTGTGAACCTATATGACTATCAACACCAACAACTTCTATATTTTTCATCTTAGAAGCTTTTATATAAATATCAAAAGCATCTTCATATTTTATGCCGAATTTATTACCTTCTTTACCTGTAGTTATATATTTATGAGTATGTGCATCAACGTTAGGATTAACCCTGAAAGAAATTCTTGCTTTCGTTTTTAATTTTCCGGCTATTGCATCTATTTTGTCCAATTCTTCAAGAGACTCAACATTAAACATTAAAATATTACTTTTTAATGCAAACTCTATTTCTTTTGAAGTTTTACCTACACCGGAATAAACGATTTTTTGCGGTTTTATTCCCGCTTTTAATGCTCTGTAAAGTTCTCCGCCGGAAACGATATCTGCTCCGGCACCAAGTTTTGCCAAATGTTTCAATATATTATGATTGGAATTTGCTTTCATTGCATAACAAATTATACTATCTACAGATTTAAAAGCTTCTTTGTATGAATTAAAATTCGATTCCAATTCTTTTTGAGAATAAACATAAAGCGGAGTGCCAAACTTTTTTACCAGTTTAGACACTGCAACATTTTCTATAAACAAATTATTTTTAATATATTTCAACACCTTTATTCTCCAAAAAAAATGGAGCTAAGGGGGATCGAACCCCTGACCTCTTGCATGCCATGCAAGCGCTCTCCCAGCTGAGCTATAGCCCCGAAAAATTGCAAAGCAATTTTTGATGCGTGAAATGCATCACATTTTTACTATATTTTACTTATTTTCATTCAATACTTCAACTGATTCTCTTGCTATCATTAATTCTTCGTTTGTAGGTATAACCATAACTTTTATTTTAGAATCACTTGCAGAAATAAACCTTTCTTTACTGCTTCTCGGTTCATTTAATGCTTTATCTATTTTTATTCCCAAATTATCTAAACCTTCGCACATTTTTTCTCTTGTTAACGGAGAATTTTCACCTATACCTGCAGTAAATACTATACCGTCAATTCCGTT
>JAEEGF012291631.1_pt1 | contig 10551 bp, 7 predicted proteins | sample 9134171 | NCBI WGS metagenome assembly JAEEGF01 (sample SAMN16246542, study PRJNA631951) | gut metagenome | biome: gut microbiome; feature: rumen; material: AP-attached | host: Bos | place: Iran: Karaj | collected 2018-10 | reverse complement strand
ACCCCAACAAAACTTATGCACTAAAATTGCAACGCATCGAATCGGTGAAATTGCTGAAGGAAACTTTTGAAGAAAATCCGAAAGTGGTTGAATCGCTGCGCAAGCGAATCCGTTCGGGCTCGCTGCTTTTGGGTGAGCAGAACCCGCAAGAAGAAAGGGTTGTCATTTATTTCCCGAAGTATGCCAAGAATTTTTTGAAGGAGCGTCCGTACCATCGCAGCATGAAGATGGAAGATGCGCCTGGCGACGAGATTCGCGTGACGATGAAGGTTGAAGTGAACGATTTACTCAAGCAATGGGTGATGTATTACGGGAATATTGCGACGGTTGAACAGCCGAAAAAGTTGAAGCAGATGGTTCTAGAAACAGCAAAGGCGCTCGTACAAAAGTACGAGCACCTTTCAATGCGCAGCTGACGCTTTTCATTAATAGATGAAAAGCATCTCACGATACTTCGGCAGAGGCCAGAGTTCGTCGGGGACGATTTTTTCGAGGCCGTCAACTTCCTTACGGAGGGCGGCAATCGCATCAACGATGCCCTCGTGGAGGCCGTTCAGCGACTTTTCCATCACGTCAATCGCGGCAATCAATCGGGTCATGCCGTTGCCGATGCTCTTGGCATAGCCATCGAGTCCCGGGAAGCCTTGGTTCAGCGCCATTTCGTTTGTCTTGAGCGCTTTGGAATACGCTTCGACAACACGCGGCAAAATGATGTTCTTTGCCATGTCACGAGCGACTTCACCTTCGATGTGAATGCGCTTGTGGAAATCTTCGCTGTTCACTTCGTAGCGCGAAACCATTTCGGCACGATTCATCACGCCATACTTTTCGAAGAGCGCGATGTTTTCTTCTTTTGTCAGAGCCTTGAGCGCTTCCATTGACGTGCGGATGTTCGGGAGGCCGCGTTTTTCGGCTTCTTTCACCCAGTCTTCGGTATAGCCGTTGCCATTGTAAAGGATACGCTTGTGTTCCTTCACAATCTTTTGCAGAATCTTCTGCAGGCCCGTGTGGAAATTCTTGTCATCCAACTTTTCGAGTTGTTCGGCAATCATGTCAAACGCTTCGGCAACAATCGTATTCAGAACAACGTTTGGTTCAGAGCAGCTTTGGCTGGAACCCGGTGCACGGAATTCGAACTTGTTTCCGGTAAACGCAAACGGAGAAGTTCTGTTGCGGTCGGTAGCATCACGCGGGAGCGGCGGGAGCATATCGGAACCAAGCTTCATGGCGCCGGCTTGCTTGCTAGATCTCGGCACGCCTTGTTCGAGTTGTTCAATCACGTCGGTGAGCTGGTCGCCGAGGTAAATGGAGATAATTGCCGGAGGAGCTTCGTGAGCGCCAAGTCGGTGATCGTTACCGGCACCTGCGCATGTCATGCGGAGCAAATCGGCATGCGTATCGACGGCATACATGATGGCGCAAATGGCGGTGAGGAACACGGCGTTTTGATGCGGGTCCTTCCCAGGATTGAGCAAATTGCCCTTGCCGTAAGAAATGCTCCAGTTGTTGTGCTTGCCGGAACCGTTCACGCCTGCAAACGGCTTTTCGTGCAACAGGCAAACGAGACCGTAGCGGTCAGCCACGTTGCGGAGCGTTTCCATCACGAGCATGTTGTGGTCGCAAGCGAGGTTCACTTCTTCAAAGAGCGGAGCGAGTTCGAACTGAGCCGGAGCCACTTCGTTGTGGCGTGTCTTTGCCGGGATGCCAAGCTTCCACAGTTCCTTTTCCACATCGTTCATAAAGTTCAAGATGCGGCTCGGGATGCTGCCAAAGTAATGGTCATTCATTTGTTGGTGCTTTGCAGGCGTTGCACCGAAAATCGTGCGGCCGGATTGATACAAGTCCGGGCGTTGCAGATAAAATCTTTTATCAATGAGGAAATATTCCTGTTCGGCGCCAAGCGTGACCGTCGTCTTTTTCGGGCCAGCCTTGAAGCAGGTCATGAGGCGACGAGTCGACTTGGAAAGCGCTTGCAAGCTGCGAAGGAGCGGAGTCTTCTTGTCGAGAGCTTCGCCAGTGTAGCTACAAAAAGCAGTCGGAATGCAAAGTGTTGCACCGTTGCCATGGCGTTTGATAAACGCAGGCGACGTCGGGTCCCAAGCGGTATAGCCACGAGCTTCGAACGTTGAACGGAGTCCGCCACTCGGGAAACTGGAGGCGTCCGGTTCACCGACAATCAAATTCTTACCGCTCAAAATCATAATCGCCTTGCAACCGGACGGTTCAAGGAAGCTATCGTGCTTTTCGGCAGTCGAACCGGTCAAAGGCTGGAACCAGTGCGTAAAATGCGTTGCGCCGCGATCCATCGCCCAGCGCTTCATGGCGTGAGCAACATCGCCCGCGATGCTCGGATCAAGAGCCATACCCTCGTCAATCGTCGCGAGAAGCTTCTCGCAAATGTCTTTCGGAAGGTAGGTGCGCATGGCATCGGCGTTGAAAACATCTTCACCATAGAAATCGACGTTCACGGGAGCGGCAGGCATGGAACCGCCCACAGGGGAAGTTGCGATATCGTAGATGGCCTTATTACGACTATTATTCATTTTTTACCAGTCTTTTTTAAAAGTTATCGTTCAGGATGACGGCAAACGGCTTTATTACCGACCTTTTGTTTAGTTGCGCAAAAATTAGCAACGAAAATTGAGCTTTGCACTGTACAAAATCACCTATTTCCGCCCATTTTCATTACATTTTTGTAAAAAATCTTCATTTTATTACATTTTTGTAAAACAAAACCCAAATTATTTACTATATTAAAGCCGTTCATCTCTCCTAGAGCTGCGTCGGGTCGCCTAAAAACGGCTCGACGCAGCAACAGAGCGTTTCAAATCAAAATGGATATAGAAGCCCTTGAAAATACGACTTTCGCGGCCATCGTCGAGAAAATCCAAAAGGTTCGCAAGCGTAGCGAACTTCTAGAGAGCATTCAGGGGATTTTAAAAAAGAATTTCGAATCGGTAGAAGCGCTCCACGAAGTGGAATGCCAAAAAATCCGCAACATCATCGAAGGCATCCCGGGCGAACTCATCGGCAATACGAGAGAAATGCGCGAAGTGAGCAAACTCGTGCGCCAAATCGCCCCCACGGGTGCAACGGTCCTCATCCGCGGCAAGGCGGGCACCGGCAAGGAATACGTTGCGCGGAGCATCCATGAACTCTCGGAACGCAAAGGCGGCCCGTTTGTCGCATTGAACTGCGACGCCCTCACCGAAGGAGCGAATTCATTCGAAAGCGAACTTTTCGGTTTTGAGCGCGGAGCGTTCACGGGAGCCACCAACAGGCACATCGGCAAGGCGGAGCAAGCTAACGGCGGGACTCTTTTCTTGGATGAAATCGCAGACTTGCCTCTCCCGGCGCAAATAAAACTTTTGCAGTTCATTCAAGAACAAAGTTTCAAGCGCCTCGGCAGCAACATTGTCCAGCGCAGTAACGTGCGGCTCATCGCCAGCACCGGCAAAAACATCGAAGCCATGATGCAGAACGGAAAATTCCGCGAAGATCTTTATTACCGCTTGAACATTTTCCAAATTTCGCTTCCGGAACTGACGCAACGCAAGACGGACATTTTGCTTTTGGCAGACCATTTCATCGAAAAGATGAACTTCAAGTACGGCAAAAAAATTTTGCGGTTAAGCTCCCCCGCTATCGACATGCTGATGAGCTACCATTGGCCAGGCAACGTGCGGGAACTTGAAAACTGCATAGAACACGCTTGCCTCGCGACGACTGACGTCTGCATCAACGCTTACGACTTGCCGCCAACGCTACAAACCGATGTCACGTCGGGCACTTCCGTACTCCCCGAAGGCAACAGCCCACTTACAACGCTGATGGACAGCTACGAACGTGAAATTCTAAGCGAAGCGCTACGCCGCCACGACGGCAACATGAGCGCCGCAGGCCGCGATCTCTCTGTAAGTCCGCGCATGATGCTATATAAAATAAGGCGGCTAGGAATAGCCGCCTCGAATTAAAGCTTTCAATCCGTCATCCTGAACGTTAGTGAAGGATCCAGTTAAGATTCATCCTTGCATTACAAGAATTTACTGGATTCTTCGGACTCCGTCCTCAGAATGACGCAATACACTATCTCACGATTGCGATGTTGTAAACCGGAAGCATGTCCTTCGGAGCGTCAATCTTCGTTGCCTTTTTGCCGTCATAAGCATAGAGGCCGCCCTTAGTGCCACGGTCACCAATATAAAGAACCCCATCAACATCGTCAAAGACGAGAGAGCCTTCAACATCGCTCACGCCGGAAACCTTTTCAGCACTCTTTTTGGAGAGATCCACCTTCATCAAAGGAACAGTGCCATAGCTCTTATAAACAGCAGCATAGGCAACACCGTCCGGATCTACAGCAAACGCATAGACACCACCACCGAGTTTCTTGCCGTCAACAACCACAGAAGTTTTCTTCTTAGCAAAATCGACAACTTCGATACCACGCTTGTCATCAGCGTCCGTGCCATAAGCCTCATTGTATTCGCCCTGAGAAGCTACGTAAAGTTTTCCACTTGCAAAACCCATCGCCATCGGATTTTTCTTGGCAAGCTTAATCGTGTCAAGGAGAGTCCCGTCCTTAAGTTTGTACAGAGCGAGGAGACCCGGAGCCGGATAAGTATAGTTTTCAGAGCGCTGGAAAAGGGCAAACAAAGTATCGCCGCTCACTTCAAAATCAACAAGGTTCGGTGTCGTAGCCTTCCCCTGATTGAACGATTTCGTCTTCACGGTCTTTGTAATCTTCTTGTCCTTTACAGAAACCTTCACAAACTTGGCAGCACCTTCCAAAGCCACCCAAACTTCATCGTTGCCAGCCTTCACGACATCGCTCGGATTAGCGCCATCGCCCAGGTCGATTTGCCACTTGACCTTGTTATTCGAAGGATCGACAAGCACAAGGTTGTCTGCAGCGAGCCTTTCGAGAACAAAGAGATTTCCATCAATGCCGATAATTTTAGAATCCTGATTGAACTGGACCGAGTTATCGGAGACTTCGTTACCGTCAACCCAGCGGAGTTCACCGGACTTGTAGTCAGAACCGAAGACATAAACCGAGGCTGGCTTCAGCGGGTCGTCATCGGCAGAAGTGGAACTGTCCGAGCAAGCCGTCATGTAGAGGGCAAGGGACGATGCCGTTGCAAGTGTAAGTAGTTTTTTCATAGTGGTTCCTTTTTATGTTTTTCGCAGACAATGTGAATTACATATTTTGCAAGTCCCATCCTGCGCGGGGTTTAAAACCCCTGTGTTAATGTTAATTTGTATTCTCGCCCTGGAGTTGGGTATGATATATAGGGGTTTCTATAAGTTTCATCCGTCAGATTCCGAAGAGCAAAAACAAGTCGTGTTTTTTCAAAGGGAGCATAACCAAGCGAAAAATGGTGCAAATCCACAGCAGGCTGCTTGATACGATTCGCGCGGTCATCAAAAATTTCAGTACGGTATTCCGAAGTCCACGTCAAATCAAAATGGTACGGCAAGTCAAAACGCGCTTCGGCGTAATACGAACGCGAAGGCTCATTCGGGAGCTTTTTACCATTGTAATAAGGTTCATCACTTTGGTCCTCGGCATTCTGGAATGTTGCACGTAAAATCACGGAAAGCCATTTTTTCGGTTTGCTTTCCATTTCGGCTTCAAGCCCACGCACATGCGATTCACCGATGTTGACCGGCTTTGAAAAACCGCCACTCACCAGCCAATAAATTCCATTATCCACATGCGTTTCAAAATACGTTGCACGTATTGCAGTATTGCTTTTCGGAATCATGTAATAGCCGCCCACTTCAAAACGCAACGCCGATTCATCGCGAAGATTCGGGTTCGAAAGCATTCCTGGAAAAACACCATAAAGTTCCATCAACTGCGGAGTGCGTGCAAAACGTCCAAAGCTCAAGCTGCCGCCATATCGAGAATTGGAGGCATCATAGCGAACAAAGCCTCGACCCGTCCAAGAGAGGTCACGTTCTTTAGCCGTTTTCAACGTCGTCGCCGTCGTCGGTTGCACAAACTTTCCACCATGCAAATCGTCCTTGATAAACAAAGCAGAGGCTTCACCACCGATAGAGAGATTTTTAACAACATCATAAGAAATATCGCCGGAAATATTCGTCGATACACGCGTCAAATTCCACTTACTCGACGATGTTCCACGTTTTGAATAATAAGCAGCATCAAGCGACAAACGTACGTTTGCTTCAAAACGGTCACCCGAATAATTCGCAACAACTTCCGGGACAAGGCTATAACCCGCCGTACCATATTCCTGCACTCCCGGCAAATCATAACCCAAATGATCTAACGGATAATAAGAGTGCGAAGTCGCCTTTTCGAATTTTCCTGTAAGCGACATTTCAAGCCAAAGCCACCCCAGTAACTGCGGCAGTTCCGCACGATAAGTCGTCTGTGCAAATTCGCCCTTGTAGCCAGCGACACTCGTCTGGTAATCGTCACGACCAGGGTTACCGCCTTCCGAACGGCTAAAGTTTATGTTCAACGTCGAGAACACGCCATTCGCATGCAAAATGCGGGCTTTGGCAAGCCCGGAATATTCCGTAAACTCCGCGTTCCTGCGTTTATCCGTAAAATCGTCATCGGGATTATACGGCGTTCCGTTTTCACTATTGAATTCGTAATCGTTATCGCTATGGCGTGCAGACAAAGACGCACTCACCGAAACGCTATCCGTCAAACGCGAAAGCATCTGTGCCGACGTCTCCCACGTGTTGTGGCTTCCATAGCTCAAAAGTACACGCCCCGACTTTTTCTCTTCGGGCTTGAGCACCGCTTCGGCTGGCTTCGAACCCTTCGTAACAAAGTTGATTGCCCCGCCGATTCCGCGACCGCCAAACTTCGCAGGCACACGGTCCTTATAGACTTCAATTTTTTCAACCTGGTTCAAGTCAATCGTGCCCAAATCGACCGCACCGCCCGTGGCATCGTTCAGCGGGATTCCGTCCATGCAAACGACGATGTTCTTTGCCGAAACACCGCGAATGCTCACCGTCTGGAAACTTCCGACACCGCCCTGGCGCGTGTATTGTACCCCCGGCAATGAGGCCAGAACCTCCGCCGCCGAAAGCGAGCGACCTTCCCACGCGGTAGGCAAGACCTCGGCGTAGCTCGAAGAGGCCTGCAACGGTTTTTCCACACTCGTAGATTCGTAAATCGACGACTCGCCTAAGTCTTGAATAAATTCTTCAGAAAAACCAGAAACGCTCGCAAGCAGTACGGCCGCGCAAACGCGAACGCCATAACGGCTGCAATGATTGAATGCAGCCAAAAATCCATGCAAACGCATGGCTATGCAAAGCGATGTCTTTCGCACCGTTTAACAACCCGTGGCGCCAAGCGCCCGTTGTGCCTTACAGTTCTTCTGACTCGGGGATCACCCTACTCCCAGTCCCTTCACACCCACCTTTGCAGAACAGATATCCGTTTTTCGGAATTTCCGGCCTGCGACGAGCATTGGTTTATGCTGGTTTCGTCCTCCCTTACAGCGGCGAGACCGTTCCCGGCTTTCACGGGATTCTCTTATATCGCATTCTTGGCGAACGCAATACAGCGTTTTACCGCATAAGGCATTACCTACGAAAAATATAGTAAACAATTCGGGGCGTCGTCATCCCCTGTCATGCCCGTCACCGAACGGGCATCTCCCTTTCATGAAATCTTACTTTCGCGGTTTCCATTCCGCCAGCGCCATGCCCGCAACAATAGCCGCCGCGCCAATCAATGCGACGGCTGTTATTTTTTCGTCAAGCGCAATCACCGCCGTAATAATTGTCACGAGCGGAATCGCATAAATGTAGTTGCTAGCGAGGACCGTCCCGAGCTGTTTCAGCACCTTATTCCAAATGAGGTATCCGAACAGCGACGAGAACACCGTAAGACAAAGGAAGTTGAGCGAAACGACTGGTTCCGCGAAATTTTGCCACGGAATAGACTTATCCGTTTCGCAAAGCATAATGATAATTGACGAGAGTGCACCATAGAAAAACATCTTTCGCGTTATAAACAACGTAGAATATTTTTCATTCAGAGGACGCACAATCAATGAATAAATCGTCCACATGCATGCCGAACTGAATGCGAGCAAATCGCCCACCGGCGAAAGTTTCAGAATAAACTTTCCATTCAGCACCACGAGCACCATGCCGATGAACGTAATCACGCACCCGAGAATCTGCCGCTTGCCCAGGCGTTCGTTCTTGTAAATAAGCCCGCCAAAAATCATAATCAACAGCGGATTCGTACAAACAATCAGCGACACATTGCTCGACGGCGAAAGCGAAAGCGCCGTATTTTCCGCCCAAAAGTAAAGCGTACAACCCGTAAGCCCGCACACAAATAAAACCAATTCGTGCTTCCAGTTTTCGCAACGGAACTTTTTATGGGAGGCAGCAAGGAGCAACAGATAAGTGACCACAAAACGTAGCGTAAAAATCTGCACCGCCGAAAAGCCGTGATTCAACAGCACCTTCGTGCTCACAAAACTCGTGCCCCAGAACGCAATCGTCGCTATAGCAAGCAAGTGCCAAAGAGCGAGGCCACGAGAGCCATTTGCGGAACTGTCAGGAGCAATAATCGGAGCCGTTTTCATCAACCGCAAAGATAAAAAAACCAGCCCATAAAAATATGGGCTGATTTTGTTCATTAAGGAAGAAAACCTTACTTAGCAGCTTTCTTAGCGAGTCTTTCACCAGCTTTAAGATTCGTGGTAACGATCTTTCTAAGTTCAGCTGCACCCTTTTCGAATCTTTCATCACCATTCCAGCCACGCGGGAACTTCTTCATGGAAGATCTGAGATCTGTCAATTGCCTGATGAGATCATCAACAACGAGGTCACCGGCTTCGCCGCCCCATCTACGAACCTTTACAGCCTTAGCTGCCACAGCAACTTTCTTTACTTCTGTGGCCTTGACAGCCTTCTTGGCAACAACGGTTTTCTTTGTAGCGACAGCTTTTTTTTCATTAGCCATTTTTTTCTCCTTGGTTATTTGTTATGGGTTAGAAAAGTTCTCCGAGTTCTTGTCTTTTAGCCAAGGCCTCGTCGCAAATCGCAGCCAAAATGCGTTCGTGCGTACACACCTCAGGCGAGACCTTGTAAACAGAACCCGTCGTATAAAATGCATTGCAACCACACTCATGCGCAGAGCACCTGTATCGAATGGCGCATCCATCGCATTCTGGCTTATCACTTTTCAGATAATTGCGCAAATCCTTTGCAACAGGCCCGTTAAACAACTTGTTTTTACTATCAAAAACAGATCCTAGCTTGTATTTTGCATCTTCGGCACTAGTGATAAAGCGGCTACACGGGAACACTTGCCCATTTGCCGAAATGCCAAGGCCGCCCTTAAAAATAAAGCAGGAATATTCCTTTTGCCTCACATCCAGCAACCTAAAGGAGATTTTATCCTGAATCGTACCCAAATAAAAATCTCTTTCCTGTTTTCTGTACTTGAGCCACAAAAGCGCCATTTTCTGATATTCATACGCAAGAGCGTCAAAATCCTCGCCCGTCCACTTGCCATCAAAATCAACGGCGGTCGTCACACTTTTGAAGCCCTGGTCAAAAAGCCACTCCACAGCCCGGCTAAGGCCACGCACATGTTTGCGCGTCACCACCGAAATCACCGAAGTACGCATCTGCGAAAGGACAGGAATATTCGGCGATATCAGCTTGAAACAACCCTTGCCATCCACGGTGCGTCTAGAAATATTATGTTTCCTTTCGGGGCCATCCAAAGAAAGGAATATCTTGAAATTTTCCTTTTTCAAGAACTTGCAAATTTCATCGGTCAACAACGTTCCATTCGTATTGACATGGAAACCATACTGAAAATCTCCGGGGAATCTGCTACGGTTCTCTTTTACGAACTTTTTAACAAAGCGCACCGACCAATAAATCGCATCCATGCGTAAAAGAGGCTCACCCCCGAAAAAGGTAACGTTAAAAAAACTCTGCTTTTGATCAATCGTCCTTTCAAGAGCCAAGCGTAACGACGCTTCTAGCACCTCGTCACTCATATCTATCTTACGATCGACCTGACTATCCTTATAATAGCAATAACTACAACGAAGGTTGCATCGTTCTGTCAAACTCAACAATAAATTCATACAAAAATTAATAACAAAATTATATTAATAATATAACACAATTAAACTCGCTAAAATTGTAAAAATAATTAATTACATACAAAACAAGTAGGATAAACTCGTCAAAACTTATATCAAAAGACAACAAAAGTGGACTTTACAACGAAAAAAAAACGAAGCGTAAACTCCACAATGTTATAGTTTAAAACTATTACCAATTATAACTTTTCCCTAATTTCACACATATTTTCCAACTTTCAAACTTTTTCAAAAATCTTTTTACTAGACCATGCTATAGAATCTAACTATATTACAATCCATAAATAATTTATAAAGGATTCAAAAAAATGTCCAAGATCGAAACTCTTTGCATCCAGGGCGGTTGGCAGCCGAAAAACGGCGAACCGCGCGTTCTCCCCATCTACCAGAGCACCACGTTCAAGTACGAAAC
>JAEEGF011343416.1_pt1 | contig 10552 bp, 10 predicted proteins | sample 9134171 | NCBI WGS metagenome assembly JAEEGF01 (sample SAMN16246542, study PRJNA631951) | gut metagenome | biome: gut microbiome; feature: rumen; material: AP-attached | host: Bos | place: Iran: Karaj | collected 2018-10 | reverse complement strand
AGGGACAATACACCAGCGGCCCGTCTTCCATAAGCCAGAAAGCGGCATTAGAGGCCTACGTGGCATCACAAGAGTGCGTTGAAGTAATGCGCCAGGCTTTCGAGAAACGACGCGACCTCATCGTGTCACTTGCGAAAGAGATACCAGGACTAGAGGTTAACGTGCCTCAGGGAGCGTTCTACCTGTTCCCGAAATGCAGCAGTTTCTTCGGCAAATCAGACGGCGAGAGGACAATAAACAGTTCCACCGACCTTACTATGTATCTGCTGGAGAAAGGCCATGTGGCAACAGTGGGCGGTGATGCCTTCGGCGACCCAGACTGCTTCCGCATGAGCTATGCAACAAGCGACGACAATATACGCGAGGCTATGAAGCGAATAAAAGAAGCACTTGCAAAACTCAAGTAGCAGAAAATCGCCACAATATGCCGCGAAAACATCCGCAGAACTTTAAAAATGGGAATATTTGTTGTTAAAACTTATTAAAAACCGCGATAGTTTTCCATTATTTGTTATCTTTGCGGAAATAAAATCGAAAGCACATATTATGTGCTCTCGATAAAGAGTGTTAACAAGTCAAACTGAAAATTTACTCACAACTTAAATTTATTTATAACTAAAATTAAACATTTAAATTATGGCAACTACACAAAAGACCGCAAGCCCTAAAAAATCTCAGGGCTTCACAGGAGTAAGAGGCGCTTTCTGGATTATCGTCGTTTGCGCTATCATCGCTTTCACATTGTTCTTCACATGGTTCGCAAATGGAATCCACTTCCAGGACGGCGACTCAGCTAACAGTCCTCTGGACGTTTGGGGAACAATCTACAAGGGTGGTATCATCGTGCCTGTAATCCACACACTGTTGCTTACTGTGATCGCTATGTCTATCGAGCGCTGGCTCGCTTTGAAGACCGCATTCGGCAAGGGCGCTCTGCCTAAGTTCGTTGCAAACATCAAGGCTGCCCTCAACGCTAACGACTTCGCTAAGGCTCAGCAGCTCTGCGACGCTCAGAAGGGTTCTGTAGCAAACGTTGTTGGTGCTTCTCTCCGCGCATACAAGGAGATGGAGGCTACATCAGGCTTGAAGAAGTCACAGAAGATTGCTAAGATTCAGCAGGCTCACGAGGAAGCTACTCAGCTTGAGATGCCTACTCTGACAATGAATCTCCCAATCATCGCTACCCTCGTAACCCTCGGTACACTTACCGGACTTCTCGGTACTGTGGTCGGTATGATCAAGTCATTCTCTGCTCTGTCTGCAGGTGGTGGTGCTGACTCTGCTGCTCTGTCAGAAGGTATTTCTGAGGCTCTTATCAACACCGCATTCGGTATCGGTACATCATGGTGCGCTGTTGTATCTTACAACTACTTCACAAACAAGGTTGACAAGCTGACATTTGCGCTCGACGAGGTTGGTTACTCTATCGCTCAGACATACGAAGCAAATCACACAGACGAGGCTTAATTTTTGCTAACCCTTTAATAATTTATCGCTATGGGTAAAGTAAAAGTTAAGAAAAGTGACGTCTGGATAGACATGACACCTATGTCCGACGTGATGACGCTGCTGCTCACCTTCTTCATGCTGACTTCTACGTTCGTTAAGAACGAGCCAGTGAAGGTGATGACACCAGGTTCTATCTCGGAAATCAAGGTGCCTGAAAACGGCGTCCTTACTATTCTCATTAGTCCTGAAAAGGATGCTACTGGCAAGCCTACGGGCGAAGGCCAGGTGTTTATGAGCATTGACAATACTGAACAACTCGGAAACACTCTTTCTGACATGGCTGGACGTTTCAACGTACAGCTGACTCCAAAGCAGGTAGAGACATTCAAGACTGAGTCTATGTTCGGTGTGCCAATGACGAAATTGAGCGCATATCTGCAGCAGCCAAGCGCTAACCGTACGAAGATGATTGTGACAGAGGGTATTCCTCTCGACTCTATCGACGGCGGCATGAGCGAGTTCCAGAACTGGGTTGATGCAGCACGTACTGTGAATGACGAAATCAAAATTGCCCTGAAGGCAGACGCGAAGACACCTTACAAGACTATCAAGAAGGTGATGAACGAGCTTCAGGACATGGATGAGAGTCACTACTACATGATTTCTCAGCTCGACGCAGGAAAGTCGGCAGAGGCTAACACTTACGTAAGGGGAGGCAACTAATATGGGAAAGAAAAAAGAAAGCAAACAGAAGAAGATGACAGTCCGCGTGGACTTCACTCCTATGGTGGATATGCTTATGCTTCTCATCACGTTCTTCATGCTTTGTACCACTCTTAGCAAACCGAGCACTATGGAGCTCATGATGCCAAGTAACGACGAGAACACTCTCGAGGAGCAGAAGAACGAAGCCAAGGCATCCCAGACCGTTACCGTTTATCTCGCTGCTAATAACAAGATTTATTACACCGAGTATGACGATGACGGAACAGCGAAAGGCCTCCAGGAGACCACTTGGAGCAACAAGGGTATTCGTGACGTATTGCGCTATCACGCTATCGGCGACGGCACAAAGCCAACAAACCGAATCATCCTTGCTGTAGAGGAACTGAAGCAGAAACGCCATCAGAACCCGAAGCAGTGGCCTGACAGCATTTATCAGAAGGAACTCAACAAAATCAAGAGAGGTGAGTTGGGCAACGAAAAGATACCTACTATGACCGTTGTCATCAAACCTACTGATAACTCAACGTTCGACAACATGATCGACGCTCTCGATGAAATGCAGATTCTCAGCATCGGTACTTATGTCATCGACAAACTCAATGACAAAGACCTTGAAATGCTAAAAGAGAAGAATGTTGAATTGTAACGATAATTAAATAAAACAAGAAAGAAATGGCAAAAATTGATCTTTACGATCCGAAATGGATCGAGATGGTGTTCGCCGACAAGAACAAGGAATACGGTGCATACGTGCTTCGTAAGGGAACTTCTAGTCGTAACATCAAGGCCCTTCTGATACTGGTTATCGTTGCAGCATTAGTCGGTGGCGGTCTTGCATACAAGATTCACCAGAACAAAGTTGACGCTGAGCGCCAAGCTTATCTTGAGCAACTCGAGCTGCAGAAGCTGCAAGAGGCTGCAAAGAAAGAGAAGAAGGAAGAAATCAAAGTTCAGCCTAAGGTTGAGCAGAAGAAGGAAATTCCTGAAGTGCGCGAGTCACAGAAGTTCACCGCTCCTGTCATCAAGAAGGACGACCTCGTAAAAGAGGAAAACCAGGTGAAGGCAATGGACGATCTGGAGAAGAACGTGGCAGTCAGCAACGTTGACCAGGAAGGTACCAAGGACCGTACTATGGAAGCAATCCGTAACGATATCAAGGTAGATCCGGAACCAAAGGAAGAAGTGAAGCAAGAAGTCGCAACCAAGGTGTTCGACGTTGTGGAGCAGATGCCTTCGTTCCCTGGCGGCCAGGCAGCACTTATGCAGTACCTTGCAAGCAACATCAAGTACCCAGTTGTAGCTGAGGAAAACGGTGTGCAGGGTCGTGTAATCGTGCAGTTCGTCGTTGGTAAAGACGGTTCTATCTCTAATGTTAAGGTTGTGAAGTCAGTTGACCCATCACTCGACAAGGAGGCTGCCCGCGTGGTTAGCAGCATGCCGAAGTGGGTTCCTGGTAAGCAGAACGGTCAGGCTGTGAACGTTAAGTACACCGTGCCTGTAACATTCAAACTTCAGTAATCACAAATGAAAAAATCCAAATTCTACGTTATAGTAGGATTAATCTTACCCTCATTGTTCTTCTTCTCGTCATGTGGCGAGAAGAAGGACAAGAGCGGAAGGACAGACACACGTTCATCGGGGACAATATCTTTTGTCGCCGATGAAAGTTTTAGTCCTATTATAGAAGAACTGAGGGAACAGTTCGAATACAAATTCCCAAAAGCCACACTCAACGCTCAGTACACCAACGAAGTGGAAGGAATGAAGCAGATAACAGACATGAAGTCTAACCTGCTCTTCACTTCACGCGCTCTGAAGCCTAACGAGGAGGCATACATCAAGAAAAACGGCCGCATCCCAGAGGTATTCCCTATCGGTTATGACGGACTGGCGTTCATTGTTAATCGTGCAAACAACGACACATGTATCACGGTGAACGACCTCAAGAAAATACTTCGCGGAGAGGCAACCGACTGGAACCAAATATATCCAGGTTCTAAGCGCGGGAAGATAGAGTTAGTGTTCGATAACAAGGAATCTGCAACAGTAAGATATGTTGTTGACTCTATTCTCGACGGTAAAACAATTGAAGGCGAGAACATGTTTGCAGCAAAGAACAGCAAGGAGGTTATCGACTACGTTGACAAGACACCTAACTCCATTGGCGTTATCGGGTCGAACTGGCTTAACGACCGCCGCGACTCCACTAACACCACATTCAAGAAGAACATTCATGTAATGTCGATATCGGTTCAAGACAAAGCAACACCAATGAACAGTTGGAAACCGTATCAGGCATACTTGCTGGACGGACGCTATCCGTTCGTAAGAACTATATACGCCATCGTGGTTGACCCACGCAGGGCACTTCCTTGGAGTTTCGCAAATTACATCACAGGTCCTCAAGGGCAGCTCATCGTCTTTAAATCAGGTTTACTGCCGTTCAGAGGCGACATAGTGATAAAAACTGTTAACGTGAAAAGAAGGTAAATAAACCTTTCAAACAAGAAACAGTCTCACAAGTACAACAATAAGAAACAAAGGAATTAACAAGTAGAGAGTGTTAACAAGAAGTTGAATTTATTAATAAACAAGAATATGAAAGCAATCAAATATCTCGTAAGCGGCGCACTCGTGCTCAGCATGTCTGTGGCTGCAAATGCTCAGGTGGCTGACTATAACACCATGCTTGAGCCTATCATGAAAGAGTTGAAGGCAAACCCAAATGACAAGAATGCCGCAAAGGATCTTCTGAAGAACTACAACAAAGTGTTCAAGAAGGATCCAGAGGCACTCACAGCACTCGGAAACGCCTATCTTACAGTAAAGAACTACGAAATGGCAAATCACTATGCTGACCTCGCTATTGCCAAGAAGAAGAATTACGGCAATGCCTACATCCTCAAGGGTGACATCCAGGCAATGCAGGACGACGGCGGTGGCGCAGCAATGTGGTATCGTCAGTCAGTAGAGCTTGACCCGAAGAACCCTCAGGGTTACATGAGCTATGCCAACGTTTATCGTAAGATTGACCCGTCAGAGTCTGAGCGTATGCTCAATGAACTGAAGAAGAACGTGCCCGACTTCCCTATCGAGGCAGAGGCAGCACACTCTTTCTATTCTACAGGCAACTACGAGAAGGCAATGGAATATTTCTTGAAGTCTGACATCTCCAAACTCGAGGAGAATCACCTTACAGAGTATTCTGTAGCTGCTACTTCTGTAGGCAACCGTGAGAAGGCTCTTGAGGTGGCTAAAGCAGGTATGCGCAAGAACCCAGAGAACATCTCATTCGTTCGTTTGGCACTCATCAACACCATCGGTCTGAAACAGTATGGCGAGGCTCTTGGATATGCTGAGAAACTGATCAACAAGGAAGGTGAGAACAACTCTGGCGACCTCGGTTACTATGGCCAGGCACTCGCTGGTAACCAGCGCTATACCGAAGCCATCAGCAAGTACGAGAAAGCTCTGAGCGTTGACCCAACAAACATCATGCCTTACAAGTACATCTCTGATGCTTACAACGACATGGGTCAGGAGGACAAGGCTCTGGAGTACAGCGCTATGTATCTCGATAAGAATCCTAACGCTAAGCTCTCTGACTATCGTGACATCGCCGACATCTATGCCAACAAGATCAAGAAGGCTAAGGAAGCTGGCAACACCGCTGACGTTGACGCTAACTTCGCTAAGGTGGTAGGTGTTTACGACCAGGTTATCGCTAAGTATCCGCAGGCAAAGGTATGGGGAACCTACCAGAAGGCTAACACCGCTTTCTCTGCTGAGCTTGACGACAAGGCTACTCCTTACTTCCAGGAAGTTGTAAGCCTGTTGGAGAACAATAGCGACCGCTCAGAAAACGAGAACTACTATCTCGGTCGCTCTTACAGTCTCATCGGCTACTACTACTGGACTAAGAACGAACTTGAGACCGCTGGTCAGTACTTCGACAAGTGCATCAAGGTTACTCCTGACGACAACATCGCCAAGACTTGGTTCCAGAAGAAGGCTGAGGCAGAGGCTACTCCTTCAGGAGAGGCAACAGAATAAGCAAGAAATCAGATTTCAGCAATAATATGAGAAACATCATCTTCTCAAATGGGAAGATGATGTTTTTTTATAAACCCAATCCAAGATGTTCCAGAACACACCCGTGCAGAGTCTGCAACAGCAACGCCTTCTGCTGCAGATTGAATACGACGAGGAGCGTCAGTCTTTCCAAAAGCAGGCAGAGGCTACAGGCTTAGGAAGAAGACTGAAGCGCGGCGATGCATGGTATCCGTTGAGGATTGGAAAATCATAGTACAACAGTCTCAACCAGCGATGCGTCGAGGTGTTCCGAACTACCGACCAATACATTGAGCATAACTTCGAGCCTGGTCGTCCTGTGGTTTTCTTCTCTCTCGCTGAAGAGGAGGGAAAGAAGAAACAGCATCTTAAGTTCTTCGGCTTCACAGGCAACGTGAGTTACATCGATGGCGACCGCATGGTGGTCTCGGTGCCAGACAACGCACATATAGCCGACGTGGAGGGCACAGCAAACGTCGGGATACAACTCTCTTTCGACGAGACCAGTTATCGCACAATGTTCGATGCACTCGAACGCGTCACCAAAGCGAAGGGCAACCGGTTGGCATATCTGCGCGACCTGTTCTACACTCCGCAGATGAAAACCGAGCGATTCTCCTTCGCCTCCATGCGTTTCCCATATCTTAACAGCACTCAGGAAGAGGCGGTCAACGAAGTGTTGCGCACCAAGGATGTGATGGTTGTGCACGGACCTCCAGGAACAGGCAAGACTACGACACTTGTCGAAGCCATCTACGAAACGCTGATGCGCGAGAGTCAGGTACTTGTCTGCGCACAAAGCAACATGGCTGTTGACTGGATTTCAGAGAAGCTTGTCGACCGCGGAGTTAACGTTCTTCGCATCGGCAACCCCAGTCGTGTCAACGACAAGATGCTCAGTTTTACCTATGAGCGCCGCTTTGAGGCACATCCCGACTATCCCGACTTGTGGCAGTTGCGCAAGACAATACGCGAAATGCGCAACCGTCGCCATCGTGGCGATGACAGTTTCCACCAGAAGATTGAGCGGTTGAAGAGTCGTGCCGCAGAGATTGAGATAAGGATTAACGCAGAACTCTTCGGCGAGGCACGTGTCATAGCATCCACACTTGTTGGCAGCGCCAATCGCTTGCTCCACGGCATGCGCTTCACCTCGCTCTTCATCGACGAGGCAGCACAGGCACTCGAAGCAGCCTGCTGGATTCCCATGCGCCGCGTCTCACGCGTTATCCTTGCCGGCGACCATTGTCAGTTGCCCCCAACAATAAAGAGTCTTGCAGCCATGCACGGCGGACTTGACAAGACATTGATGCAGCGCATCGCCGAGAATCATCCTGAAGTGGTCACGCTGCTAAGAGTGCAATACCGCATGAACGAACAGATAATGCGTTTCTCTTCCGACTGGTTCTACGGCGGTAAGGTAGAAAGCGCGCCGTCGGTGCGACACCGTGGCATCCTCGACTACGACAACCCGATAGTGTGGATTGACTCTAAGGACACACTTCCCTCCCCCGCCGATGAAAACATAGAGCCCGAAACACCCTCCAACCGCTACCACGAGGAGTTTATTGGCGAGTCATTCGGGCGCATCAACAAACCCGAAGCAGAACTCACTCTCGCCACGCTGCAAGAACTGTTCGACAAGATAGGACGCACCCGCATCCTCGAGGAGCGCATCGACGTGGGAATCATCTCGCCCTATCGCGCACAGGTGCAGTATCTCAGACAACTCATCCGTCGCCGCGAATACTACAAACCATACCGCAGCCTTATCTCCGTCAACACCGTTGACGGCTTCCAAGGACAGGAACGCGACATCATCATCATCTCCCTCGTGCGCTCCAACGAGCAGGGACAGATAGGATTCCTTCGCGACCTGCGCCGCATGAACGTCGCCATCACCCGCGCACGCATGAAACTCATCATCATTGGCGACGTTGAGACGCTCACCAAGCATAAGTTCTACAAACGTCTGCACGAGTATATTGAGGAAATTTAAGTGGTGTGTAATAAAGTGTAATTGGATTCTTGCGTTAATTTCGACATTTTTCTACTTTTGCACCGTCCGGACAGTAAACGTAAGTCTAACCTTTTAAAACTAAAAGAATGAAGAAAATGATTTTGATGTCGCTGATGGCGGTCTTCTGTCTCTCCACAGTAAGCGCACAGAAAACAGTCGTTTCAAAAAAGAACCAGAAAGTGTTCGATGTAGTTGAACAGATGCCAGAATTCCCTGGTGGCATGGAGGCCTTGGTCAAGTATATGGCCGAGAACATGAAGTACCCTGAGGATGCAAAGAAGCAGCAAGTAGAGGGACGAGTGCTGGTGCAGTTCATTGTTGAGACCGACGGAAGTGTCAGCAATACCGAAGTTCTCAAGCGCGTGTTCCCGTCGTTAGATGCCGAAGCTGTTCGCGTGATAAGCGGGATGCCGAAATGGATTCCGGGAAAGCAGAACGGCAAGGTAGTTAGAGTAAAGTACACTATTCCTGTGAGTTTCCGTTTTAAATGAGGATTGTTATAATCATAGCACTATCTCTGTTCATTGCGGGCTGCTCACAACAGTCCCGCAATGAAACACTTGTACAGGCAGAGCGTCTCATCTTCGAGAATCCCGATTCCGTGGTGAGAATGCTTAGTCCGTGCTGGGCAGACTCCACGATGAGCGAACCAGACAAAGCGCTATTCGGACTCCTATATACCGAGTCGTTGCATCGCAGCGGACTATCCACGGAAGCCGACTCGCTCATCATCTTCAGCAAAAACTATTACGAGGCAAATGACGACAAGGAACACCTCGCAAGGGCATTGCTCCATCATGCCATTATACTTTATAAACAGCAGAATACCCACGAGGCGGTGCTTACCATGAAACGTGCGGAGAGCATCGCCGAGAACCTCGACTCACATGGTTTCAAATGGTATCTCTATCTTGTGCTTGGCGACATCAACGACAACGTGGGCAACTACACCCAGACGCTGCGCTACTACAAACAGGCACTTGAGGAAGCCAGACAGTACGACAACAAGGAGTGGATAGTAAGGGCGTTGAACAACATCGCAATGACCTTCGACATGATAGGCGAACGCGACAGCATGCTTCACTACACCCAACAGGCAACGCCATACGCACAAGATACCAAAGGTGAGGTGCGGGCCACCTATCTCGTAAACCTGGCAAGCAGCAAGAAGGCAGCGGGGAAACAAAAAGAAGCAAAGGAATATCTGCAGAAAGCGCTTTCCTCCTTCCCTACCGACAGGGGAATGCAACTGCTGGCGGACATCTACATGGAAGAAGGAGACACCATTGCCGCCAAAGAAATGTGGTACCGACTAACCAACTCGTTCTCGCCCGATGTGAGCATACAGTCTTACCGCATGCTTATCATGTATCTGAAACAAAGAGGCGACCTCAAAGGTGTTGCTGAATACAGCCAACGACTCAACGAGGTATACAACAGTCTCTACGAACGCAACGACGCAGCAGGCATCATAGAACTGCAGAAGGAGTATGACGAGCAACACGAAGAACTCCATCAGTACAGGCTCACCATAGCCTTGCTCTCCGCAATTATCCTTCTCATCGTCGCCGCCATTGTCTTTATAAGGTACAGCCGAAAGCGCATCGATACCCTTAACGCCCAGTTCGCAGAGAGTCAGCAGCAGTACAACCTCACGCGCTCAGAACTGACAAGCATGAGGAAGCAGAAGGAACGGGAGCAGAAGGAGAACTCACGGCAGATGAAGGAAGTGCTGTCGCGGTTGCACAACGCAGCAAGCAAAGGGAAAAGCGCCAGCGATGAGGACATTAACAATCTGGCGCAGCTCTCATACGCCCAAAGTCCGAAACTCCATAGCATGCTGTCGTCACTAAATGCAAAGGAGCAGATGATTTGTCTACTCACCCGCCACAGTTTCCTGCCAACGGAAATAGCGACACTCACCATCTCCACTCCACAGGCAATAACTAACACACGTGTCAGACTCCTGAAGAAACTATTCAACCTCACAGGCGGAGCAAAAGATTTCGACACCGCAATCAAAAAAACTTATTAATTGGACGATTGGACTATTTCACAATTGGACCATTTCACGGTTGGACGATTGATAATAGTGAATTAGAGAAATGCGGTAAAAAAACGACTTATTCACCGCAAATTTGCGGTGAATAGACATAATAATCTCCGCAAAAGAACCTCAAAAGTGAATCTAAGGACTTTATGGACTAACGGTTTTTCGACAGAAAGACATGTTGTTTTAGACAGAAAGACACAAAGGACACGATATTGCTGCATGCCATCATTTTA
>JAEEGF012022838.1_pt1 | contig 10554 bp, 5 predicted proteins | sample 9134171 | NCBI WGS metagenome assembly JAEEGF01 (sample SAMN16246542, study PRJNA631951) | gut metagenome | biome: gut microbiome; feature: rumen; material: AP-attached | host: Bos | place: Iran: Karaj | collected 2018-10 | reverse complement strand
ATGTTATCGATAATTAGGTCACGAGATTGTGTTTCAATTCCAATAAGTGCGAAAGGAATTGAAACATCCATGGTGGCAAGCATATTGGAAACGGAAGTAGCAGAATCTCCGGAAGCTTTGGTGGAAGCGCCATTTTCGTCCTCCAATTTTACGCCATCTCGCAAAACAGAAATATCAAAATCCAGCTTCAGGGCACGCTGAGACACTTCTACGGCATCATTGTCTAAAGTGCTGCAGGAGAGCATCAAAAGCCCGAATACTGAAAATAAGCTGCCGTAAAATCGTTTCATAACGCAAATCCTTTGAACAAATATAAACAATTTTTCTGGATTCCACAAATCTTTTTTCAAATAATTATAAACTAAATTTAGTTTTTAAAAAATTTTATTCGGCGATATTTAATTCTTAATTTCCTGAATGAAAATTTCGCTAAATCAGGCTTTTAGAGCGCTAGAAGCGTCACTTTTTCTTCAAGGAACCACAAAAATTATTTTGAAATCAAAAATCAAGAATCAAAAATTCTTGTTGAAAATATTTTTATGATAAAATTTTTATTTAAAATAAATAATCCCTAATTTTGCCCCCGGAAAAGGGAGAAACTTATTGGAATTTAGTTCGTTGGAACTCAAGAAAAACATCCTCAGGGCTGTCTTGCCCATACTATTTTTATTCCTCTGCACGGAGCTCAACGCGCAGAGGCACTTCAGACTCCACTTTGCCCGCAACGAAAGCGAATTCTTCTATACCCTCCTGGACAACGATAAAACCCTGGATTCTCTCTACAGGACCGTTAAAGCCATCGGCCCTGAAAATATCCAATCCATTGACGTCAAGGTCTTTGCTTCTCCCGAAGGTCCCTATCAGTTCAACCAGGATCTCTGCCGCCTCAGAGCCAACGAATTCCGTTATGCCGTTCTCCCCTATCTCAAAGGCGCAGAGGATAAAGTCCACGTCACTATCGGCGGTGAGGCCTGGGACGAGCTCCGTAAGCGCGTAGCAGCGGATAAAAAGCTCAAACCCATCTTCATTGAGCAGATTCTCGCCATTCTGGACGATCCTACCATCGACAACGAAACCCGCAAGGAGTACATCGCCACCAGAATCAGCGAGCACAATTACCGTTTCCTGCTGTGGGAACATTACCGTCTGCTCCGTTATTACGACATTTTCATCACCACCAAGCCGGAGGAGAAGGAAATGCCGCAGAATGAGCCCGCTCCCCAGGAGGAGGTCCGCGACACCGTCGTAATGGCCGCTCCCGAGGCCGTTCAGCCCATTATTGAGCCCGTAGAAGAGTCCAAGCCCCAAAAGCGGGTCTTTATGGCCATCAGCACCAATCTCCCTTACGACATCACCTACATCCCCGGCTACGGACTCACCAGCATTCCTAGCGTAACGCTGGAAATTATACCCCGCAACAGCCGCTGGACGCTGGGAGCAGACGTAGAATGGCCTATGTGGCAGCATCCTGAGAGCCACCGCTATTTCCAGGTGAACAACATCACCCTCTGGACGCGCCGCTATTTCCGCCCCAAGGAGGAACCCCGCCGCCGCGGCTGGTATCTGATGGCCAACGTCAATGCAGCCCGCTACGGAATTGGCTTCGACGCCAACAGGGGCTGGGAAGGCGAAGGTGTTGGCGCTTCCCTTGGCTTTGGCTACCGCGTTCCGCTGGGCCGCTATTGCTTCCTGGATATGGGCCTGGCCGCCGGCGCCTTCTACAGCGCCTACGACCCTTACGTCTGGGGCAACGACGCCACCCAGTGGTATTATTACGATTATTACGGAGATCCCGCCGCATTCCAAAAACGCAACCAGAGGCTTATGTGGGCCGGTCCTACCCGCGTCTGGCTGTCGTTCGGCTTCGATTTCTGGAAAAAAGACAGGAGGAGAGTTAAGTAATGCGTAATTTCAGGCATATCTTCTTCCTCCTGCTCCTGTGCGCACAGGTCAGCGGCTGCAATATCGGCCCTGAACTGCATCTGCGCCAGCCCGTGCAAGCCCAGATTGTGCTGGAAACCGAGGTAAACCTGAACCTGATGTGGCAGGTAGAATGGGAAGCCCAGTGGGAGTTCGCCTGGAACGTCGCCTCCCTGGGTCCTCTGGGCTATGACGAACCCGCCAGCATCAGCGTCCACGTCTATCCGCTGGACGAAAACGGAAACCACAAATCGCACTATTCCCAGAATTTCTACGGTACCACGGCCAATATGCCCATTACCGTAGGAGAATACGACCTCCTTTTCCACAACAACGACTCCGAGACGCTCCTTTTCAGCAACGAAGAAGAGCTGGGAACCATTTACGGCAGCACCCGCGTCATTTCCAGCGGCCTCAAGGCCTCCAGTTCCGTCCTCACAACCATGCAGAAAGAGAGCGGAGACACCAAGGCCGACGATATCCTGATTGAGGAGCCGGTAACCCTGATGCCGGACGGCCTCTTTGTCCTGTACGACCGGGGAGAGACCATCAGCGGCAATCTGGAAGACTACGAATACATTGACGGGAAATACGTGCTCCGCATCCAGGGCACTATGAATCCCGCCACCTACATCCACCTGTTCCAGATTCACCTGCTCAACAACGAAGGCCGCGTAGTAGGCAGCAACGGCGGCGGCGCCCTCACCGGACTGGCTGCCGGAGTAGATTTGGACACGCGCGTCTCTTCGCGCACGCCCGTGTGCGTGCCCGCGGATTTATATTATGACCGCACCAAGCAGTTGATGGCCGCCCGTTTTGTGAGTTTCGGCATTCCCGGATGCAATCCCTACGATGAAGAGAGCGTGGCAAACGCCCCCGAAGGAAAACACTACCTGGTGCTCAACATAACCTACGCCAACGGCAACTGGAAGAACATCCGCATAGATGTTACCAACGCATTCCGGGCCCTCCCCCTGGGAGGATTGATAGACCTCACGCTGGACGTGAACGACTTTCCTCCGGAAGAAGGTACGCCCGGAAGCGGCGGCGGCTTTGATGCCCTCATAGACGAGTGGGACGAAGAACACGGAGAAGCAACGATTATTTTTTAATGTTCAAACAATAATTAATTATTAACAACTAAAATTTTTTATGAGTATGAAAAAAGTAGTAATCCTGGCCGCAGCGGCCCTCACCCTCGCCGCCTGCGCAAAGACCTACGAACTCCAGGAAACCGCCCAGCCCAAGATTGGGTTTGGCACCTGGAATGATGCTATGACCAAAGCCGCATTGACTGGGTTCGTAGCAAACGATGAATTCGATGTATTCGGTTTCAAGTGGAATAGCGATTCCGATAAGGCCACTGTCTTCGATGACGTTGACGTCAAGTATGATGGTACCAATTGGTCTTACTCTCCTCTTCGTTTCTGGGATGCCAAATATGACCATTACACTTTCTTCGCTGCCTACCCCAAGAATAAGCTGACCACCAAACCGGCTCAGACGGGTCTGTTCGTTTCAGATGAGCTCACCTATAACGGTCAGAAAGAAGTTCTGCTGGTTGCACAAAAAAAGGATGTTGAAAAGACCAACTACAATAAAACTGTTGAACTCAAGTTCAAACACGTTGGTTCGCTCGTAGACATCAAGGTTAAAAAGCACACCGATATCGCAGCAGCCAAGGTTGAAGTTACCTCCATTGCTCTATCCGGAATTCAAACAAAAGGTAAATACACGGTTGACAGCTACGATGCTACTAGCAAAAACCCTGTAGGAAAGACCGTTTCCGGAGTGGAAGGTCTTGGCTGGGAACTCGCTACCACCCCGGTAGAAAACACCGCCGTGGCTCCTTACTTCAGCAACTCTACGGTCACTCTCGCTAAAGACGGTGGTGTTGGAACCGCTAATGCTGAAAATCTTCTGACCGACCTCGTATTAATGCCCCAAACCCTGGCGACCAATGCGGGTCCCATGATCACCATCTCTTACACGATTACCACCGGCGAAGGCGCGACTAAAGATGAAGTCACCTTCGAAGACGTTCCTGTCTACTTCGGAGCATTTGACAAGACTGACCCGGATCCGACTGGTGGCAACTCTGACCCTCGTATCTCTGCTTGGATGCCCGGTGTTCACTACACCTACTACATCACCATCAATGCCAACGCTATCACCTTCACAGCCAGCATTGATCCCTGGGATACAACAGATGCCACCGGCCATTACTACCTCATCAACTAATTCATGCATAATCGCATCATACTCATAGCAGCAATAGCTTCAGGCGCCCTGCTCACGGCAGGGTGCGTGAAGCTGGACAATCCGGCCCAGGAGCAGAATTCCATCTGCTTCCAGGCCGGATGCTCCCTGCTACGGGAGGATGTCACCACCAAAGGAACCACGGAGAGTTTCACCTCCAACGATGACACTTTTTCCATTTTTGGAGAAAGAATCACCTCCTCCGAAGAACACGCCCTGATCTTCAACGGGGATGTGGTAAAACACAGTTACGACGGAGGAAGCACGGACAGTTGGACCTACAACCAAGTCCGCTATTGGTCCTGGGCCAGCCAGTCGGACCGCTACGATTTTGTAGCCGTCTCCCCTGCCCTGAATGCAACGACCAACGAGAATGCTGCAGGTAACCTCTCCGTGTCCACCCATTATAACTGTTACGTAGAAGGTCAACCGGAATCCGGCGACCAATATGACCTTCTGGCAGCCACCTACCGCCGCAACGGGAGCAGCTGGGACAGACGCTACGAAACCGTCAGCCTCAATTTCTCCCATATGGGAAGCGCTGTAGGTATCAAGATTACCAACAATTCGGCTGCCGCAACCATTTCCATTACTTCCCTTTATTTTCAGAATCTGGTAGTCAGTGCCGATGCAAAAGTGAGCCTGGATGCCTACGGACGCACCCTTATGAGATGGGTCAATCCCACACCCAGCAGGGCTTCCGTCCGGCAAATAACCTACAGCCCGGCCGTTTCGATAGCTTCGGGCCAGTCTTACCCCGCCGAAGGCCAGCCGGATTACCAGATTATGATTCCTCAGGACCTGAACCTATACGAAGCCAAGATGGTCCTGAACTACCAAGTAGGAGATGAAAATTTTTCCAGCGAGATTCCCCTGGCCAGCATCAAACGCAACGATGATACGGCTATTACCTCCTGGGAAATTGGTCACAAGTATAACTATAATATTTATGTAAGAATGGACGGCGGTCTGCTGGTGACGGTTTACACCACACCTTGGGACGTGCCTGTGGCCGCCGAAACCCCCGGTATTCTTATCTGATGCAAAAAAAGGCGTTCATACTGCTTCTCGCCATCTGGAGTATGGTCGCATGCAACCGTCAGGAGCTCCCTGAGGGGACTCTCCGCATTTCCTTCGAAACCGGGGCCTTGCAGACCAAGGCCCTGGAAGGCGACGGAAATGCAGCCGACGGAGGCGAAATCGCTATAGATGGCGAAAATCCCGACCTGGTGATTCTGATAGCCAACAGCGAAGGAACCATCGTGGCCAAGTATCCCGGGACGGGAAAGTTGGAAGGCTCTCCCCTCTCCACCAGCGTCTCCATCTCTTTCAAGGGCCTTGGAGGAGGAGACTTTACCGTGTATGCTTTTGGCAATACACGGGGTTTTTGGAAAATGAAAAGCGGCGGATCGGACGTGACCGACCTCACCGCCCTTACAACCGCATCGCAAGTGGAGGCCCTTCAATTCCAGCCACAGGCCTCCGATTTAGACAGTTACGACTGTCTCCAGGTCCTGGAAGAGCGACTTCCCCTGTCGGCCAAAGGTACCGTCACGCTGGAATCCTCTGGAAACGGAAAAATTGAACTTCCCCTGCTTCGCTGCGTGGCCAAAGTCACGGCCCGCTTCGAGAATCAGTTCGGAGAAGAAATCACCTTATACAATTTTGAGAATACAATGAGAAAGATGCGTCCCCAAGTGGGATACGTGGTCGCTCACCAGAACGACTGCCCCGTAGCTCCGGCCGACGCATTGGACCTCACCTCCGGCGAAAACAGCCTCACCATTCCCAATGACAGCGCCTACGAACTGTCCTGGTATGTCTTCCCCAGCATTGGGCCCTATACCTGCGACGTTCAGTTCAAACTGTCCAATGACGTGGACATCCGCCAGTTTACGGGTCTCCCCATCCACGACGACCACGCAAGAGACATTCTGCAGCTGGCCCGGAACCAGCACCTGACCATTACCACCCGCATCAGCGCCGGTCAGAGAGTGTCCTTCAATTTCGAGGTCGCGGATTGGGAAGAAAAAACCGAAAGGATTACATTTGATTAGTTGTGAAAAAGCATTTACTCATAAAGGTCACGCTGGCAGCGCTTCTTCCGCTGCTCACCCTGTCTTGCGCCCATACTCTGGAAGAAGAGGTACCCGGCAGCCGGTTGCCTGTAGGAACGCCCATCACCATGCGGCTGGACTTCGGGGCCAGCGAGTCGGTGAAACTGGATGTTTCTACAAAGGCCGAATCTTCCCGGGCCGATGAAGAGCGCATCCACGACCTCTATGTGATGATTTTCTGCAACAACCCGGAACACCAGCACCACAAGCAGGACAAGGACAAGATTTACGGCAGGTATTTTTCCTACGAACACCTGAACAGACAAGGCCTGGAAAGCCTGGACCATAGCAATAACGAAGGCTGGTGGGTAGAAAACAAGACCCTGGACACGGCACCCCAGGAAATAGCCGTTGCCAAAACGGCCGGCGCCGTCAAAATCTCCACGCAGGTCTGCGACGCAGCCACGGTGGTAGTGATTGCCAACCTGGACAATTCCATTTGCAAACTGGGCAACCTGGACGACCAGATTGCTTACCTGAACGGCATCCAGACCTTTGAACAGCTGAGGAGCACCCAGGTAAGGCTCCAGCAGGACATTGTGAACCGCAAGGATCTTTTCCTGATGATGGGAACGCTGGAGAACGTCAACACGGAAAACATGGTTTGGGGCACCCTTTCCAAGAACTACAATCAGGACTATAAAGTCTCCCTGAAGGCCCTGGACGCCAAGGTTAAGTTCAAGGTCAGCGCCAATGAGGAATTTATCAGAACCGTCAAGCCTGTCAACTGGTCTGTGAACAGTGTGCCCGACCGCTGCTACCTTTTTGCCGATTATGACGGCGGAAGGGCCCCGGAAGGAACCGTCTATTTTGACTCGGAACCGGCTTATTTTGACGGAATGGAAGGAGATGACTATGTCTTTTCCTTCTATATGCTGGAAAGCAGGAACGAACCCAAAGCCCACGCCACCCAATACCACGACCGCGAAAAACAGACCAAGCACACAACCGGCAAGGGCGGCTACGGGGGCGACGATAACGAGTATTTTGTAGAGAACGGAGAATGGATTTACGCCCTTCCCCAGGCTCCCTACGTGAAATTCGACCTTATGCTCACCCTTACGCCTGCAGCCGTGGAGGCTATGGGCGGAGGAACCATCAACAATGCCCTTACCACCGAAACTGTCTACACCGTACACTTGGGCGACTTTGACAATTCATCCCTGAGATACGACGACTACAATACCCTCCGCAGCACTTGCTACACGTACGATATTTATATCCACAACTCCGGAAGCATCTACGCAGAGGTTAAAATGGACAAGGAGAACCAGCCCAGCCAGGAAGGATATCTCCTGCTCACCAATGACGAAATCGTAAACGCCGACTGCCACTACGAGAACCACTCCATCACCTTCGAATACGACCCTAATATGTCGGCGGATAAGTTCTCCTGGTACGTAAAGACTCCCTTTACCACCCCGCAGGGCGGCGGTCCGGTCAAGGGAACCAAGCTAGTAAACGGTATCGAGTACCCCGTCTTTGACCCTCACGACTTGGACGGAACGCTGCTGGATTTCCGCTGGGTAAAGTTCTCCGTCAACGAGCCGGATGACGTTAAAGGTTACAGCACTCACCGCGTGGCCTACCCCGGCGACAATCAATACAAACCGGATTGGGGCGTCGGTGAGAACGGTCCCTGGAATGACGAGTACCATCCCGAACTGATGGATGCCAGCCAGTTCATTCAGTATATTTTCGAACAGACCAAGCGGGCCAAAGAAGGAAAGAAAAACGACTTCAAGGAGGACCACACCCTTGGCGACAACACCCATGACGTGAGAATAATCCGGGCCACCATCTTCATAGATGAGTTCTATTACGAGTACGACCCCCGCGACGAGAGCGGCCATCCGCAGACGGACCCCAATCTCTGGCGCAAGTTTGTGAACACCCAGCCGCGCGAGATGCACATCCTCTCCAAGACGGTGCAGAGCCGCGACCGCAAGAGCGACGTCATCGAGTCCAGCCACTCCATTGTCCAGCAGTCCATCCAGACCATCTACAACGTCTTTGAGCCGTCGCTGAGGTCCATCTGGGGCTGCGAGCATATGGACGAGATCAAGGTGAAAGAAGAAAACGGTACCCTACTGGGCAACTGGCCCTACTGGCCCGTGAATTGCTCCGATTCCGAAAGATCCGGTGCCAACAACGACATAGGAAAAGAAAACGGAAGACTGAATTCGGCCTTCATCTGGGGTCTTTACAGTAATCAGGGGAACAATGGCCAGTACTACACCACCAATGGAGTGGGAAGACGGTCCTGGAAGCATTTCCTCAAGTATGAGGTGGATAACACCATTCCGGAACTGAGAGACGACGACGGCATCGACACGTATGGAAATGACATCGCAAGTCACCATTTCCACGGAATGGCCTGGTCCTGCCTCGCCCGCAACCGCGACAACAACGGTAACGGTACCATCGAACAGGATGAAGTCCGCTGGTACCTGGCCTCCTCCCAGCAGCTGGCTGGCATCTGGGTAGGAACCTCCTCCCTTTCGGCCAGCGCACGCCTGTATCAGCCGGCCGCCGACCAATGGCGCGCCCACGTAGTGTCCAGTACCGCCAAACTGGTGAGCTGGGCCGAAGAAGGCGGCGGTGCCACCGATATCAGATTCGACTTTCCCCCGAGCGGCGGTCCCAACACCAACTACCACACCTGGAACAGCTGGGAAGAAGCCTCCAAGGGAGAAAGCGTCCGCTGCATCCGCAATATCGGCACTTACGACGACCCTCAGAAGGGATTGACGGACATTACTTATTCCCCGGTCACCGAACTGCCCGACAAGTACTTCACCATCACAAGGAGTGACGGTGGAGACGTGAATTCCTATACGGCCGAAGATTCAGACCAGTACTACATCTTCCATTTCGACCGCCTCAACACCAAATCCATCCGTGAATACACCACCGGAGAACTCCCCTACCACGACCAGATGTCGCAGAACAACCAGGTGTACGTCAAGATGGTTACCCAGAGCCTGGACCAGGATGTTCCCGCCTTCAACGTAAAAGCGGGAGAAATCAACAATCTGGTCACCCAGGCCGGACACAATGACTACTGCCCGGAAGGATACCGTTTCCCCAACCACACGGAATTTCTTCTGATGTCTCTGTATCTGCCCCAGTCCTACCTCCAGAAGGACAAGGATGGAAACAACTACAACCCCAGGGGTGTGAGCCCCACCAGAACCTACTACGACAAGGGCTACTTCGGAAGCCTCAAGAACCCGGCGTGGGAAATGGAATACGAAAAAGTGGGCTGGAGCTATTCCGACAAGCTCCACTGCGTGGGATACAATGAAAAGATGACCCACTCCCGCTGCGTAAAGGATTCCGACCAGACGGGCATCATCTCCGGTAAAATTGCCGTCGAAGGCAACATCATCTACCCCGGAGACGTGATTCCCGTAGATTTCAAGTTCTCCTCCACGGCATCCACCTTTACCAATGCCACCCTTACGCTTTGGTACAGCAAAAACGGATTCCGCACTCCCTACGACCTTACGTCCCAGCTCAAGACCCCCAAGGGCCTGCAGTATATAGGCACGCAGGGCATCCAAATCCCCACCCTCACCGACCTGGGCCTCGCTTCGGCCAATCTCCCTTACGAAGATATGGCCCTGGAAGTAGTCCTTACCAATCTCAACGGACTCACCGGAAGTCACACGCTCAATGTATCCATGGTGAACCCGCTGGATGCCAACTTCCGTGTAAAGGACCCCGTAGACGGCAACAAGATCTTCCCCGACGACCAAAACGCCGTCTCGTTCAACCTTCATACCAATACCCACGAGCAGAACCTAAGTTCCGTCTCCCTCAAGCTGTGCTACGACGACAAAGAAATCCCGCTGGAGATTGAACAGCTGGGCATCAACAAGAAGACCTACACGCTCGATGAGATCCATATTCCCGCACTGAACGACCTCACGGGAGTATCTGTCGACCTCCTGAACACCGCCGACAAGGCTGTCACGCTCAAGGCCACGGTCTCCATCACGTACAACAATACAAGGATGGGTGGAACCGAGACCCTTACCAAGGAGTATACGCAGAACCTGGCCCTTTCCAATCCGGTCCGCGGTACCATTGATGGCGCAAATTACCTGTATCCGGCCGGAAGTGAAGAAAACGTCAACTTCAACTTCCAGACCCGCTCGCACAACGGGACGCTGAACAGCGCCCTTCTCAAGCTCCAGTATACCCTCCCCGGAACCGGAGAGCCGGCCGAATATGACTTACAGCTGGATCAGCA
>JAEEGF011966340.1_pt1 | contig 10554 bp, 9 predicted proteins | sample 9134171 | NCBI WGS metagenome assembly JAEEGF01 (sample SAMN16246542, study PRJNA631951) | gut metagenome | biome: gut microbiome; feature: rumen; material: AP-attached | host: Bos | place: Iran: Karaj | collected 2018-10 | reverse complement strand
TTACCATTGATCTTCTTGATGATGTCTGCTACGTCCAAAATACTTCCCATTCTGTTTCTCCTCCAATCTTGCTTTTTGTTTATTGTTCGTTAAAGCGTCTCCGCTCAAACTTCAAATTATTCCTACCTTGTCAAAAATTCAAAAACTCCCATGCTTATCACCTCTGTAATCAGCGGAACCATACCAAAGAAATATCCAGTAACAATTTTACTATATTCGCGAATAATTAAAAATGCCATGTGACGGTATTCAAACCGAAACATGGCACAAATTTGTCACATGTATATTCATAACTCCAAGCACAAAAATTAATACCAGTAAATACCTGCTGATCAATGTTCCTCTCAGCTTATCTACTATCTGTATATCACAAAAGACCAAATATCTGCAATTTCTTTGAGATAATTGGTCTTTTGTTATGTTTTTGGGTGCAATAAGACCAATTATCTCCATTTTTTGCAGATATTCATTTTGTGTTATCCTTTGCTATATTAAAAACTGTAACATGATAGTACAATTCGACGCTTTATTGAGCCTTAAATCGTTGTGAAAAGATTGTATCCTTCCGCCGTACCAAAAATGTAGTAAGATATCAAAGTAGAACAAATACATTCAAAGATTAAATGGAGTCATTGAATTAAATGAATTCGACGTTGCAGAACCATATACCTGACAGATTTTCCAGTGAGGCAACATTCTATTTTTGATATTGCTCACGTTCCATATATATGATTCGTGAGAGCATGTATACAACATAATCAGGGGGAGTTCTTACCCCTTGCTCCCAGTGGGATAGTGTTCCTACTGGGATGTGGAACTTTTTGGCGAATGCAGCCTGTGATAATCCTGTGATTTTTCTCAATTCTTTAATTAGCATCTTTATCTCCGCCTTTCAAAAGGTTTGGATTTGTGGCACCCATTTTTCTTTTTGCAGCATTATTTTTGAGAATTTCCGTCTGTTTATATGCCACGGAACGCAGTTTTTGTAAACGTTCCTGCTGCGATAATCCTTGTGAAATCCATTCTGCATTAAAGTTTTCAAGATTGATCAGAACTATGAGTTCTTCGGCAGACGCATAATCTCTTATGTTCTCACCTCTTTTTGCTTCTTCAGGATGAGCTTTTCGCCAATCTCTTGCATGTTTTCCAAAGAGGGCAACATTCAAAAGATCAGCCTCATTTGCAAATTTGAATGTCTTTTCTTCATTTGTTAATTCATCAGTAATAAGGTATGTCTGAACAGCATCTGTGTGAATGTGGTAATTCAGCTTTGAAAGAGCTCTTTTTTCATCCCATCCAATAGCTTTTCTCTCAGCCTCATCCTTTTTCAGTCGCTGGTAATCCTTGATTATATAAAGCTTAAACTCTGGAGAAATCCATGATGCAAACTCAAAAGCAATATCTGAGTGAGCATACGTTCCTCCATATTTGCCGGCTTTTGATATTATCCCCTTAGCCTGCATTCTTTCAATCCACTGCTTCGGAGTCATTATAAGTCTGCCGCGTTCATTTCTAACCGATTGGAATTCCAATCGGTTAAAATCATCCGAATTATGAATTTCTTCCCAGACTGCAAGGAAATCGATTGTTGAATACGAGCTCATCCAGTTAGTAATAACCATCCTGGGATCTTCGGAATTCTTGTATTTTGCTATATCTGTAAGGCTTATGTAGCTATTATCAGGCTCAGTACCTCCAATAACCCCTATTTCTATTCCGTTAGCGTTAATTTTTGACGTTTGTACCATTAGTTTCTCTCCTAAATGTATCAATGATATAGAATTATATACCAGTGATATACTGCTAACAAGTATTACTATTACAATTTCGCGGGTATTACCTCGAATATCAGCTTTTTAAACAGACTGATATCAATCATGCCATGATGGCAAGAGCAGAAAAAGTCATATTATTTAGCTTATCTTTTAATATAATCATTCCTGTTTCGGCATTTCCGTATCCTAAGTTTTGTAAAAATACTAGCGATTCATTTATATCATCTGTTGTTATGTATTAAATTCACCTTGAAGATTAACCCTGCTGGTAACAATTATTCCAATCCAAAATCTGCTATCATCACAGGCTTTCCAGAGATAGAAAACGCGGGGACAAATGGGGATGGACTACCATAGTAGGCGTCAAATTCTTGCGCAATCTTATCTGCGTCCTGTGGCTTTGATGATATAAAATGCATATTTGCTCTATCTATAATCTCAAATACTTCCTTCAACAAGCTTTCATCTACTTCCTGCCACAAGCGCTTATCTTCAGGATAAAAAACAAGCGAAACCTCAATTTTATCTGCAGCATCTTCCAGAACTTTAAACTTTTTATTTAATGCCTCCGCCAAAGGCACGCTGCGTCCTTTAGACTCAACCAGCTCATTTGCACCTATGCATACAAGAAGCTTCTTTTTCCTGCTGTCCTGCGTTTCACCAACACCCTTATCGGCACGCTCCTTCGCATCCACATGATTCTTCTCCGACTCCGCCACCACGATTTTATCTTCCCACACATCCGCAGTATCTTTTCCCGCAAAAGAAGTAAGCGCATCCACATACAGTCTCTTGATATTATCTGACTGAACAATGACCTTGTCTGCACAAATCACACCGGGAGCAGTGACGTAGTGGCCCAAATTGTACATATCACAGCCGTCATTTTCTGAGAACTCCGATGTAGGCGCAATAGGAACATATACCACTTCATCCGCATACTTACAGACATTGCTTGCATAGAAATATGGCGGAACCGTAAGGCAGGGATTGGCCTCATCGTACGGGTTCTGGATATATACTCTGTCGGGCGCATGCATACCAAGGTCGTATTCCCTAAAGTCGGTACACTCTACATTCTCCGGATACTCATTTAGATGTGCAGCCCCTACAATCTCTTCATCCGTCATGTTTATCATGCCGTCGAAGCTCTTTTTCATAACAGGAAGCGGAACTACGTATACATCGGTATCAGGTGCCTGCAGTTCCTTCGTATATAAGTTTTCAAACGCACTCCACTCCCTTGTTCCTATAGCAAGGAACAGAACTTCTTTTCTGCTCAGAATATTATCATTCACAGACTGAATAACCTTGTTTAAAGCGTCTTTACTCTTAGCAAAGCCATTTCCGAGGCCACAAGAAAGCGCAACATCGCCGTTCCCGTTCTCTATCTTATCTTTTATCTCAGAATATTCTTCCCAAAGCGCATCGCACAGCGCCTGCAAAGAACCGACAAGTTTCACGGTGCACTCTCTGTCCGTTCCCTTTACATTTTCCACAAGTGTCCCAAGATCCGCCGCAAGCTGCTGCATATCGCCAACAAGCTGTGTAAGCAAGTCAAAAGAGTCTGATGTAGCCGCATCTTCTGCGCATATCCGATTGGCATCAGCCAGCATCCTCTCAAGTTCCGCGGTACATTCTTTTGCAACTGTCTTAAGAGATTCGCCTTTTCCCGGAACAGGGCGTTCAAGAAGTCGTCTGTCAAACTTATATCTTAAAACAGACTCGCCCGACACCCTCTCCATTTCCTTCTTTTGCCCTTCGAAGAAAGGATAATCGTGTCCGTCCCAGTTCTTTTTGACAGTGCAGTAATCTCCGTATCTTTTACTCAGCACCTCGTTGTAATTTGCGGGAACAGGTATAGTAGTATTCTCAAAAGGAAGGCGAATACTTTTTTCATACCAGGATTTCTTTTCACCGGCACCGCTTCCATACTTTATTACCCAGGGAAAAATCTGTCCGACACGCTGCGTTTCTTCAGGCTTAACTCTCGCCATCTGCTTCTCCGCAAGGCGATAGAGCTCGACAGCAACTTGTCTTTCAGAATCTTTATTCCTTAATAATACGGGAAAAATAGTATTGTATTTCTTCGAAAATTCTTTTAACTTCTGAGAAAATCCTTCGTTATGACCTTTTCCGTCCGCGATGGCATCCGCAACCGCCAGGATATTAAGGATCTCGTCGCAGCGCGCCTTCTCTTTTCCCTCATCCTCATAGAGATAGTCCTTGATAAAGATGTCCACGCCCGCGAGCCACGGAAAATTGTTATGTTCATTAAGATACTCCAAGTCAAAACACATCTTGGAGTTGTTGACGACTCTTGCAAGAAAGAGCCAGTGATTTTCTTTTCTCTCATAGTCGTGGATCACAAAGCTCTCCGGGAGCTCTGCGTCCGCGACTTGTCTAAACTTATCATAATCATCACGAAGCATACAGATATCGAGATCGTCATCCCACGGGATAAATCCGCCGTGCCTTACTGCGCCCAGAAACGAGCCCCAATCGGCAAAATATCTGATTCCATGCTTTTTACATATACTGTCTATTTTACTTAAGATGTCCAGCGTGGCTGCCCAAGCCTGTTTGATCGCTGTAGGTATATAGAAGCCGTTTCTGACTTCATCACGCAGAAAATCAATGGAGTTGTCCATCATTCATCCCCTAAGCCGTTATTTGTCACCGGTGCAACCGCCGCAATCTTTAAGTCCGTTATTTGCAACCGCGTTAAAATCGCAGGTACTGCACTTATCAAGTTCTTCCTTGGACACCTTGCCGTCCCTGTAATCGCGAACAACTTTAAGTTCGTACATTGAATAAGGCTTTTTCATGAAAAGAGCCTTGAATTTGTGGCGGATAACCCACCATGCGGGAACCCAGATGTACTTGTGCATCGCAGGAGATACCGAACCTATCATCCAGCAATCCCTGTCGCAGCATCTTACAACTTTTCTCACCTTCTCAGCCTGCTCGCTGTTCCAGAGTTCATCCCAGGTCTGATCGTTGAGATTTCCCATTACTTCTTTATCCTTGGTTCCGTTACAAGGCATAACATCGCCGTAGGGATCGATAAAGAAAGTATCAAAGCTCATATCGCAGGGAAGAAGCCTCTTTTGCCCATAAATATAGTTGATAAGCCCGTGATTAAAGTACGCTCTGAACCACTTCTTGGGGCTCTTCGACTTAAGGAGCATATTGACAAGATTCTCAAAGTTCTGCGCAACCATCGGTCTGTCTTTGATGATATTCTTGGCTTCGACGAAATAGAAGCTGTTGTGGAGAGATGCAGTCGCAAACTCCATTCCAAGCTCATCGGAAAGTTTATAGAGTTCGCAGAGGTCCGGCGCATTTCTGTCCTGAACCGTCATTCCGAATCCGACGTCCTTCATGCCCATCTCACGGAGCTTTTTGAGCGTCGTATAACCTCTGTTAAAGCCGTCGGGGAGACCTCTGATCTCATTATTGGTCTGCTCAAGTCCCTCGATTGAGATTCTTATACCGATATCGGGAAACTCTTTGCACAGATCGATTATCTTGTCGGTAAAAAAGCCGTTTGTAGAAATAACAATTCTGTCGCTCTTTTTCTTAAGCTCTCTCACAATATCCTTGATATCTTCGCGGATAAAAGGCTCACCGCCAGTGATATTGGTAAAATACATCTCGGGAAGCTTTTTGATCGTCTCAATTGATATCTCATCCTCGGGCCTTGACGGTGCCTTGAATCTGTTGCACATGTTGCAGCGCGCATTACATCTGTATGTTACTATAACTGTTCCGTTAAGTTTCTTCGCCATTTTAAAAAATTACCTTCTTACATTTATATTCAGCCACATAATTATAACGTATAAATAATATAGTATTACTCTGTATAATTCAAATTGTAGCTTTTATATTAGTATGCTATCTGATTATTTTTTCAAAATCCTCCTTCGGATGCTTGCATATCGGGCAAATATAGTCATCGGGCATTTCCTCTCCGACATATTCAAATCCGCAGATAGTGCATCTCCAGATAGTTTCACCCTTTGGAGTTTCTCCGACAGGCTGGGGCTTAGGCTTGATATTATTCTGATAATACTCGTATGTGCAAGAAGGTATATCTGTGAGAACATCCATAAATACAGGTTCGCAGATGAAAAGAGTATGTGAACCCAAGTCAACTTCTTTTTCCACCTTAAGTGAAAAATATGCATTGGTGCCCTTGGTGATGTAAGGGATGCCGTTGTCTGCGAGCTTACAATCGTTAAAGTCCGCGAACTTATCTACATCTCTTCCGCTCTGAAATCCAAAGTGTTTGAAGATGTCAAAAGACGCATCGGTGCTGATTACAGAAATATTGCACTTTCCCGTTTCTTTTAGCATGTCATGAGTCAGGTTTGCCTTGTTGATCGCAATGGAGATTCGATTTGGATCCGATGCAACCTGAACCGCGGTGTTGGTGATACATCCATTCTTCTTATCACCGCTTACTACCATGCATACAAAAAGACCATAAGATAACTTGTACATTGCCTTAGTGTTCATAGAAGATATCTCCTTTCTCCTGTTGAAACCATATGTGCTTGCCCACTTAGTATCTTTATTTGCCGGCTTTTAATTACAACTTTTAATTGCCGCCTTCGCCTTCGTTATCAGCTCCCGCTCCCGCAGAATCCGTGTTTCCATCACCATCGGCAGGTGATCTCATGCTCTCTGAAACATCCTCTTCTTCGTCTGTTTCGGGAAGTTCCGCATCATGCATTTCGACAATGACCTCCTCTGCACTTTCTACCGAAGCCTCTATATTTGCATTTGAATCACCCGGTTCTACATCCGCCTGTATCTGCAGAACTTCACGTTTTTCGACAACCGAAGTTTCCGTTGCCGCAGATTCTGAGCTTTCTGTTGCAGCTGCTTCCTCCTCAGATTCACTGTCACCTTCTGTCGCAGCTTCCTCTTCCGGCTGTTCCTGCTCTTGTTCTTGCTCTTGTTCTTCCTCTTCTTCCTGCTCTTCCTCAGACAAGACAGGTTCAACCTTCCAAGTCACCCTCACTACCGGATGAACCGAAATATCCTGCCAATTTCCGTTTGGATTGCAATATCCGATAAGTCCAAAAGAATACGAGTCAAAATCTATCTCATCAGGAGATCTCGAAAATTCATACGAATAACTTCCGCTCTCCTCATCAATCCTGTAAACATACGCATCATCCGGCGCCCTATGCATCTCGGTACTTACAGATATCTCTCCGTCCTCCGAAATAGGCTTCTCATTGCCTTCATCATCGACAATCGCAAGATACATACTACACGAATCCGAATCTCCAAAATCAGTATTTCCGACAATATCAATCTCTCCGCGATTCTCAACGCATGCGCTTATCGTAACCTCGACAGGGACATTGCTCTGATTCTTTACCGTCAGCCTGTCACTTCGCCTTGAAAAATCATATTCTCCCTCATGATTTCTAAACAAGAGCGTAGCGCCCTCTTCAACCTTTCCTCCGCCATATCTGGCCGCATCAGTCTCATAGATCAGATTCTGAGGATCGATAATAAAGTCAAACGGCGACTCCCCCTCCTCACTGATCGTCGGAAGCGCAAGCGACACCACATCTTTTCCATATACTTCAAGAGGCAGCGTAACCGTATCAACCGCCATCGCATTGACAGAATTCACAGTCAGCATGACTGCCGTGGATATTACCGATAACAACGCTTTTATTTTCATACCTGGATTCTTCATAAACATTATTCCTCGTATACTTAACCGAAAATATTTCAATATGTATATCGGCAGAAAACTTTGTCCTGATTATATTATACGCGAGAGGTGAGGATACGTAAAATAGTTAGGTTGTGGATTGTATTACGTTGTGTGGAGATGCATAAATCTTAAGACTTATCCTTTTTGAAGTATTTGAAGTTAATTTGAAGTGAGTTTGAAGTTGACTTTGAAGTGACCTTGAAGTTGACTTTGAAGTTATCTTGAAGTAAACTTGAAGTACTTCAAAGAAAGAAGGTAGAATGTATGTATTTAGAAGAACTTATCGGTGAAGTTTCACTCGAAAACAACAAATTCGAGTGCAAAAGTATCTTGAATCGCGACGACATAGTCGGTTGGTTAAAAACTATTGCCGGCTTTGCCAACGCAGACGGTGGTGTCTTATATATAGGCGTAGAGGATAAGACAAACAAATTAATTGGTTTTGACAGAAAATCCGCCGATAATGAACGAAACTATTTAAATAATCAAATTAATGACCATCTATCTCCCCGACCTCAAATATCCATATCATTCTTACAATATAAAGCAAGAACCGATGAACGTTTTGTAATCAAAGTGGATGTTCCCGAATCAGTTATTAAGCCAATTATTCTAAAATACAAAAACATTCCATCTATTTTTATGCGAAGAGACGGCTTCACCAACGGTGCTACTTATGAAGAAATCATTGAAATGAGCATAAAAGCCAAGAACACTCAATATGATATTCTTGCATCCGATATAAAATATAATTTCAAAAACTTTTCAAAACTATGCGATTTTTACAAAGAACATTCCGGAGGTAAAGAATTAAAAGAAAAAGCCTTACGTTCCATGGGCTTTGTAGACGAAAACGGTTATCTTCTAAACGGAGCTGTTCTTTTCCAAGATAATTACAATGATAAAAAAACAGAAGTAATGTGCTCAGTTTTCTCAGGCTTTAACAAAGGTAGTAAACGCCTTGTAACCGTCAACAGATTCAACGGTAATATTACCGAAACAATCGAATATATCATAGATTTTGTAAATCAACGAATGAACCATTCTATGATCAAAGAGAATGACAAGAGAATTGATATTGATGCTTATCCGGCACGTGCATTATTTGAAGGTGTTATAAATGCGGTTGCACATAGAGATTATTATCTTGATGGAACCCAAATACAAATAGATATGTATAAAGACCGCTTGGAAATTTCATCCCCGGGAGGTTTCTACCGAGGTGAAAAATTTGGTAAAACATACGACCTATCAGGGATCATTTCAAAACGCCGAAACGAACTAATTTCAAATGTACTGGTATATTGCAATGTAATGGAAGCATCCGGATCAGGATTTGATAAAATTGCAGAAGAATACTCAGATGCAGATGAATTGCATAAGCCATATATATTCTCATCTTCAGATCACTTTACACTTGTGCTTCCGGATTTGACATATTTAAAGGGAGTCGAAGATGTTGATTTACCTGAAATCAAATTTGTTCCTGTGCCAAATGGTACCGAACATGATGAAAAAGTACTTTCATTTTGCTATCACAGCGCTCACAAAGTAGCAGAAATAGCACAGTTCTTAGGCGTAAGTGATTCTACTTATTTCAGGAAACAGGTCCTGACTAATCTTGAGAAGAACGGTTACCTTATCAAAAGCAAAATTTCAAGGGCCATTGTTTATAAGACAAACCGGGAACTTGTAGAGTTATATTGAACCCAGCTAAATTCAGTATAAATGTGCTACAATTAGGCCACACAAGCCTTGCCGAGAATCATCTTGGCATTGAGGAGGTAGAAACTTTGATGTTCGAACTAAATTACGCCGATCAAGAAAAATATATTCTTGAAGGCCAGCGTCGTTACAGAGAGCAGATGAATTCTCAGTATACCGCAGGTTATACTGATGCTGAAGAAAAATGCAAAGCTGAGATTGCTAAAAAAGATGCTGAGATTGCTGAAAAAGAAAGACTTATCGCTAAAATAGACGCCGAGATTGCCGAAAAAGAAAGGCTTATTGCTGAAAAAGAAGCTGAGATTGCCGGAAAAGAAAAACTTATCGCTGAAAAAAAAGCTGAGATTGCTGAAAAGCACTCTAAAATTTCTAAATTACAGGATGACATGCTTTCTGAAAAGGATGCCACTATTGCTAACAAGGACTCAGAAATCGCTCAACTACGAGCCGAGCTTGAGAAATACAAAAACAGGAATACGTGAGTTACATCAGGGCTGAATTGATTTTTCAATTCAGCCCCTTATTTTATCATTTTTGCTCCCGTCTATTCGCACATCCCCCAATCACATCCCTTATATCCGTCATCCTCCCAAAAAACGGATCTTCCACCTTGAGCTTCAAAAAATCTCCATCCTCAATCTGAACTTTATTTACAAGAGCCAGAATTTTCTCATCAAGCGTCTTATTTTCTATTCTTGCAGCCTCAGGCACCAGTTCAATATACTTCTCAAAATACTCAATTATTCCCTTCTGTGCTTTCTCAAAGACCTCTATATCTGTCTTGTTTCTGGTCTCCTTAGCAAAAACAGGTTCACCGCTTTCATCAAATTGTAAACGCTATTATAAAAGTTGACCAGTTTCATCCATTTCGCTAGTGAAAAAGTTTACCACCTTGAGTTAAGTCCTTTATGATTTTTAGTGTATGAAAAAAATCATGAAGGGAGAAAGGTGATGATAGTCGAAATGGATCTCTACTACCAAATCCGCAGCCGCTATAACGACGGCGAATCCATACGGTCCATTGCCAGAAAGCTGGGTATATCCCGGCAGACCGTTAAAAAGTATTGCAGAGGCGATACGCATCCTGATGAACGGAAACCATATCATCGGGACTCTGAGGTGGTTACTCAGGAAGTGATTGATTTTGCCCGTGCCTGTCTTGAAGAAGATAAGAAAGAAAATCTCTCAAAACAATGGCACACTGCCAAGCGCATTTATGACCGTCTTGTTTTCGAAAAGGGCTTCAGAGGTGCTGAATCAACAATAAGAAAACTGGTCAAAACGCTCAGAGCAGAAATGGATGTTCCACCA
>JAEEGF011539834.1_pt1 | contig 10554 bp, 7 predicted proteins | sample 9134171 | NCBI WGS metagenome assembly JAEEGF01 (sample SAMN16246542, study PRJNA631951) | gut metagenome | biome: gut microbiome; feature: rumen; material: AP-attached | host: Bos | place: Iran: Karaj | collected 2018-10 | reverse complement strand
AGAAACAGCCGGCGGCCGTAGCGATCCGACAGGGTTTTATAGAACAGGGAGATGGCGATGCAGGGATGGGAAAGCAACTCCAGCGTGCCGAGAGTGGACAGGGATTTTTCTCCGAAGCCCGCGAACAGCGTTCCGGCAATCTCCGTCTTCATCTGGACGCAGATCTGCGACGCAATCTCATCCGTGATATAAACCAGACAGATGATGAAGATCATATAGATCAAATAGGGTTTGCGCTTGGGGCGTGCCTTTTCTTTTTCCCATTTTGCAATCTCGCGCTGTTTTTTCAGCGCGGCCTTGCGCTGGTGCTCCGGTGACAGGGGTTTTGGAGCCATGCGGTTCACCTCCGTAAAATGATGGAAAGCAATACACACTGTTCCATTCTTTTTCTTCGTCGTTCGCTTTTCCTTCTCTTTTTTGTTCTGTTTTTACGTCTTGCCGTACGCGCATTTCGGCGTTTCCCCGGTCAGAACCGTCCAGCCGTCCAGACTGCCCTCCGTGAGGCGAATCTGCACCTTGCCGTTTTTGACCTCGACCGTGCCCAGAACGCCGGGGAAGCACAGCGGCAGCGTGACGGTTTCGGCGACCGGCTTCAGCCGGAGAATCCGCCGCGCGCGGTCGACCTGAAGGCCCAGCGCCGCGTTCAGGGTGGTCCAGCTCGACATGGGGCGCGTATAGTGGTGGCCGCATTCCCAGTGATCCCACAGCGCGCCGAACCGGGCCTGGTTGTCGCGGATCGACGTGATCAGGACGTCGGCCTCGCCGCGCAGTCCCACGCTCAGGCACATCGCGGCCATCACATAAACGATGCCCGTCCAGACGGCTTCGGTCTGACAGTTTTTGTGAGAATGCAGCGTATCGTGCCGCCCTTTGGGGCAGGTGGCGTTGATGAGGCCGCTGTCCGGATCGAAGTTTTGCTCGATAATGACCCGCGCAACCGCACGGATCCGCTCGTCGGGCAGGTTGCCTCCGATGCCCGCGGCGCGCAGGAACCATTCGCCGTCGAGCTGATCGGTCATCAGGCTTTCGTCCTTCTCGTCGCCCGACTGCCACAAATCATAGTATGTGCCGTTCCACAGGCGCTTTTCGAGTGACGCAAGCCCTGTTTTGAGCAGGTCTCTCCACGCATCGGCGCGCACAGCGTCGCCCGTCTCGTCCGCCATTTGTGCGGCGGCTTTCAGCGCGGCGAGCCAAAGGATCGAGATATAGACCGGCGTGCCGGAAAAGTTCCAGGCGTCGTAGGTGTTGCGTTTGGTATCCCGGTCGGGCAGACCGTCGCCGTCGCTGTCGAGCGTGCCGATGGCGTCGATCGCGCGGATCACGTGCGGCCACATCTCCTTGAGGTAATCTCTGTCGCCGGTATAAAGGTAGTCGCGCAGGACCATCAGCACGAACTGGTTGTTCATATCCACGCGGTCATAGCCGCCGTTCACATGATCCAGATCCGGTGAGAAGCAGTGGTGCACGCGCCCGTCTTCGCGCTGGAAAGCGGCGCCCATACGCATCTGTCCCAGCTGCAAGTCCGGGAATAGCGCCAGCAATCCGAACGATGCGTGATAGGTGATATCCGTCGTGTGGAAACCGCAGAAGCCCTGTCCTTCCCAAAGGCCGAACTTGCCGTCTTTCAGATACCACGCACTCTTGATGATCGTGTTCAGGTGTCCGCTCCAGCAGTCGGGGTACACCGCCGGCATATCGGTATTGTAAAGCAGCTTTGAGAAAGCGACGGCTTTGTCAAAGGCCTCAAACCGGTGATTGCGCAAAAAGGCGTTTGCGTCCGCGGCGCCGCGGAACAGATTCTCATAGTAATGTCCGAGCCGCCGGCCGTCTTTCGAAAAGTGATTTGGAAAATACCACGTCAAAACAAAGCGCACCGTTTTCGTTTCGCCCGGAGCGAGCGTCACTTTGCTGCAGAGCGCGGCGGCGCCGAACTGCTCCGGCTGCACCTTGAGGCGGTCCTGCCCGCGCAGGCTTTTGAGGAACGTCACCTGCTCTGCTCGGTTCGCCGGAAACGCGGGCTGCGTTTCGCGGATGCGCCGCAGCACAGACGCGGCAAAGGGATATTGGATATAGGTGTTGAAAAGGTCGGCGACCGCTTCATCGGACAGCGGATCCATCTCTTCGGGGATCCCGGGCGGCGGCGTACCGACTTCGCTGTTCGGCAGGCTCCCCGTCTCACGGAAGCCGAAGAGGACCGATTCCTGACTGACGCCGAACGCGTCGTCGTCGAAGATGTATTCCCGCAGAAAGCGCCGATAATCTCCCGCAAGGAAGCTCCTGTCTCCGTCGCCGCCGACACTGAGACACACTTCGCCGCAGTTCGGCGCGTCGGTCTGCTGCTGCGGACGCAGCGTCACGCTGACACTGTCCGCCTCTTTTGAAAGAACGTTCTGACAGCCTTCGTCGTTGCAGAACGACGGCACGAGCGTCCCGAGCAGACTTACCGTCAGCGGCTCTGCCGTCGGGTTCCCGATCTCAAAATCCAGATAAAATCCGGGCGTGGCGGCGACGTCCGTCCGGTGCGGCACAAACGGCGCGACCGCCCGCCCCGTCAGCCGGCAGGGCAAAGCCGCGTCTTCATATTCCAGTTCGCACACAGGGAACCGCCCGTCGAACCGGATCTGTTCGACCGGTTTGTTCCAGGGAAACAGGCGGTAGGTAAAATCGTCCGGTTCTGTTTTCATGCCGAGCTTTCGCACGACGGGACGCGTCCCTTCCATCTCGGTCCGGACCCAGAACGACAGCGCGCCCGTGTGCTGTTCGCCGTCGTCCGCCTTGCTTTCCCAGCAGATGCGGGTCATCCGCGGCGGGTTGGCGATCTGCCAGTAGTGGAATTCGCCGTCGGGGAACAACTCCACGCTGCCGGCGCCGATGCCGCCCAGCGCGATCCCGCTGCTGCTCGGTTTGGTCATGATAATCTTTGCCATCGTGATATCTCCTTCCGTTCACGGACAGGACTTTTCGTCGCTTCTTGTTCTTTACATCCGGTCAGCTTCATTATAACACACCCTGCGCTTTTCCTCAATAGGGCAGCGCGCGCTTTTTTACGGTTGAAATCATCGTTTTTTTCTGATATAATGAACGCAGAAAAAGAGAAACCGGAACGGGAGGCAACTGTATGCGCAATTTTCCAAAACCGCTGTTTTATCTGATCCAATGGACCTGGGGGCTGCCGGTCAATCTTTTCGGCGGCATCGGGTACCTTTTCTGCAAGCTGAAAGGGTACCGCACGGAAAAGTTTGAAAACGCCGTTATCACCTACGTGCCGTGGAAGTACGGCGGGCTCGGCACAGGGATCTTCCTCTTCCTGCGCGAAAATCACCCGAACAAGCTCTGGACCTACAACGCGAAAATCCACGAATACGGCCACACCTGGCAGGTGCTGGTCCTCGGACCGCTGTTCTGGCTCGTGATCGGTCTGCCGAGCTTCATCTGGTGCCACTGCTTTGAGGGCTATCGGCAGCGTAACCGGATCTCCTATTACACGTTCTATCCCGAAAAATGGGCGAACTACAACGGACAGAAAGCCTCCGGACTGCAGATGCAGATTCCGTCGGATCCGTTAAAGGAACGGTCGGACGACTGACAAAAAGAAGATACTCCGCCCAAACAAAACAACACCCCCGGCAGGCGCTCTGCCGGGGCTTTTGCGTATCGTGTCCGCACTTGGCAAAAATGTCAACCTGAACCGTTCTTCTCCTTGTTTTTTTCTATGATATAGTGTATGATAAAAGCAAAGAAACCGGAAAGCGGCGCAGACTGCCCTTTTCGAACGATCAGGAGGTTTTGCCCATGAAAAAAGCGTGTTCTGTTATTCTGACTTTGCTCATCCTGTTCGCGTCCGTCTCTCTGTGCGCCAATGCCGCGGACAGCGACGCCCTGCGGGTCCTTGTCACCTCCGACACCCACTGGCACGATGTGGGCAGCGTGAACCCGGACGGCTTTTACCGCCCGCGCGCGTCACTCGGACAGATGACGTCGCTCACGCCGCTGATCTTCGACCGCTTTTTGAAAGACGCCGCCGCGTCGGACGCGGACTTTGTGTTCATCTCCGGCGACCTGACGGACTACGGCAACGACGACGCTGTCTCGTTCGCGCAGATCCTCGCGGAGTTCGAAGACACGACGGGCAAACAGGTCTTCGTGGTACCGGGCAACCATGATATCCACATGAGCAGCGACCCGAACGACCATCTGCGCTTCCGCCGCGTCTATCACCGCTTCGGCTGGGACGAGGCGCTGGCAATCGACGAAGCCACCTCCTCCTATACGGCGGACCTGAAAGGCGGCTACCGGCTGCTCGCGCTCAACTCCAATAAGGCGGACGGCGGCGGACTGCTGACCGATTCTCTGCTCGCGTGGATCGAAGCGCAGGTCAACGCGGCAAAAGCGGACGGCAAAAAGCTCGTCGCCATGATGCACCATCAGCTCATGGAGCATATCACGCTCGAGCAGACCATCGACGGCTTCTATGTCCTCGACAACTATAAGGACGTCTGCAAGCAGTTCGCCAAGTGGAACATCCGCGTGACCTTCACCGGACACATGCACATCGGCGATATCGCAGCGTATGACGGCAAAACGACCATCTACGACGTCAACACCTATGCGCTGTCGTGCTATCCGCTGCGCTACCGCGACGTGACCTTCCGGGACGACGCCATCACGATCCAAAGCCGCACGATCGATTCTCTGGACACGGCGAACATCGTCCCCGGCTACAGCGACGCGCAAAAGACCATGATCGCAACAGACCCCGTCGGCTACGCCTACGGCTGTCAGCAGGATTCGCTGATCGAAGAATACGTCCGCGGCTTTGTCGACGCGGACAAGCTCACGGACGCGCTGGGACTGGAGGCGGACTCCGTCGGCGCGAAGGCGCTCAAGCGCATTTTGCCCGAAAACATTCTGATCCCGCTTTACGGCGAAGGAGAAACCGTAGATGCGATGGCGAAAGCGCTGGGCTACGATCTGCCGGAAAGCGATTATGAGACCGTCGCCGACCTGATCGCCGCGTTCTGGGCGGCGTTGGTACGGGGAGACGAAAACCTCGGCGGCAGCAGTCCGGAGGGCAAGCTCTTCCTCGACGCCGCCTACGCCCTGTTCGCCACGAAAGCCGCGCAGGAAAGCCCCGCCGTGCGGGCACTGCTGAGCTCGAAGCTCATCGCCCGGCTGGGGCTCAAGGGCGTCGACAACATCTTCAGCCGCAAGACGCTCGACCTGATTCTGACCGGCCTGATGGTAGATAAGGCGCCGGCGGACAACGACCTTGCTCTGCCCGGCTACAGCGTCAACACCGGAAGCTTCGCCTACCGAATCACCGCGTTTTTCCAGAAGCTGCTCGACTTTTTCCGCGCGCTGTTCACCGTGAGGTAAGAACACCGCCGCGATCGACGTGACTGCGGACGGTCGTCTGCAGGTGCGGTAAGAACAATCACAGATTGATACAAAGGAGGACCAGCCATGTTTTTCTCATTCCTGCAAAAATGTGTCGCCGTCCTGCTGTCCCTGACGGCAACGCTCTTTGTCGCCACCGGCATCCAGATGGCGGACAGCATGGAGGGGCATGAGTATCCCCTGATTTCTCCCACCGAAAAGAACGAAGAGGACGTGCGCGTGATGAGCTTCAACGTGCGCAACACGGACCTAAACGGCGTACCCGCCCCGCTGCGGCGCGACCTCGGGATCCGTGAGATTTTGCAGATCATGCCCGACTCCTTCGGCGTACAGGAGGCGACGATCACCTGGATGGCGGCGCTGCGGGCGAAGCTGCCCGCCTACGGGTGCGTGGGCGTCGCGCGCGACAACGGCAAAACCATCCTCGGCATGGGCGAATACAGCGCCGTATTCTATCTGCGCGAAAAATACAAGCTGCTCGACCACGGCGACTTCTGGCTCAGCGACACGCCGGACGAGCCCTCCTACGGACCCGGCGCGTCCTATCGGCGCATCTGTACGTGGGCATTGCTGCAAAACAAAGAGACCGGCGAAACCTACGCCCATGTGAACACCCACCTCGACAACGGTTCCAACGAAGCGCGCGAAGCCGGCGCACGGCAAATCGTGGACTTCATCGAAAGCAAATTTGCGGACACGCCGGTGGTGTTCACCGCGGATATGAACACCGGCGAAGGCAGCACCGCCTACAAAATCATGGCTGCGGCGCTGAACGACGCCCGCTACGCGGCGGCGGATTCTGAAGGCGCCGACACCTACCACAACTGCACGCCGGAGGACAAGCCTGTCATCATCCTCGACTATGTCATGTGCTCGAAGGACGTCACGGTGGATGTGTTCCGCGTGGTGACGGACGGCATTGACGGACGGTTCGTCTCCGACCACTTCCCGATCTACGCAGACGTGCGGTTCGCGGATGGTGAGGAGACGCCTGTCGAACCCCCGCTTGAGGGGTAAAGCAAAAGCCTGCCCCTTCCCGCTAACCCATAAAAACTGCGGCCCTGCAGAGTTCCGAATCGGAACCGGCAGAGCCGCTTTTGTCATGCAATTTTATCTTTTCAGCTTTTTGATTTCCGTCATATTCTCAGGCGCAAGCACCTGCGCCAGCTGCGCTTCGTTCATCAGTCCGTCCCGGATCACGATATCCTTCACCGAAACGCCGGTCTTCAACGACTCCTTGGCGATTTCCGCGCTCTTTTTGTAGCCGATATAGGGCTTGAGCGCGGTCGCGATGCCGACGCTTCTGTGCAAGAGCTCCTCGCACCGCTCCTTGTTGACCACGATCCCCGAAATACAGTTGTCGATCAGCGTGCCGATCGCGTTGGTCAGCGCCTGAATGCCCTCGAAAATACTGTAGAAAATCACCGGCTCAAATGCGTTCAGCTCCAGCTGTCCCGCTTCCGCCGCCATCGTCACCGTCATATCGCTGCCGATGATCCGAAACGCGACCTGCGAAACGACCTCCGGGATCACAGGGTTCACCTTCCCCGGCATAATGGAGGAGCCGTTCTGCTTGGCGGGCAGGGAGATTTCAGCAATGCCCGTTCTGGGACCGCTCGAAAGCAGACGCAGGTCGTTGCACATCTTGGAAAGATTCAGCGCGGCCGTCTTCAGCGTCGAAGAAACCGTCACGTAGATATCCAGATTGGACGTGCCGTCGAACAGGTCTTCGCACTGGGAATAGTCGCCGTCGACGACTTCCGAAATGTTGTCGCACACGTATGTGAGATAATACGGGTCGCCGTCGATCGCGGTACCGATCGCGGTGGCGCCCATGTTCAGCACGTGCAGCGCCTTTTCGGCAAACACGAACCGGCCGATATCACGCTTCACCGCCGAAGCGTAGGCGTGGAACTCCTGTCCCAGACGCATCGGAACGGCGTCCTGCAGCTGCGTTCTGCCCATTTTGAGGATCCCGTCAAACTCCTGCGCTTTTTGCATCAGCACATCGTACAAGCGTCGCTCGGCAGGGATCAGCACCTCCAGCATCTGCACCATGGCGATCTTGCCGGCGGAGGGATAGACGTCGTTGGTCGACTGCGCCATATTGACGTCGTCGTTCGGATGCACGATACTGTAATCGCCCTTTTGTCCGCCGAGGATCTCGATCGCCCGGTTGGCAATCACTTCGTTCGCGTTCATATTGGCGGATGTGCCGGCGCCGCCCTGAATGGCGTCCACGATAAACTGGTCGTGCAGTTTGCCTGCAATGATCTCGTCGCAGGCCTGAATGATTGCCTCCGCCTTCCGCTTGTCCAATCTGCCTGAATCGCGGTTGGTCATCGCCGCCGCCCGTTTCAACTGCGCGAGCGCCTTGATCAGCTCAAAGTGCATCGGGATGCCGGTGATCGGAAAATTCTCTTTCGCTCTTAACGACTGCACACCGTAGTAAGCGTCGATGTTTATCTCTTTTTCGCCGATGGAATCCGCTTCGATTCTTGTTTTCATTTGGGAAAACGCCTTCTTTTCCGTTTTTTTGACAAAGAAGTTCTTTGCCTTTCACATTATACCACAATCCAAACTTTTTGCAACTCCATTTGCACGATAGAACGCCTCTTTTTTCGGCTCTCCCGGCGTGCCGCCGGCAGGCTCTGCGGCGCCGGTCCGTCTCCCGCACCGCGCGGCAGGTCTTTGCGGTTTTCCTTGACTTTCCAAAGAAAACGCGATACAATGCAACTAGAACAAAACCAAGGAGGAATGTCCCATGTCCCGTATTCTTGTCGCCTGCTTTTCCGCCAGCGGCGTCACTGCCGCAAAAGCAAAGGAGCTCGCCGCCGCGGCGAACGCCGATTACTACGAGATCCAACCCGCGCAGCCCTATACCGCCGCCGATCTCAAATGGACCAATCCCCTCGCCCGCTGCAACCGCGAATGGATCCGCAAGCAAAAGCCCGCCCTCAGCGATACCGACGCTCCGGTCGCCGATCACGACGTGATCTTTCTCGCGTTCCCGATCTGGTACTACACCGCGCCGCTCATCATCAACGGCTTTTTGGAGCAGTATGACTTCGCGGGCAAGACCGTCGTCTGCTTCGCGACGTCCGGCGGGAGCGATATGAAAAAGGTCGTCAAGTCGCTGACCCCGTCCGCGCCCGGCGCGACGCTCCAAGAGGGGCTGATGCTCAACGGCGGCGTCAACGCAACGGCACTTGAAGCCCTGCTCGCGACGCTGTGATCACAAAAGGAGAGATACGCATGAAAAGCTATGACCTCATCATCATCGGGGCGGGTACCTCGGGCGCCTATCTCGCCCAACGCATGGCGCGCCGCGGCCACAAAGTACTGGTCATCGAACAGCTCAGCCGCGCCAAGGTCGGCACGAAGTACGACATCTTCCATATCGAGCGCCGCGAGTTCGACCGGCTGGACATCCCCCGCCCTGTCGAGGGGGACCCGGCGTGGGCGTTCGAGTTCGAGAAAAACTACAACGCCGATCCGCTGACGCTCTATCCGAAGTGTCAGACGAACCCGATCGTCGGGCTGCATATGCACGAATACACCCTGCTGCTTTGCGACCGCGCAGAGGAAACCGGCGCTGAGATCAAGTTCGGTTGCGCGTTCGAAGACTTCCTCTATGACGACAGCGGCAAAATCTGCGGCGTCACGGCGAAGCAGAGAGGCCGTCAAGTGTCGTTCGGCGCGCGGATCGTCGCGGACTGTTCAGGCATGGCGGCGGTCGGCAGACTGAAGCTCCCCGACGGCTACGGCGTCGAGAACACGCCGCTCACGGACGAAGACATGTTCTACGTCATTCTGCGCTATGTAACCATCAAGAATCCCGAAGATTATCTGGACGGCTCGACCTTCTGGGCGGCATATAAGGCGTGGATCGCCCCCTGCGCCGACCCGCACGGCGCCATCATCGGTATCGGCGCGTGCCACTCATTCGAGTACGCCGAGCAGATCTACGCCGAGATGGAAAGCGTCGTGCCGCTGCCGGAACACGAGGTGGTACGCATCGAGCGCGGCAGAACCCCCTACACGCGCAACGTCTATTCAATGGTCGCCGACAACTTCTTCGTCTCCGGCGACGCGGGCAATCTGACGAAATCGGTCAACGGTGAAGGCGTCACATCCGCCATGGTCCAGCTCAAGCTCGGCACCGAGGTGCTCGACCGTGCGCTCAAGCTCGGCGATACTTCGCGCAAGGCGATGTGGGCAGTCAACCGCTATTACAACATGACCCAGGGCGCGGAGTTCGCGATGCTGCGGGCTTTGCTCGTCGGCGTGGTCAACGCGGTGAACTTTGACGAGTTCCAGTACGTCTTTGAAAGCGGGATCATCTCTGACGAGCTGCTCAACGCCCTGAGCGGGCAGTCCGTGCCCCCGCAGGCGCTCCTCGCCGCGGCAAAGGGCTTTGTCACCGGCATCGCGAAAAAGAAGCTGCGCACGTCCACGATCAAGGCCGCCGTGCTGGCGCTCAAGAACGCCGTGGAGATCATGACTCACTACAAGCGCTTCCCCGAGACGGAAGACGGCTTCGGCCAATGGTGCGCGAAGGCCGACGCGATCTATGAGAAGATTGGGAAAATCAAATAAAAGTCGACAGTCGTTCGTCGACAGCGAAAAAGCGCCCTGCGGGGCGCTTTTTGAGTGTGCAGTGTGCAGTTTGCAGTGTGGAGTGACGCGAAGGAAAGAGCGGCAGCGGCGAAAAATACACCGCGAATCGTAGTCGCCGGCTATTAGCCGGCTAAGCCCACACGATAAAAGCGCCCCCAGTCGGCTGATAGCCGACGACTACGGGGCGCTTTTCCAGCTGTTAGCAGTTCGCGTAGGGGCGGCCAGTGGCCGCCCGCTGCTTTTTGCTTTTCACTTGTTGCTCTTTTTGAGGTTGCAGTCACGGCAAAGCATCTGACAGTTTTCCGGTACGGTTTTACCGCCTTTGCTCCACGGTGTAATATGGTCTGCCTGCATATCTTCAAACTCGAATGCTTCGCCGCAGTAGGCGCATTTGTGTCCCTGCTTTTCGTAGGCGGCGAGCGCGTCGCGGCGGTCAAAGGAGCGGATCGACAGCTTCTTTTCTTCGCCTGTCAGCAGATATTCATAGATGCCGGATTTTTTGGTAACGTCCTAATCTCCCATCAGACGCAGGATTTC
>JAEEGF011537780.1_pt1 | contig 10554 bp, 9 predicted proteins | sample 9134171 | NCBI WGS metagenome assembly JAEEGF01 (sample SAMN16246542, study PRJNA631951) | gut metagenome | biome: gut microbiome; feature: rumen; material: AP-attached | host: Bos | place: Iran: Karaj | collected 2018-10 | reverse complement strand
TGATGTAGCTGTCCTTTGATGATTTTCCAAACATAGTAACACCTCCCCAGGTATTATATAGTCAACTATATTATAACACATTTGAAAGTTGTGAGTGAGTCATTGGGGACGTTACAGTTTGACTCATTGCGAACAATGAGTCAAACTGTAACGTCCCCGGTGACTCGTGAAGCATCTACGTTACGGCTATTAAATGCGGATTGCTTCGCTGCGCTCTCGCAATCCTCCAAAACCATTCGGAAATCGTGTCGCATAAAGCCGCGCCACTTTTTTCCTCACGGTTTTGGTCGTCAAAGTCAAAAAAAGCACAGCCCCCTTGCGAGCAAGGGCTGTGCTTTTTTAACTTTTACTCGTCTTAATAGCCGAACTCTTGTGCCCAGTACCAGCTGCCGTCGCCAGTCTGGCAGATTGCGATACCAACTGTCTTGTATCCGCCATCCATAATGTTAGCAGCGTGGGTAGGTGAATTCATCCAGGCTGTATAAACTGCATCAGCTGACTGATACAACTTAGCAAGGTTCTCGCCGTACTGGCAGCTGGAATCAACTGTCCAGAACTCTGAACCATTAGGTCTTGTGTGTGAGAATGATGTTGTGATCTCATTGGCACGAACCTGTGCAGCATCTCTGAGAGCTTCGCTCCATGCAAGTTCTGAAAGACCTCTTGCTACTCTCTGCTGATTCATGATATTGAATACAGCTGTGCAGGCATCAAGTGCAGCCTGTGAAGATGCAGCTGATCCGGCAAGAGCAATAGCTCCGTCATCAATCCAGATCTCGCCGGCTCCTTCATCCAATCCTCTGTGAGCAGCCTGATCATCAACGATCGCATCATTTGTTGCCCCACAAGCGATCAATGTGAATGTCATTACAGCAGTCAATGCAATTGCAAAAACCTTCTTTAAATTAACCCTCTTCATAATCTTCACTCCTGTACGTTCTCATAACGGGAACATAATAACCTATATTCTTAATTAAATACTAAACCACCTGAGAACGTCATTCAACTGCTTAAACCATTAAATTTCTGAAAAATAAATATTAATTTCACTAAATTGAATACAAAAATGAAATTTTATTTTACTTCTACGAGCTCAATCTTGAAGTTCAGCTCTTTTCCGGCCATCTCATGGTTAGCATCAAAAGTGATCTGAGAGTCATCCTTAGCAGTAACCTTAACAGGGATCGGTCTTCCGTAGATATCCTGAAGATATACCTTCTGGTCAACAGTTAAGTCCTCAGATCCCGGAAGGTCTGAAATATTCATAGTGATAAATGCACTTGGATCAACATCACCGTAAGCTTCTGAGGGCTCTAAGTGGATGTCGATGATATCTCCGACATTCATGGTTGCAACAGCCTTGTCAAAGCCGTGGATCATCATTCCTGTTCCGCAGATGAACTCAAGAGGCTCTCCTCTGTCATATGAAGAATCAAACTTGGTTCCGTCATTGAATGTTCCTGTGTAGTGAGTTCTGCAAGTCTTACCAATGTTCTGGCCCTCAAAATCAGGCTCATATGTGTGGCATCCGCCACATCCGCCGCATCCGCCTTCAGAACCGCCACAGCATCCACCGTCGCCGCATCCTTCCTCAGCTCCGCAGCAGCACTCTTCTTTATCTTCGTAATTGCTCATTTTGTTATCCTCCAAATCAAATATTTCACTATTATACTTTCAATTTGGATTTTTTACAATCTAATTTTTCAGCAATTTCCGGTAAAGACATGATCAAGCTCTTTTGACGCCACATCCCTTAACCTGTAGATCAGGTCAACATCTGTGGGAGGAGTATCCATCTTAAATCTCGGGAAATACCTGCTAAGATGAAGAGCAACCTTATCTTTTCCTCTGCCGCCGTCTAAGGATGCTATCCACTTTGAGAGCTCTTTTACCTCTTCTTCCGTGTCGTTGAAGCCCGGAACCACCAGCATCGTGACCTCCAGATGACAGGAAGGCGCCGCCATACTGATGAAGTCCATAACAAGCCTTCGATCACCCTTTAGTACGTCCTGATAATATTTGTCAGTAAAACCCTTAAGATCTATATTCATGGCATCAATATGAGGGATCACCTCTTTTGCCACTTCACCTGTCACACACCCGTTTGATACCAGAACAGTCTTCATGCCCCGTTCATGGACCTCTTTTGCCGCATCAACCACGAATTCATAGCCTACAAGCGGCTCGTTGTAAGTAAAGGCAACTCCTATATTCCCTTCATCCTTATATTCCAGGGCAATCTCAGCAAGTTCCTTTGGGGATATCTCCCTGTAGCCATAGGGATATTCCTTTCCGAAATCATAAGATATCTCATGGTTCTGGCAGAAAGGGCACCTTAAGTTACACCCATAGCTTCCGACAGAGATGATCTTCGATCCCGGGTAAAAGAGATTCAGAGGCTTTTTCTCTATCGGATCAAGGGCGATGGAGGTTATATGGCCGTAATTTCCCGCCATCACTTTGCCATCACGGCAGATCCTGGCCTTACAAAGCCCCACAGCTCCTTCGCTTATATCACAGTGATTATGGCATACATGACATTTTGGCATATCAGATCCTCTTTAATAGTGACGTATAACTTCAAAACGCTCTAAACTGTACTCCTCATCCTCATAGATCCCTGCCTTCTGACGGGCAATATCTATCTGCTGCTCTATACTGTCCACGCCGTCAAGGTTCGGCAGAAGAAGCCCTCTCTTCCTGCCGTGAGTTACAATAACTCCATATCTCTTGACATCAAGCTCATCAGGACTCTCTATGGGCTCCGGCTCATCCAGGACATCGACGCTTATCTCAAGATATGGCAGCTCATCCTCTTTTATCATTGGAAATCTCGGATCATTTGTAGCTGCGCTTATGGCATTCTGCATGATCTCATCTGCAATGCAGCCTGTAGTCGGAAGTATGGTCCCTATGCAGCCTCTTAAAGCTCCGTCCTTGTGGATGGATACGAAAGTCCCGGCTCTTCTGCCGTACATCTCATCGTCCATATCCTTCCATTTATCATCCTTTAGATCTTTTTTGGTTATCCTCTTCCCCAGAGTTATATAGCTCTCCAGTGAGTACCTTGCCAGTCTTACGTAAGGGTCTTCATCCTGTTTTCTCTTTTCAAGTTGTGCTCGTTTATTGTCTCTCCACTTCTCCAGGAAATGCCTGTTCTCATCAGGTCCGCCAACTTCAAAGGTGCAGATTCCGTAGCCTACTCCGAAGGTAGCCTCGTGAGAGAGCTTATGAGCAGTCACAGACAGCCCGTCAAGAGCTCCTGCCATCATGACAAAAGACCTGTGGCCGCACTCGGCAGCCTTATCGCAGAACACCTCATCAAAATCAAGAAGCCTGTCAAATTCTCCGCTTCCACAGACCTCCATTATCCTCTCATCGTACTCAGGTCCCTCTTTGGCAAAGCCGTAAGGCCCGTCTTCCTTCATCTTGTGGGAAAGGTCTCCGCTGGCAACATAGACAGCCCTTACCCCGGTGCGCTGCACAGCCTGCGCAATGATCTGTCCCATCTCGTAGTGCATGGGAAGAGAAAGGCCTGATAATCCTATTCTCACAATCTTAAAACCTTTGTATTTCTCTCTTATGTAGTAGAGGGGGATCATTGTCCCATGGTCAAGCTCCGGGTCTCTCTCGCCCATGGTTCCTGCCGGAAATCCCTGGATCTCCATACTCTTTATATCATCCTTCTCCTGACCGTAGGAATCGGAAACGGCACAGATTTCAGCCACCAGATCAGTGTCATATTCTACATCAAACTTAACCTGCCCCGCTCTGAATCTGCCCATATCACCGGTAGCTCTTTTCCCGGGGGACACATGAAAATAGTCAGCATACATAATGCTGTGAGGGCTTGAGATGATGATGGTCTTGGGCTTAAGCTCGGCTATCTTCTCTGCCACCTGTCTGTACGCATCGGTTGTTGCCTGAATTTCCTTCTCTTCGCCCCTTCCAACCTCGGGAAGCATGATGGGCGGATGTGGTACCATAAAAGCTCCTACTATCGGCATTTTTCTCTCCTTTTGAAATCAAATAAATCTGCGAATGTTCACTATATTCAGTATACAATTTTTTGCAGAAAATATGGTGTATAATGGCTAATTAGAGGAAACAAAATCGATGGAAAATCATGTATACGATCACGACAAATACATATTCCATATAGATGTCAATTCTGCCTTTCTGTCCTGGTCTGCGCTGAAGGCTCTTTCCGATGACCCTGAAGGCGTTGACCTCAGGACCATTCCATCCGCAGTCGGAGGAGATGTAAAGACAAGACACGGCATTATCACCGCTAAATCGATACCTGCCAAGAAATACGGTATTGTAACAGGTGAGCCTGTGGTAAAGGCTTTGGAGAAATGCCCGTCCCTTGTGCTTGTAAAGTCTGATTTTACAACCTACAGGTTCTATTCCCACAAGTTCATAGATGTCCTTAAGCGCTATTCTCCGCTGATCCAGCAGGTCTCAATAGATGAAGCCTATGTCGATGTTTCCGGCATGCATAGTTTGTATGCTCATCTCGAGACTGAGGATTCTCCTTTTCCCATCTGTCTTGCTGCCAAAATAAAGGATGAAATAAGAGATACCCTGGGCTTTACTGTCAATGTGGGCATATCCTGTAATAAACTCCTTGCCAAAATGGCAAGCGATTTTACCAAGCCCGACAGGATACACACTCTTTTCCCCGAAGAGATCAGTGAAAAGATGTGGCCCCTTGATATAGGTGATCTCTACGGTTGCGGAAAGGCAACAGCGGGAAGGCTTCAGAGCATAGGCATCAGGACCATCGGCGAAGCAGCCGCTGCTGACCCGCAGATGCTCATATCAATACTTGGGGAAAATGTCGGCTCTTACATCTATGCAGCCGCCAATGGCATCGGCAGCTCGGAAGTGTCTGACAGCTATGAAGACGCGAAGAGCTACTCAAATGAAACCACGCTTCGCTCTGATCTTACTTCCGACAGCTATGACAAAGACATCATACCGGTGCTCAAATACCTCTGTGGCAGTGTTTCAAAGCGTCTTAAGACAGATCAGGTCTTTGGCAGAACTGTCACCGTTTCAGTCAAGACCGGCAATTTCAAGAGACACTCAGCTCAGATGCAGCTTGAAAGCTCCATAAATGACGAACAGCATCTTTTTAAATACGCAAAAGAGCTCTCGGACAAGCTCCTTCTTGGTGATGACGGGCTCTTTATGAAGGGCGAAGTTGTAAGACTTGTGGGCGTTGGCGTAACCAAGCTGGATGACGGTTCCTACCAGCAGCTAAGCCTCTTTGATCAGGGTCTTACAATTCCTGATGAGCCGACGGTCATCAGCACCGGTGCCCCCGACAGAGAGCGCCAAAAGAAGCTTGATGACATGACAGAAAAGCTGCGCTTGGAATTTGGAAAAGATATCATTAAAAAAGGAAGCTCGCTGTGAGCTTCCTTTAACCATATTATTGCCATTTCTGAAGTTCTCCGCCGTCTACAACCTGATATACTTCCACTCCCGGAGCATATTTATTGATGCCTTCAAGTGTAGGGGCCATGTCATAGCCAAGTGCGTTGTAATAAATTATAATCTGCCTAAGATTAGTGAATCCCTTAAGGAACTCAAGGTCATCAGAATTAACAGATTCCGGATTCTCTACTGTAAGCACTAGTACAGGAATAGAAAACTCGTTTTGATGCTTATCATAAGCTATTTTCAGATCAAAAACATTAACGCTCATATACTTTACTTCAAGGTTTTCTTCGATACCCTGTCCGCTTATTTCCCCAAAGTAATCCCCAGGTCTGTTATAGCAATCAAAAACAGCCGCAGGATTTGGACCGCCATAAGATGACAAAATATAGATTTGTGCATCTTCAGGAAAATAATCCGCATTCTTCTTTACGAATTCATTGTGTCGTTTGATTACATCATTAAACGCACCTAAATTCTCCTCATCACACTCTATGCTTATAGAATATCTATTATTCGTATGACTTGATCCTAGATATTTAAAGCCATCTCGATTCTCTATCTGAAGAGCTTCATACCACTCTTTATACTCAGCTACCTCCTTGGGAATACGTCCACATCCTGAAATCAGCACACATGTAAGCAATGCTATCGATATAGCACGAAATATTCTTTTCATTATCTACCTCCTACTGTGGTATTTGTCACACTGGAAAACGGTAAATTATCCGGATTATTACCACAAAGGTCCACATACTCATCATAATCAACATAGAGCTTTTCTCCCCATGTCGAAACCTCTACCATTCTCCTTACAGAGCCATCATCATTTACAACTTCGTATACGGCTGTAGCTGTTACGTAATGACTTGGTGAGCAGCCTCTATCTGTACCATCCTGCAATGGTATCTTCGTATACTCATGATTAGTCTCATCATATCTATATAACGTTAGCTTTTCATCTCCGCCCAGAGCTCCATTTTCCCAGTCAAACCAAGCCCATACAACAGGAGTGTCATTTGACAGATTTGCCTTCATGGTTTCATAATCATCTTCCATGCCCTTTCCCCAATCCCATTCAACCTGTACAGTTACAGGTTTATCAGGGTATTTGGCACACATTCTTTCAATGAAATCCTCTATCTGTTCAGGAGTTGCACCCGTAAATCCCTTTACCGCTGCTTTTCTGGCTCCGGATGTAGCTCCACGAACAACAAAATTCTCACCGTCATAATCGCCTGCATTGAAATACTCATCCACTAAAGCCTTAAACTCAGCCTGTGTTACTTCTGTCTGACCTGTCATATACAGATACATATTAACAGCAGCTATTACTCCACACCCATTTCCTCGTGTACGATTTTCCAAGTCCAAATACCAACTTGTCTTTTGATACCACATCTGACTTCCGCCATAATTATCTTTAGGAAGATCTGTTATGGTAACAAATCCGGATCCTTTAAGTCCGGTTCTGATGCCTCTTCCTTCATCATTGGTTCCGAGAATAGCATCAATTTCCTCGTCAGTGTATCCCATATCCTTATAAAGTGCTCTCTTGATAAATGCGAAATTGTCAGTGGTTTCACCTGTATAGTCATAATCTCTCATATGGAACTTCTTGGCTTCCTCATCGATAAGAGGAGAAAGACTGTCAATTACAACCGCTTCCAACCCCTTGATACCGGCAACATATAAAATCATAGCTGTATACAAAGTCTTAGTATACATTTCCTTTGTAATGCATTCCTCTACAACTGTTATATTGCTTTCGACATTCACATTTACAGTCTCTACTTTTCCCAAAGAAACACGAAGCGCAGCTATTTCTTCAGGTAAAACTTTACAGCATTCTTCTACATTATCTGTCTGATCCTTAATGGTGCCACTGTAGTCATCTTTTTTACAATCCTCATCGTCAAAATAAAGGATATCCAGAGAAGGAGCTGCATTACGGCTCTGCCAGTATAGCGGGCTCTCTATCGGTCCTCCCTTTAGAATATCCGGAAATGTTTCACAGGCACAAAGAAGACCGGCTGTTCTCTCTTTTGCAAATTCAAGTATTGAATACATTTTTTCTGCGTTATTTACCAGCGTTGTAAAATCCGCATTCATAAATGCCAATACTCTTTCATACATTACGCCCTGGTGGCCTCATAATTCATTATCACATCATCATAATTCCCCATTTAGTAACCTCTCAAAAATAATTTTGTTTATAAAATTTTTATATTTTTATAAATAATTAATATTTTAAACTATTGAAAAACCCGTATTCAAGCCAAATCTTTAATTCATAACAAAGGCATCGTAATTTCGTTACAACGCACACAAGGCATAAAAAAGGAAGCTCGTCGTGAGCTTCCTTTTATAATTTTTATATAAGTCCCGCCATATCAGGTGGAAGATCTGCGTCAAAAGCGAGCTCCTCTCCTGTTATAGGCTGTTTAAATTCAAGATGTGCCGCGTGAAGGGCGGCTCTTGTCATCCCATGGCTATCCGGGATCTCTTTTCCATATAGATTGTCCCCCAAAAGCGGATGCCCAATATAAGACATGTGAACCCTTATCTGGTGGGTTCTTCCTGTATCCAGATGGAGTCTTATCAGAGCATAATCCCCAAACTGCCTGACCAGCTTGTAGTGCGTGATAGCCTCCTTGCCGCTATCCATGACCTTTCTGATCATGCGCACTCCCTCTTCCTGACCTATTGGGGCGTCTATGGTACCACACTCCTGCTCCATTACTCCGCTGACAAGAGCCAGATACTCTTTTCTTCGGGACATATTACCCTTCTGGTTCGAGAGTATCGCTGCCGCATGTCTGTTCTTGGCAAATATCAAAAGACCTGACGTCTCCCTGTCAAGCCTTCCAATGGTGCGGATGACGTGATTCTGTCCGGTACGCCTGTAATAACCCGCCAGAGCATTCGACAGTGAATCAAGGTGATGTGCATAGGACGGATGGACCACCATATCTCCGGGCTTATTGACAAGGATAAGGTCCTCATCCTCGTAGACTATATCTATCGGATCATCCGATGGGATCACGTCTCCCGAGTTATCTGTGTCCTCATATATCTTGACCTTAAGTACGTCTCCCGGTCGCACGATGTCCTTAAGCCAAACAGGCCTGAATGCATCATCTCCGGCGCTTTTTAGCATAACTCCGTCTTCAAACTGCTTACACCTGGTTATTTCCCGGGAAGAAAGCTTTAGAGCCAGTACCATGATCCCTCTTACAGTCAGTCCGTCCTCTTCATTTTTTACTATGTATTCTATTTCTCTTGCACTTTCATTCATTGGCATATTTTATCACATTAACAAAGGACCCGGAATATAAATTCCGGATCCTCTAATAAACCAGGTACATTTTACTTTTTAGCTGCAGAAGCACATTTACTGCAGTGAGAACAGCTACCGCCGCTGCAACCGCTACAGGCTTCTCCCTTGAGTTCTCCCTTAAATTCTCTGATGGTCGCTCTTCCGGAGAAGAATATGATAACTGCCAGTGCGATCACGACAACCGCGTTTCCGATTATAGATGCCATATCGCACCTCCTTTCTAAATCAAAAGCAAAATCATTTTTAACATCAAGCTGTCATCTTAACAGCCATCTCTTTGCCCTCACCCTCAGCTGCCTGATAGCCTTTTCTGAAAAGAAGGTAAAGAAGTCCGCCAAGAAGAACGATTCCTGCAATTGTTCCAACTCCGAAGGAAACCTGTCCGAGGATAAGTCCACCGATGTTGTAAACGATAAGTGCCAGAACGTAAGCCCATCCTGTCATGTATCCGATTGCTGCCCAGGTCCACTTAGCGTTGTTCATCTCACGCTTGATAGCTCCGATTGCAGCAAAGCATGGTGCGCACAGAAGGTTGAAGATCATGAAGGCGTAAGCTGCAATCGGTGAGAAATCAGCTGCAACTCTGCTCCAGATCTGCTCGCCTTCCTCTCCGAGTTCTTCTTCGCCGTCATCATAATTATAAAGTACACCGAAAGTTCCAACAACCTCTTCCTTAGCAACAAGACCTGTGACTGTTGCTACAGTTGGCTTCCAGCTTCCAAAGCCAAGGGGCTTAAATACGAAAGAAGCTGCATTTCCAACACTTGCAAGGAGTGAAGCATCCATTGCATTGACATCCTCTTCGGGAACATCCATCTTATCTGCGAGCTGAGCAACATACTCATCTGTAATAACAGCCTCATCCTCAAAGAGATTATCAACAAGTCCAAAGTGTCCGTTAACTGTTCCAAATGCTGAAAGGAACCAGATAATAACTGAAGAAACTACGATAACACTTCCGGCTCTCTTAATGAATGACCAGCCTCTCTCCCATGTTGCACGAAGAACACCTGAAACAGAAGGAACGTGGTATGTAGGAAGCTCCATAACGAAAGGAGCAGGAATTCCGGCAAATGCCTTAAACTTCTTAAGGATGATTCCTGAAAGAATGATGGATCCGATTCCGATAAAGTAAGCTGAAGCTGCAACAAGTGGTGATCCACCGAAGATAGCACCTGCAATGAGTCCGATAATAGGAAGCTTAGCACCACATGGCATAAATGTTGTTGTCATGATGGTCATCTTTCTGTCACGCTCGTTCTCAATTGTACGGCTTGCCATAACACCGGGAACTCCACATCCTGTTGCTACAAGGCAAGGGATGAAGCTCTTTCCCGAAAGGCCGAACTGTCTGAAGATACGGTCCATAACGAAAGCAACACGGGCCATGTATCCGACATCCTCAAGGATTGAAAGGAGCAGGAAAAGAACCAGCATCTGAGGTACGAAACCGATAACAGCACCAACACCTGCAACAATACCATCCTGGATAAGTCCGTATAAAACTGTACCCTCTTCTACATGGAGAATACCAAGAAGTGTATCAAAGAATCCGGGAACCCACTCACCAAAGATCACATCATTGGTAAAGTCTGTAGCTCTTGTTCCGATTGAAACACTCCAGCCGCCCATGGCGATGGCATATACAAAGAACATGATAAGTGCAAAAATAGGAAGACCTAAGATTCTGTTGGTAACGATCTTATCAATCTTATCGGATACTGTAAGCTCGCCCTTTGCAAGTCCCTTCTTAACCGCCTTATCTG
>JAEEGF011063013.1_pt1 | contig 10554 bp, 8 predicted proteins | sample 9134171 | NCBI WGS metagenome assembly JAEEGF01 (sample SAMN16246542, study PRJNA631951) | gut metagenome | biome: gut microbiome; feature: rumen; material: AP-attached | host: Bos | place: Iran: Karaj | collected 2018-10 | reverse complement strand
GATTTTTGCCTCTTGCAATATGAATTGCAAAAGTACAAAATCAAATCCCGAAAAAATATTATTCGCGTAACTCATTGAAAATATTTAATTTAAATCATGTTCAAGAATTATTCTTTGGACAGTAGTGGAGAACATCAATAATGATCTTAAGAAGAATGGACAAATGGATGGCGATGATGGCCATCGTTTGTGTGGCATTGCTGACGGGTTGTGGCAAATCCGATAGCGAAGCTAAGAGTGCCCCTGACGAGTTGAAAGAAGACAAGGCCGTGACGGCGGAATCGACAGAGGTGAAGGAAGGAGACGAGCCGACAGAAGTGGCTGACGCTATGTCGGAGGGATTCGACTTGATAGCAAGCAAATGGAAGAAGACACCCATCAACGTCAGACCCAAGGGTGCCAAGGCCAACATACAGGATTTCGCCCAGGCTTTCTGCGGTCAGTATAGCACTTACGAACCGAATAAGAAGATGCTGAAATACCTTGCCAATCCTAAGGCATACAACAAGGAGGCCGAGGTGTATGATGTTTTTAGCGATGTTTCCAACGGTTACATCAGTTCCAGTCTGTGGACTGAGATTGACCGATTCACCAAGATGTGCTTTTGGAACCGTAAAAACGGGCATTCGCTGGTGGGGGTCTTCATCATAAACGGCTTTGAGAATAATTCCGAGTCGGCTTTCATGTTCTATGACTACGACCCGAAGACCAGTATCATGACTCCCGACTTGGATGTCTGCCAAGTGGTGGAGAAGGTGGCTCTCGACAAGGACTTCGAGGATTATGCTCTGGAACTCCCCCAGAAAGGGAAAGACATCGAGGTCAAACTCTATTCTGACAATGGGGAAGATGGCTACAACATTACAGAAAAGACGCTGAAGTGGACAGGTGACACCTTCACTTTGGTTGCCGGGAAATAATTCGTCACCGACAATCCCCGACAGGGCATAGATGGTGACAAAAGTGACAATAAGTAAAAAAGAGGACAAATCAAGAGCAAAATATAAAAAGATAAAGGATGAAAAAGAGATTCTTGCTGCTGCTGTGCCTGACAGCATGCCTGCAAACTGGTTGGGCACAGAATACGATGGAGAGTATCCGTCAGCGCTATGCCGCCGCAAAAGAATATATCGCCACCCATCAGGGCACCAATGAAAGCGACGGTGCCGAATGGGCAGAATATTATCATGTGGAGGCGAGACAGTTTCTGCCAGGCACTGGCGGACACAAGGAGAATACCTACATGTATTTTAACGAACGGGAGGAAGACAAAATCTACCCCTCACACTACCTCTACTTCGCCACGTCGTCCTACAATTTCTCCGCACTCGATTACCAGGAGGAGTATCTGTATGACAAGGACGGAAAGGTGGCTTTCATCTATGCTCATAACCCTTATTGGGCGTATGGTGAGAATGAAAAAAGTATGGAGTATGAGTTTAGGTTCTATTTCAACAGAGGCAAACTGCTGCGTGCCATCGTCAAAAGCCGTGATAATAATCAGCAGGCCTTCCGTGACGTGTATTCCGGCGCCACCATCAAAAACGAGTATGCTGATATCTACAGGCAGCATGTGAGCAAGGCCGAGAAAATACGGCAGATGTTCATCGCCATAGAAAAAGAAGCTTACGATTATTCAGAATAGGAACCGGTGATTCTCCCAACCAATATGAAGAAGAGATATTTGCTTTCGTTGATGCTGCTGATCACTTGCGCACAGGTGTCGGCTGATGGTGGGTTGGTGGGGTTTTTCAAGAAATTGGGCACCACCATCGACTCAATGACCGTCCGCGGAGTCGACCGTCGCTACATCACTTCACCAGAAAAACCATGGCAGGTCATTCTACAAGGCAATATCAACCAGAGCGACCTGAAGATGAAGGCCGTCCTTGACGGCAAGAAGATGTTCAGCGATGATTTTGGTGACATCAACTGGGATCCTCGCATCAAGACAGACATTTCTTCTTACGTGGGTTTGTGGGCAGGTTATCGTGGCTACGGATTGGGATACTCCAAAAATGTCAGTGGCAAGGGTAGTATCTTCAGTCTCGGAATCACAGGAGGTTCCTATGGCGCCAACCTTAGGATCCAGACATTCCAAACCGATGAGCCTAGCGTTCACATATCGGGATATATGCCCAACTGGGTGGATTCAACCCTTGAATATTACCTCTTAGACCCCATCAAGGTGAGACTCCTCACCTTCGATGCCTACTATTTCTTCAATGGAAAGCGGTTCTCATATGCGGCAGCCTACGATCAGAGTGTCATCCAGAAACGTTCCGCCGGTTCGCTGATGGTAGGTGGCATGTATGATCACTCCACGGTGAAATACGACAAGGGATACAATGCAGACTTTATCCTCTTCATGAACGACATTGGCAAGATCAAGCAGTATCAGGTGGGACTCGGTGGTGGATATGCCTACAACCTCGTACCATGCAAAGGACTGCTCATCAGTGGCATGGGTATGGTGATGCTGACGGTCTATAATCGGTTGGATGTTTGGAGATACAACTCCAAAATTCGAGAGGCGGCCATTCAGGAGCGAAACAATCCTACCCCTAAAAAAGAGGATTGGGATGAAGAGGATTGGGATGAAGAGGATTGGGATGAAGAGGATCTGGATGAAGAGGATGAATGGGAAGCTTTTTTAAAAGATCAATTCTCCGTATGGCCTATGGAGAAGGACGCCAAAAAGACCCAGTACAGCCGTATCATCCCCCTCATCGACGCACGGCTATCGGTGACCTACAATTGCGGCAACTGGTTTTTCAATGCCAATGCCCAATTCAACAAATTCAAATTCAAGCACAACAGCAACACAGGCTCCCTCACCGACTGGTATGTGAACGCCTCCATCGGTCTGAGATTATAGCCCATCCGGCGGTAGGATCCCCTACCTCATACTCATTTTCTCAGCACATCGGCAAATTCCTGCGGGGTGTATTTCACCGGGCCGCGCATCAGTTCCGGCACATTGTAACTCTTGAGCGACTGGCGGTGATCATCGGGATTCTCTGATGGCAGTTCAAAGGGTTTTGCCGCTTTGCCCTCGGCATCCACATGTCCGATGAAAGGCCGTGTGAACACGCCGTCGTTGCGCCTGGAGGAGAACACCACCCACCGGCCGTTGCTCGACCAGGAATGATAACTCTCCGTATTGTCGGAATTGAGGGCCTCCACGGGAAGGGCCTCTCCCCCATTCTGAAGATCCATCATCCACAGATCAGCATCACGGTGCCAGATATGGAAACAGCCCCATTCTCCCAGGGTGAACATCAGCCACCGGCCATCGGGTGAGATGCGTGGCAGGGTGGCGCTCAGGCCCTTGGCGGCCGCATCCAGCACCAACTCTCGCTCGCCGAAACTGTGGGTAGCAGGGTCGAAAGACTTGCGGTAGATATTGTATTTCACCTCTTTTGCCCGATAAGTGATTTCCTCCAGATTCACGCTGTCGGCCTCGTATTTGAAATGGGCGCTGCAGAAATAGAGACTTTTCCCGTCGGGCGCCCAACAGGGGAATACCTCCAGTTCATCGGGCATCTTCTCAATGGTCTTCACCTCATGTTTCATCACATCGTAGACGATGAGGTCGCTCTCCGAATCAAGCACCTCGATCTTATTGATATCGCTGGTATGGAAACTCTGCATCGTGCGGTTGGTGGAATAGGCGATGAGGGGCAAGGTGGGATGCCATGAAGGATACACACCCGAGGAGATGAGGGAGTCGTTTTTCAGGTTCACCTTCTCCATCTTCCCATCGTAGACGATGACCGTACCACCATGATTCTGGCGGGCGTGAAACTGCATCCGGTCGGGGTTGTACTGCTGGAAATTATGGCAGTTGACACACTGTCCTCCAGCCTCGGTGCTGCACAGCATGTTGTCGACAAACACGTTCTCGTCGAAATTCTCCAGACATCGCTGGCAGAGCGTCAGTTCCTCATACGACACATACGATGGGGAGATGAGACGGTAACTCAGGTAGGGGTCGATATCGTCGGTCGACACATGGATGGCAAACGGTTTGAACCGGTACCACTGGCCATCTTTCTTGACGAAGACATCAACCGTGATGTCCTTACCCTTTGCCTTTGCGGTGAGTGCATGCCACTCGTCGATGTCGGGACACACCTTCACACCGCCACACACGATGGTCGTTCCCTCTGCCGAGAAACGCGTGACGGCTTCGTCAACCCCCACCAGGATTTCGAAGGCGAGGGGCGCGATATTGGGCGGGATGGTGACATCCAGGTAATCGGGATAGATCTTGGGCAACAGTTTGTTGTCGGTATAACTGTCAGGCACCTGGGGCTGCCGGCAGGCAGCCAGCGTCAGTCCTAAAAGGATGAAAACAAGCCATCTTCTCATATCAATACACCTCCTCCTGATAATGGTTGAAGAAATAGTCAAAATAATACGTGGATGAATACCTGTCGCGCATGAGAGGTTTGATGCGCTCCATGTCCATTCCCTGGTCGCGATAGCGTTTCAGGTCATCCATAAACGCCCTGCAACTCTCCATGACCTGCGGATCAAACGGCATCTGGCTGACATCCACCTTGTCGCTGAGGCCTCCGAAGAGACATGCGGCCTGCTGGAAGAGCACCGGCATGGGCGCTGTCCTATGTTGTTCGGAATACTGGTAAAAGCGCATCCAAAAGAGGTCGGGGTTGCGTGTCATCATGGCAGCGACGAGGGCCTGTTCCTGCACACGGGGATTATTGCTCTCGGAACTGGCGAAATGCTCGATGAGAAACCGTTCCACCGCCGCATTGTCGCCACTGAGGTAATTGTCATTGGTCATGATGAGGACGACGGCGAGCAGTTCGGCATCATCTGCCACCAGCCTGGGATTGTGCACAAACCGTTCATAACGCAGGGCCCAGTCCTTGTGGAAGAGTGTCTTCTTGAGCATGCTGATATATTTCTGTGCTGCCGCCCATTCGGCATTGACGATCGAGCACTTCACCATGAGTTTCAGCTTATCCACACTCCAGCCATACTCTACGCCATCTTCCATGCACCAGCGATAGCAGTAGTTGGGGATGCCATATTGCAGATAGAGCATTTTCCCGTCCCACTGCACCATACGCGTGGGGAAAGGACAGCGGGCAGCCTTGGCGCCATTGGGGTAGTCGTACATCTCGTCACCCAACCGCCCTAATCTGGTAAGCGCCAGGTTCTTCATCATCCACATATCGCGTGTGGGTTCTCCCTTGGCGTCCTTGGCCACCTGAAGCACCCCGTTCCAGTCCTGACGGTCCACGCACTTGCGCATGGTGATCTCATGATGGAAATTGCCGTCCTTATACCAGCACAAAGCCAGGATCACCGCCAACACGACAAGTCCCCCACCCTGCAAGCACATCGATTTCATACACTCCCTTCTGGATGCTTTACTTACCGTATGGGAGGTTTTGCCTTCGGGATTTTTATGGGCAGAGGAATCGTCTTTTTTATGGGCAGAGGAATCAGGATTCTTGAGGACAGAGGAATCGGGATTTTTACACTCTGGATGATAGGTGATGGCGAGCACGAGCAGCGTACAGGCAGCAATGACATAAGGGAGGTAATAGGTTAGGAAATTGTCCTGTCGCATGCTGAAGACCGGCAGTGCGGTCTGATAGATATATTCGATGCTGGTCTGGTAGAACACATGGCGGTAGCACAGAAGGGGTACGAAAACGACCGCCAATGCCGTCAACAGGGTGTCGGCGGCGGCGAAGCCCTTAGCATATCCTCTGATGCGCCATGCGATAACCGCCATGAGCACACCAGCCAACAGGGCATACGCCCCGAAGAACGGGTAGCCGCAAGCCACGGCGATGACCGCGAAGAGGGTGCGGAGGTATTTAGGCAACAGTCGGTAGATCCACACGAGGGTCACCACCACGAGGAATCCCAAGGTGGCGACAAAGAAATGTCCCTTCAGTTTGAGATAATAGATCCAATAGCCCAAGTCCACCTGTGCGATCAACAGCATGACGATGGGGATGAGTGCGACCACGGTCCATCGTGACGGGATATGGAAGGTGGTCCGCAACAGCACCACCAGAAGTGCCCAAAGCAAACAGAGCACCGTCACGCCGAGCGCCGGATAATGGAGCAACTGGGTAAGGAATGCGCCTGCCCATGAGAGAAGTCCTCCCGACACCACCATGCACTGTCGGAAGAATTTCGGGGTGTGAAAGAAGAGATTCAGTTCTTCCAACCGGGTGAGATAATCATATTCTGTTATGACCAGCACCACTCCCAAGACGAGAATGAAAAGATATGGCCATATCGAGGTGAATGCTTTTTTCATTGTTACTAATTCCCGTTGTCGTTTTGGTTATTGGTTTTTGGGGAGGGGATGGTATGAAAAGGAATCGCCCATTCTGTTGCAAAAATAGGCAAAAATCCGTTATCTCCCGTCTGTTGTATAAAGTTTTTTCTTTATGGAATATGGAATGAGAATAGCAAGGGAACTCCAAAGCTCAAATTCTCTGAGGGATTGCCTTTGATATACCTGCAGGAGAACGGTTTTACTGATCTTGACAAACCCATTGGCATCTTCATGGAGGCATGCTCACAAGGCCGACTGCTCATCCTTGCTCCATGGAATCATCACAACGAACAGACCACCATCAGAAGAGAGCAATGCCTTTTGCTCAATGACATCGCACAGCGTCTTTGCGAAAATAAAACAGCCCTTTCTGATTCTATCTGAAAAACACAAGGCAATGAATGATCATTAAAAAACAGACAGCCAAAAGAGCTGGCTGTCTGCGTATAGATGCTATTTTGACAACAGGCAATTGTCAAAAAAACTATAAGGACCGATTTAGATCAAGTTGTCTTTCTCGATTTCTTTCCGGTTTAGATCAAGTTGTCTTTCTCGATATCTTTGAAGTAACGATAGGTGCCGACCTTCAGTTCGTCGGTGGCGGGCTCGTCGCAGACGATGATGCCATGCTGGTGCATCTGGAGAGCGCTGATGGTCCACATGTGGTTGACACTACCCTCGACGGCAGCCTGCAGGGCACGTGCCTTGTGGTGACCGTTGACAAGAATCATCACCTCGCGGGCAGCCATCACCGTACCCACGCCCACGGTAAGAGCGAGTTTTGGCACTTTGTTGATATCGTTGTCGAAGAAACGGGAGTTGGCGATGATCGTATCGGTGGTCAACGTCTTCACACGGGTGCGTGAGGAGAGAGAGGAACCCGGTTCATTGAAGGCGATGTGTCCGTCGGGACCGATACCGCCGATGAAGAGGTCGATACCACCGGCCTCAGCGATCATCTCCTCATAATGAGCACACTCTGCTGCCAGATCTTTGGCATTGCCGTTGAGGATGTGGATATTCTCTTTGGGGATATCGATATGGTCGAAGAGGTTGCGGGCCATGAAAGAGTGGTAGCTCTCGGGATGATCCTCAGCTAGGTTGACATACTCGTCCATGTTGAATGTCAGCACATTTTTAAATGACACGCGGCCTTCTTTGTTGGCCTTCACCAACTCGGCATACATACCCTCGGGAGAGGAACCGGTGGGGAGTCCCAATACGAAAGGTTTCTCGGCGGTGGGTTGAAAAGCATTGATACGGGCAATCACGTGTTCGGCTGCCCATTTCGACATCTTCTGATAGTCGCTTTCGATAATAAGTCTCATTTTTTATACTATATTAAAAGGTTACGAATTTCAAAACAAATAGGTCATTATCTCAAAATGAATCTGCCGTTTTCTCAAAATGAATATATCATTTTGTCTAACTAAATCCATTTTTGGGCGCAAAATTAATGATTATCCTTGAAAAAGCAAGAAAAATGACATATTTTTTATAAATAATCTATCATTATTCTTTTCCTCAAATAGTCATTTTCCTTTCTTCAAACAACCAGATTTCTTCCTCTTCTGCAGGATGGACACCCTATTGCCTGTGTGGAATCATCATCCTATCGCTCATGGGAGCATCACCCTATCGCTCATGGGAGCATCACCCTATCGCTCATGGTCCACTCATGGTGGCATCACCCTATCGCCAACAGGATTCAACACAAAAAAAACGTATTTTTTCTCATTTTATTTCAAAAACAGACAAAAAAAGAGGGGTTTTTCATTCTTTTTTTTCACCTGAATATATAAAAACATTACATGAGAGTTGTTCTGTTTGTTGCGTTGGCAACGCAACATACACAACACAGGCGAGCGAAAATGGGCGCTATAGGACGATCTGAAAGGCCAGAAGGTATTTGGGGTGAAGACGCACTCAATACAGAAAAAGCCCTGACTCACGTCAGGGCTCTTCTATTCTTGAATGTTTCAGCAGTTAGTTATGCAGTTATTCTTTCTTTGAAAATCGTGATGCAAAATTAGTCACAAAATTGATATAAATCAAAAAAAATGTGTATTTTGGCTAAAAAATCAACGTAAACGTTTACAGAGGAAATATGATCAGGTCTATTTTCTGAGGCGCTAATAGGAAAATCCAGGAAGAAATAGGGAAAATAGGAAGACCTCGGAAAAATAGGAAGAACTCACAAATCCTATGAAAACCTCGGAAAAAATAGGAAATCTAATAAGACCTCGGAAATCTAATAAGACACTAGGAAGACTAATAAGTGCTAGGAAGACTTGGAGATTTGCAATCAGAGTTGTTTCAACAAGATCTGATCATAGATCTGCAACACGGATGTCTGGTCGAAGGTCTCCTCTGCCTTGCGGCGACTGGCATGTGAGAAGCGGTCTTTCTCCTCATTGGTCAGTGAGAGATACCGCTCAATGGCGGTGGCCAGCGCCTCGCTGTCGCGGATCGGCACCACATAACCATTGACGCCCTCGTCCACCAGTTCACGACATCCGGCGATGTCGGTGGTGATGATGGGCTTGCCCGTGGCACAGGCCTCCATCAGCGAACGGTTCATTCCCTCGCTATAGTATGACGGAAGTACCATGACGGTGCCGGGACAGCGGTAAATATCCTGCATATCGTTGGTGAACCCCAAATAGGTGATCAATCCGGCATCCTGGTCCTTCTCCACCGTCTCACGGCTCACGCTGTTGGGATAAGAAGGGTCGAGCGATCCGATCAACTCAAAACGCACATGGCTATAGGCAGGTTTGATGCGGCGGGCAGCCTCCACATACTCAAAATATCCCTTCTCCTTCAGAATTCTTCCCACGAAGAGCAGCCTCACCTCGGGCGAGCGGTTGTCATAGAAAGGAAAGTCGTGCAGATCGACCCCCTCACCGCCCGGCAACAGCCTCACCTTATGGTGCTTACAGAGTCCCGACTTCAAGATGGTGTCGTAGTTCTCCTGGTTGAGCACCAACAGATAGTCGGTGAAATGCAGTCCCACGCGATAGAGCCAGCGTGCGATGCGCGCCGTGAGCGAGTTGGAGGAGAATGTGAATCCCAGTCCAGCCATCATCGCGCAACAACTGATGCCACACATCTTCGCAGCCATCGAACCATAGATATTGGGTTTGATGGTGTAATGAAAAACCATATCAGGCTTCTCACGCCGGTAGATGGACCATAATTTGAAAAAATAACGGATGTCGGAGAAAGGATTGTTGGCAGTGCGCCCCATATACACCGGGATATAGTCCACACCCTCAGGCACTTGGATCTGCATCTGCGCGTCGGCCTTCTCGGGAGCCACCAGCACCACCTGATGACCGGCATCAAGAAAATGCCGGATGACACCACCGCGGAAATTGACCAACCCCCACAACGTATTGTCGCACATGAGTATTTTCATATTGCAAAAGTAAACAAAAATATCCTCTTCAAGAATACAAAACATGTAAAAAATTGTGGTGTTCAACTTTTTTTCCTATTTTTGCAAATGATATGTGCGGTACAGCCAAAAGAAACGACAGAAGGCATCTGCACACTATCTCACAACAGCATATTATCATGAAAGAATTCATTATATCAGAGGTGAAGGCCGAGACGGCTGTGCTCGTAGGACTGATTACCAACCAGCAGAACGAGGAAAAAACCAAGGAATACCTCGACGAACTGGAGTTCCTCGCCGACACAGCGGGCGCCGTCACCATCAAGCGGTTCACACAGCGTGTCAACGGACCGAGCGCCATCACCTACGTGGGGAAAGGAAAACTCGAAGAGATCAGACAATTCATCGAGGCCGAAGAGGAAGCTGAGAGAGAAGTGGGTATGGTCATCTTCGATGATGAACTGTCGGCCAAGCAGATACGTAATATCGAGGCGGTGCTCAAAGTGAAAATCCTCGACCGCACATCACTCATCCTCGACATCTTCGCCATGAGGGCACAGACCGCCAACGCCAAGACACAAGTGGAACTGGCGCAATACCGCTATATGCTGCCACGACTGCAGCGTCTGTGGACACACCTTGAAAGGCAGGGCGGTGGCTCTGGCTCTGGTGGCGGAAAAGGAAGCGTGGGACTGAGAGGACCGGGTGAGACACAGTTGGAGATGGACCGGCGCATCATCCTACAGAGAATGACGCTGCTCAAAGAAAGACTCGTAGAGATCGACAAGCAGAAGACCACACAGAGAAAAAACAGAGGACGACT
>JAEEGF011237742.1_pt1 | contig 10555 bp, 12 predicted proteins | sample 9134171 | NCBI WGS metagenome assembly JAEEGF01 (sample SAMN16246542, study PRJNA631951) | gut metagenome | biome: gut microbiome; feature: rumen; material: AP-attached | host: Bos | place: Iran: Karaj | collected 2018-10 | reverse complement strand
CGGAAACCTTCACACCATATGAGGGCGTCACAGTCGATGACGAATATGTCAGAAAAACGATGAACAGTGTACAGAATACGATCAAGATCTCCTATCTGATCCTGGACGAGTATTATTTCAGCAAGCGGGAATCGATCTGCATAGCGAAGTACTGATATGCTTTTAAGCAAAGTTTTTCATACCGATAAGGATCTCGAGATCCGCAATATCATGTTTGATTCGCGAAAGGAATCGCCGGATTCCATCTTTTTTGCGATGAAGGGGAAAATCAACGACGGTCACACTTTCATCGGCAAAGCGATCGCTAACGGAGCCATCTGCATCGTACATAGCGATCCTGTCGACAGGAAAGAAGGCATCGTTTATATCCAGACGGAAGATGTCACATCGGCGTATGTTACGTTCTGCAAGGCATTTTACGACAATGCCATCGATCGGATGAATGTGATCGGAATCACCGGTACCAACGGCAAGACGACGATCGCCTGGATTCTGAGAGATCTCATTTCTCATTTCAACGGATGCGGCTACATCGGGACGATGGGCTACTGTTACGATGAAGAGGTCCATGATTCCGATCGCAATCTTACGACGCCGAAACCGGATGAGCTGTTCCGTATCGCGAAAGAAATGTTTGATCACGGATGTCAAACGCTAGTCCTTGAGGCTTCCAGCGAAGGCTTGCTGACAAGAAGACTGGAACAGATTCATTTCTCGACGGCGGTATTCAACAACCTTTCCGCAGATCATTTCGATGTGCATGGCGATATGGAATCCTATTTCCAGGCGAAATGCATCCTGTTCGATATGCTTGGAAAAGAAGACAAAGCGATCATCAATATCGACGATGAATATGGAAAGCGCCTGATCGAATCTTCAAAAGCCCGGAATTTCTCCTACGCGATAGATACAGAAGCCGATTATCGCGCCATCAACATTCAGCTGCATAATGACGGCAGCGAATTCGACCTTTTACACTGTGGGGAACGGTACCATATCCGGACGAAAATGCCTGCCCGTTTCAACGTATACAATATCCTGGCGGTGATCGCCGTCCTGATTGAGAACGGTTATGTGATCGAAAAGATCATTCCATATCTGGAAACGACGCAGCTGACACCCGGTCGCTGCCAGCTGATCGAAGAAGGACAAGATTTCAATGTAGTCGTAGACTTTGCTTTTACCGAGAATTCGTTTGTGAAGGTATTCGATTTTGCCGAATCGATCACGCCCGATGACAGAAAGATCATCGCTGTCTTCGGAGCATCCGGAGACCGCGACCATAACCGCCGCCCAGGTACTGCCAGAGTCGCAGATGAACGTGCGGATACCGTCATCCTATCATACGATGATCCAGCCACGGAAGATATGATGGAGATCCTGATCGATCTCAAATCGTATTTCAAGAAGCTGGATCCGGAAATCATCCTGGATCGGGTCGAAGCGATCCGGAAAGCGATCCGGCTTGCGGAGAATGGAGATACGGTCTTGCTGCTGGGAAAAGGGAGCGATCGTTTCTTCCTGTGCAAACAGGGAAGAGTCCCTTACATCTCTGATGAAACGGCGGCGAAAGAAGCCATCAGAGACAAATTCCTGAATAAATTATAAAAGATGAATTATCATCTTTTATTTTTAAAATCATTGTGTTAGAATAATTAAGCGTTTATGCATTTACACACACTATGAATTCATCGCTCCGTGCTTAAAAAGTTAGCGGTGTCAGAAATAGTGGAGGACTAACGGAAAGAGAGGAATTTTTAAATGCAATTAGTTTCAATGCGCAAACTTTTAGAGAATGGCGTTCATTTCGGACATCAGACGAGAAGATGGGATCCGAAGTGCAAACCGTTCATCTACACCGCCAAGAACAATATCTACATCATCGATCTGAACAAGACGCAGGAAGCGCTGGATGTCGCTTATGCGAAGATGAAAGAGATCTCCGAGAATGGCGGCAAGGTCTTATTCGTCGGTACGAAGAAACAGGCTCAGCAGATCATTCTGGATGAAGCGACCCGTTCCGGAAGCTTCTACATCAACCAGAGATGGCTGGGCGGAACTTTGACGAACTTCCGTACGATCCAGAAGAGGATCAAACGCCTGATCGAAATCGAACAGATGGATGCGGATGGCACGATTTCCGTCTATCCGAAGAAGGAACAGATCCTGATCAGAAAGGAAGCTGTCAAACTGGATAACTTCCTGGGCGGCATCAAGGAAATGAAGAAACTTCCGGATGCGGTCGTCGTAGTCGATCCGAAGGAAGACCACAACGCTGTTGCGGAAGCGAAGAAACTGGGTATCCCGGTCTTCGGTCTGACGGACACCAACTGCAATCCTGCGCTGGTCGATTATGCGATTCCGGCAAACGATGATGCGATCAAGTCCATCAAACTGCTGATGTCTCTGCTGGCTGACGCTATCGTCGAGAGCAAGGGCGGTATCCTTCAGGATGCCTATCAGGAAGGCGAGATCGAAAACGATATCACGATGGAAGATGTCATCATCAACGTCGAAAAGCATGCCGAGGAACAGGAAAAGCGCCGCAGACAGAGAAACGAAGAAAAGAATGCGCGCTACAACAACCGCAATCCGCGCAAGTACAACTCTGAAAAGCGTTATATCGGCAAGAAAGACGAAACGACAGAAGAAGCTCCTGCTGCCGAAGTGAAAGAAGAAGTCAAAGAAGCTGCTGAAGAAGTAAAAGCAGAAGTCAAAGAGGAAGTCAAGGAAGCCGTTGCCGAAGTGAAAGAAGAAGTCAAGGAAACTGTAGAAGAAGTCAAGGAGGAACAGGAATAATGGCTGTTACTGCTGCTCAAGTAAAAGAATTACGCGAAAAGACCGGTGCGGGCATGCTTGATTGCAAGAATGCTCTGACCGAATCCGATGGCGATATGGAAAAGGCCATTGACTGGCTGAGAGAAAAAGGCATTGCCAAATCCATCAAGAAAGCTTCCCGCATCGCTGCGGAAGGTCTCTCCAAGATCCTGATCGATGGTGATAAAGCGGTCATCGTTGAAATCAACTCCGAGACCGATTTCGCTGCGAAGAACGATCAGTTCCTGAAATTGCTGGACGATGTCGCTTCTACGATCCTGGCTGCTGAACCTGCCGATCTGGAAGCTGCTTTGGAACTTCCTACCGCAAATGGCACATTAAAAGATGAAGTAGTCAATGCAACAGCAACCATAGGCGAAAAGATCGACGTCCGTCGTTTCGAAGTCGTCAAAAAGACTGCTGATGAGATTTTCGGCGATTATACGCATATGGGCGGAAGCAAGACGGCTCTGGCTGTCTTAAAAGGCGGATCTCCTGAATTGGCACATTATATTGCCATGCAGGTCGCTTCCATGACTCCGACTTATGTGTCCAGCGCCGATATGCCGCAGGATGTTGTCGACCGTGAAACCAAAGTACAGACGGAAATCGTCAAGAACGATGAAAAGTTTGCTGGCAAACCGGAACAGGTCATCCAGGGCGCGATCCAGGGCAAAGTCTCCAAGGCTTTGAAAGAAATGTGCCTGGTTGATCAGGAATACTTCATGGATAGCTCCAAGAAGGTTTCTCAGGTTCTGAAAGAAAACGGTGCGGAAGTCGTCAGATTCGTCAGATACGCTGTCGGCGAAGGCATCGAAAAGAGAGAAGACAATTTCGCTGAAGAAGTCGCAAAACAGATGAACATGTAAGTTCATTCAAAAAAAAAAAAAAAAAAAAGAAGTATCTGCTGATCAGATACTTCTTTTTACTATTTTTCGTTTATCTTCTTATAGTAGAGAATGTAGATATGCAGCAACCCATATAAAAGTGCGACGATGGCAATCAGTAACATCATGTAGAACATTTCGCCTGCAAACTGATTCAGATATGCATGAAGCATCAGCGCGATCGACAGCAAGGGACTGCTGATAGCAATCGTCAGGAGATTCTTTCTATCCAGTTTGGCCTGACGGGATATGAAGCTGTCTCTTTCCGGCTTTTTGTAGTTTTCGATCACATTGGCTTTGCGGATGAAGTTCAGATAGAAACTGACGATCGTCGAAATCATGAACAGCAACGCCAGGATGAAAGGAATCAAGAACCGGCGATAGATGATAAAAGCCACGACAAATACGACCAAGGCAACCAAGTATCCTTGAATGTAGCTGACATAGGCGTGAACATTATTCTCGGAGAGGATATATCCTTTCTGTTGAAAGAAAGGGGAATACACCGTTCGTTTATCTTCGTGATAGATGGATATCCCTTGTATCGATTGGACATCGTATTTCTCTTTTTTATTTGCCATACAAATATTATAGATGAGCTTTACCTGATAAATCCAGAAATATTGTTTTCACCATCAGGAAGGATATAGCGGATCCCGCTGTTTCTGAACGATTCCGGGAGGTCATCGCAGATAACGATGGCATCGTCGAATTTTGCAAAAACAGCCGGTTGCAACATATAGAATTTACTGCTATCGGTGACGATATAGGAAAGCTTCGACTGTGTCATGGCTGTATTCTTGGTAAGAGCGATCGTTTCGCTGAAAGTAGTAAATCCATTATTATCATGAATGCCATTGGTTGCCATAAGTGCCAGATCGAAATGATGATCCTTGATCTGTTCGACCGTCGTTCTGCCGGCAGTTAATTCGCTTTCTGCACGTAAAGGACCTCCTAGAACGATAGTCGCAATTTCTTTTCTAGCAAGTTCAAGCGCATGTCTGATCCCGGGAGTCACGACCGTGATGTTCTTGGCTTTGATAAAGGGAATGATCTCGTAGGTTGTCGTACCGGCATCCAGATATATCATCTGATTATCGTGCAGCAGGCTGGCCGCATATCTGGCCACTTCTCTTTTCTGTCGGATATTGGTTTCGCTTCGCAATAGCATATGCAATTCATCCTGATAAGGTATGATCCTGGCTCCGCCGTGATAACGGGAAATGATCCGCATATCTTCCATTTCCTGAAGATCGCGACGTATGGTTGCCGGAGATACGCCGATCATTTCTACCATTTCATCGACTGATACCTGATCCTTTTTCTGACATAATTCGGCAATGATGTTCCATCTGTGCTGTTTATTCATGATTACTCCCAGAAATGATCATGCAAATTGATCATATGATTATTTTGATATTATTATACATTATATATTCATGATTATTTGATTAAGTAATCAAATTTTACTATATTTCTAATAAAGCAGAATGTATAATGAAGCTGAATTATAGATATTTCATAAATAGAGGAGGGCAATTCATGTCTGATATGTTTGATGCGAAAATCGCCTTGTTCCATCAGGATGTGCAAGACAAAGAAGCAGCATTGAAGCTCCTGGCAGAAGAATTCATGAAGAGTGGTGTAGCGAAAGAAACGTTTTATGATGGGCTGATCGCCAGAGAAAAGAACTTTGCAACCGGTCTGACACTCAATAATATGTGTGTGGCGATCCCGCATACCGACCCGGAACATGTCAATCGTACGCAAGTCGGTTTCATGTCGTTGAAAGAACCGGTAGAATTTATCGAAATGGGTACCGATGATAAAAAGATCCCTGTCACGATGATGTTCATGCTGGCACTCAAAGAAGCCCATCAGCAGCTGGATATGCTGATGAAACTGATGGATGTGTTCCAGAATGATGAACTGATGGAAAAGTTCCGGAATGTCGATAATTATGAAGACTATTACCGGCTGATCGAAGAAGCCGGCTTGAATATGGAGGGCTAATCATGCTTGTTACAACCAAAGAAATGTTTACAGATTCCAGAGAAAAAGGGTACGCGATCGTTGCTCCGGATTATTGGGATTCTAATTCGTGCCGTACCTATGTTGAGACGGCAGAAAAACTGAATGTTCCGGTCATTTTAAGCTTTGCTCAGGCACATTCGGAAATGCTTTCATTGGAAGAAGCTTATGAAATAGGACGCTTCTATGCTGAAAGAGCCACCGTTCCTGTTGCGTTGCATCTGGATCATGGTCTCGATGTCGAAACAGTCAAAAAAGCTGTAGATATGGGCTTTACCTCGGTCATGATCGATGCTTCCGCCCAACCGTATGAAGTCAATGTCGCCAGGACCAAAGAAGTATGCGATTATGCCCATGCTCATGGTGTCGTCGTTGAAGCAGAACTAGGCCATGTCGGATCCGGTGATGTCATCACTTCGGAAAACAAAGAAGCGTTGCATGATGATAAAAACATCTATACCGAAGTCGACACAGCAAAGCGTTTTGTCGAAGAAACCGGTGTTGATTCATTGGCGGTCTCGATCGGCACTTCCCATGGTCTTTATAAGGGAACGCCGGTAATCGATTTCGAACGTCTGCATGAATTACGAAAAGAACTGCCTGTTCCGTTGGTACTTCATGGCGGCTCCGGTTCCGGCGATGAAAACCTGGAAAGATGTGCGACCGAAGGCATTTCCAAGATCAATGTCTTTACGGATTTTACGATCGCAGCGATCGAATCCAGCAAGCAGGAGGATTATATCAACTGGTATAAACTGCTAAAGGATGCGAATCATGCGATATCTGAAAAACTGGCATATTATTTTGATTTGTTCCATACAGGAAAGGTAGGTCAATAAATGGAAAAAGCACAATTAAGAAGGCCATTCTTCGTCTGCAACCCGAAAGCTTACTTATATGGCGAAGAGTCACTGAAATTAGCGAAGAAATGTGAAGAGCTGGCAGTAAAGTATGATTTCGATGTCATCTTTACCGCTCAGCATGTAGATCTGGCGTTGATTGCCAAGGAATGTCCGCATCTGATCGTTACGGCTCAGCACATGGAATCATTGAAACCGGGCAGAGGCATGGGCCACATCCTGCCGGAAGCACTGAAAGCTGCCGGTGTCAAAGCAACTTTCCTCAATCATGCCGAAAATCCGATGACGATCAATGAACTGGCGAGAACGATCGAAAGAGCCAATGAATTAGGTATCCTGACAGTCGTCTGCTCGAATGAAGAATCCGATACCAGAGCGATCGCTGAACTGCATCCTGACTGCATGGTTTGTGAACTGACCAGCCTGATCGGTACAGGCACGACCGCAGATGAATCCTACATGGTAGCGACAAATAATATTGTTAAATCCGTTTCACCGCAGACGAAGACCCTGCAGGCAGCTGGCATTTCGACTGGTGAGGATGTCTACAAAGCCATCAAATCCGGAGCGGATGCTACAGGCGGAACCAGCGGAATCGTAGCTGCTGCTGATCCGATGGCCAAACTGGAAGAAATGTTTGAAGCTTTGGACCGCGCACGTAAAGATTTCTGTCAGTAATTGAAATACGCTTTCTAATGGTTATATAATTATTTATGATGATTTTTTAATTGAAAGGAGTTATCTCAATGAAAAGAATCTTATTATGTTGTGCAACAGGCGTTGCTACCAGTACGGTCGTACATAAGAGAGTGGAAGAAGAACTGAAAAGAAGAGGTTATAATGGACAGTTCACGATCACACAGTGCAAAGTCGCTGAAGTTCCTGGCCAGTCTCCGAATTATGACCTTTGTGTAAGTACGGTCGCCATGGACGCAAAGAACTGCGCCTGCCCGATCGTGATCGCAACGAATCTGATCATCAATCGTGGAACAGAACCGATCTATAACGAGATCGAAAATAAACTGTTCAAAGAAGAAACTGCTGAATAGATTATAAAGCAGAAACACATTGTATTTTTCTAGAGGCATCTAGTTAAATACCGAAGATCAAGGGGCAAGTATCTTCGGAAATGAAAATCAAATGAAAAAAGAAGGGGGATTTTGATTTATGCAAGCTATTGTGAACATTTTTAGTTCAATTAGTGATTTAGGTAAGCTGGTAATGATGCCTATCATTATCACACTTATCGGTTTGGTTTTAGGCGCAGGCTTCGGTAAATCATTCCGTGGCGGTCTGACAGTTGCTGTCGGTCTGTTAGGCCTGGATGTTGCTACCGGATTGCTTGGCCCATTGGCTACCGCTGTTGGCGCTATGTCATCAAGATTAGGCTTGTCCTTAAGCACTGTTGATATCGGCTGGCCGGCTGCTGCTGCCGCTGCATTCGCTACTCAGGTTGGTTCTTTCATCATCCCTGTCTGCTTACTGGTCAACATCATCATGATCGTTACCCAGACGACTCAGACAGTCGACGTAGATATCTGGAACTACTGGCATTTCGCATTCACAGGATCTCTGATCACTGCTGTTACAGGCAGCCTGCCTTTAGGCCTGGTTGCTGCTGTTGCTAACGAAGTCATCATTCTGGTTCTTGGCGATGTCACCGCTCCTGCACTTGATAGAACACTGGCTATGCCGGGCGTATCTCTTCCTCATGGTTTCTCTACTGCGTTTGCCCCAATCGCAATAGTTTGTAACTGGGTCATCGAAAAGATCCCTGGATTAAGAGATATCGACTTCAACCTGGAAAAACTGCAGGAAAAGATCGGCGTCTTTGGTGAACCGGTCATCGTTGGTTTCGTTCTTGGTATCCTTATCGGTCTTTTAGGCGGACAGGATTTCAAGACTCTGATCGAAACCGCTGTTTATCTTGCTGCTGCAATGGTTATCATTCCTAAGATGGCTGCATTGCTGATGGAAGGCCTGATGCCTATTTCCGATGCTGCTTCCACCTTCATGGACAAACACTTCCAGGGCAAGGGAAAGATCTATATCGGTTTGGATTCAGCTGTTGGTTGCGGACACCCGCTGACGATTGCTTTGTCACTGATCTTCGTACCTCTTTCCGTCTTGCTGGCTTTCATCCTTCCTGGAAACACTGTCCTGCCGGCTGGTGACTTAGGTACATTCCCATTCATGTTCGTCCTGATTCTGCCTCTGTGCAAGGGCAATGGTTTCAGAAGCCTGATTACCGGTATCATTGTCATGGTCCTTGGCTTCTACTTCTCGACCGCACTGGCAGCTCCGACGACTCTGGTATGCCACAGCATCGATCAGTACACGGAAATCGCTTCTCTGTCATCCATCTGTGATGGCGCTAACCCGCTGACTTGGCTGCTTTACACGATCGGTACGATTTCACCGGTTGTCGGCTATGTCGTATTTGCTGCTATCGCTCTGGCATTCGCTGTTTGGAATGGCATCAGAATCAGAAAAGAAAACAACGCTTAATTTCTGAACAGACAAGAAAAAAGGGGCTTTTCATAAGCCCCTTCTTTTTTCATAGATATGAAACGTTACATCTATCAGAAAAAATTCTATCAGTTTAAAGTCGTTTATCTCGGCTATTTTGTCGTGCTGATTGCGCTATATTCTGTTTATCGTCTGCTTATCGGATTCAGCAAGCTCTATGCGATCGTATTACTGGTCTGTATCTATCAGATCATCAATACATTTATTTCATTATCAAATCCTGAAGAAGTCGATGTCGATAAAGATTCGATCTCTTTCAAGGGTTTCGGAAAAACACATCATTATCGTTTTAAAGATATTCAGGATTTTCGGGTCAAAGAATTTGTTACAGCGAAGAAAATCTATCTGCGGATCAATAAAGATAGCGGTTCATTATTGAAGGGAAGATATTGGATCGATTGTCTGTACTTTTCAGATGGCGATGAATTGTTTAGTTATCTTCTGAAAAAAGAAGATGAGTTTCATCCTGATACGATCAAAGCATATGCTCATCGTTCGAATGCGTTGCCAGCTGAAAAGAATAAGAAACAAGAAAAATAACAACATTTATAATACATCTAAGGGGGAATAAAAATGGCTGTTTATAAAGAAACGATTACGGGAATCATGTCCAAAGGCGTTTCTCCGACTTATATCGATATTACGACACAGGTCAGAGAGATCATCAAAAAGTCAGGTATCAAAGATGGAATCTGCTGCGTGATTTCGCCACATACTACTTGTTCTGTTTTCTTTGAGGAATATGTCCATGATACTTTACCTAACGGAAAAGAATTCATCCAGCAGGATCTGGACAACTGCCTGGCTAAGATCATTCCGGATCAGACCGCGTGGGGACAGTATTTCTATCCAGGTCTCCATCATCTGGAAGAAGTCGAATCCTGGCCGGATTATCGTAAATATCTGCCAAGCGGAACCAGAGAGGAACTCTGGAATGCTGATGCGCATCTGAAAGCGACATTGCTGGGTAATTCCGCTACTTTCGAAGTCGATAATGGCGAACTTGGCGTAGGCAAGACCGGTTATGTCTATTTCGTTGATTTCGACCGCACGCATGAGCGTGAAAGAAGATGCAAGGTCGTCGTGATCGGCGAATAAGTTGATATTGACAGTAACTGAACATGGAACGAAACGAATAGCTGTTTCTGAAGAAACGGCTTTTCTTTATGTTAACTAAAAGATTATGTGAAAATATGATTTATGTGAAATTGTCAAGATAATAGTAAAATGTTTTAACAGTAAATAAATTTTGTTAAAATATTAAACAGAGGTGTTTATCAATGTACAGAAGAGTATTATTGAAATTGTCGGGAGAGGCATTGGCTGCGCCTGACTTTCCGTTCTCCACGGAGACATTAGAAAAAATAGCTTTACAAGTCAAAGACATCAGGGAGATGGGAATCGATATAGGAATCGTCATTGGTGGCGGCA
>JAEEGF010055142.1_pt1 | contig 10555 bp, 5 predicted proteins | sample 9134171 | NCBI WGS metagenome assembly JAEEGF01 (sample SAMN16246542, study PRJNA631951) | gut metagenome | biome: gut microbiome; feature: rumen; material: AP-attached | host: Bos | place: Iran: Karaj | collected 2018-10 | reverse complement strand
AGGCCCATCTCCTCGATCCTGGACGCAAAAAGCGCCTTGCGCCCGTCGGGCGAGAGCGACGGACAAAACGCCGGCGCGTCGAAGAGCAGCTTCTCGGCCTTGCGCTCACGCATTGAAACGAGAATCGGGCGGCGCGAAAGACGCTTGGACGAAGACGTCTCAGACGCGTCGTCGCGGTACGCGAGCGCCAGCATCTCCGATCCGTCAGGAGTGTATCCCCACGGAAAGAGGCTCTCGGTGTGGAACGTAATCTGCCTTAGGTTCCCCGCGGTCTTCGCCGCCGCGTCAAGGTCCATCTCGAAAAGCTGCCGCGTGCCCCAGCGGTCGGAGAGGAACGCGATGCGCTTCCCGTCCGGCGAGAGGAACGGACGTGTATCCGCCGACATTCCGTCGCCGACAGGAACGGCAGTGCCGCCCACCGTAGGAGCGAGCCACACGCGGTCTTTCCACTCGAACGCGAAGAGCTTTCCGTCGGGCGAGACGGACGGATTCAGCGCGAGAAACATCTGCGACCAGTCACGCTCCTGCGGCTTCGCCATGAGCGCGCCCGCCGCAAGCGCCACGGCGGCCACAACAAAAAGCATCGTTCTATTCACTGTCTTTCTCATGATCCCTCCCGCATTCCGCGGCAGTCTCAAGCACCTTCACGGCGCGCCATCCGCCCCATACGAACGGATGCCACGGCCTGATGTTGCGCACGGTCTTCACCACGCGATCGTCGCGGTCCAGGAACGTCGCGTCTATCGCAAAACTCATGAAAAACGTGTGTATCGCGTTGCACTTCAAAATGAGCATTCCCTCCCCGGGCGGCAGCGATCGCCGTCCGATCAGGCCGCGCAGCCTCTGGAAGAACGTGCGCGCCACCTCGGCGCGCACGCCGCATATCAGAACTCTATCCATCGTCATGTCAGCATTATGGCGTTCAGGAGTTTGACGGCGCGCTCCCATGGGTCACGCTCGATGCAGCGTATCTGCGTGGAGTACATCAGCCGGCGCGCGTCGTTCTCGGGAGTGGACGCCGCCGGCAGGCGGCCCTGCACGCGCCGCAGCGCGTCCGCCCACAAGCGGCGGAGCAGCTGGCGCATCATCTCTGCAGGCGAAAGCTCGGAAAGCTCCGTAGGCGCCCTTCCAAGCATGATCGCGTCAAGCCACGCGCACTGCGTGGCGGGCAGTTCGGAGCGCAGCGCCGAGAACGCGTTCGCCTCGCCGCCCTCCCTCGCGCGCCACGCTGCCGCGAACCGGCGCGTGAACTCGTGCGCGAGAACGGGGTCCGGCAGATGCGCGGCCGTCAGCTCGGCGATCTGCGCATCGCCCTCGTAGGCGAAGAGGAGCTCGCAGAGGGCGCGTTCGGCCGGCGGCAGGGGAGCCTCGGCAGGAGGCGGCGCCGCTTCTGGCGCACGCGCCGGATCGAGGAAGTCGTCGTCCTTGCGCTCAGCCTGCTGCGCCTTGTCTGCGCTCTGCGGCGTCGTCGGGGCGGCGCGCGGCACGCGGCGAGCGGCGGCGGCCTTCGCCTTCTCGTAGTCCTCCTCGAGCGCGGCCTGCGGCACGCCAAGCATCTGCGCGGCCTCTGCGAGGAGCGCGGCGCGCATCACGGCGGATGGGCACTTCGCGATGGTTCCAAGCGCCGCACGGCTCACGCGCGCCATCGCGTCGATGGAGTCGGGATTCGGCTCCTGCGCGCGCAGCGCGCGTATCTGGAAGCTCGTTATGGACTCCGCCCTGCCGAGGCATTCGCGGAAGGCGTCTGGCCCCTTCGTGCGGAGAAGCGAATCTGGATCCTCGCCTGGCGGCAGCGTTGCCACGCGCACCGGCATCTCAACCGCGAGGAACTCGCCGCCCACCTTGATGGCGGCCTTCTGCCCGGCGGCGTCGGCGTCGAACACGAGCACCACGGAGTCGGCGAACTTCTTGAGCAGCTGCACGTGCTCCACGCCGAAGGCCGTTCCCTGGCTCGCGACGGCGGTGTTGAAGCCGCATGCGTGGCAGCGGATCACGTCTATCTGCCCTTCGCAAACTATGGCCTCGCGTCGCGGGGCGTGGAGTATGCCGCGCGCCGCCTTGTCGAGGGCGAAGAGAACGCGCGACTTCTTGAATATCTCGGTCTCTGGCGAGTTGTAGTACTTGGCCTTCGTCTTGTCGTTCGTGAGGATGCGGCCAGAGAACGCTATCGGGCGGCCGGAGCGGTCGCAGATGGTGAACATGAGGCGGCCGCCGAATCCGTAGAACGGGGGCGAGTTGTCGTACCTGCCCTTGCGCAGCACGCCGGCAGCGAACATCTCCTCGTCGGAGTAGCCGTACTTCTGCGCCCACTTCTGGATCGCGGCGACGGAGAGCGGGGCGTAGCCGATCGCGAAGCGCTCGGCGATTTCGTCCGAGAGATTCCGCTTCGCCATGTATTCGCGTGCGCACTTAGCCTCGGGCGCGCTCTTCAGACAGCGGCAGAAAAATGCCGAAAGCTCTGCGTGCAGCTCGAGCAGGCGAGCGCGAAGATGCGCCGCGCGCCGCGCCTCGGGGTCGTCGGCCTGCACCTTGATCTCGACGCCGCACTGCTTCGCGAGCTTCTCGGCCGCGTCGGCGAAGCTCAGGCCCTCCATCTTCATCACGAACTTGAAGGCGTCGCCGCTCTCGCCGCATCCAAAGCAGTGGAAGTAGTCAGGATGGACGATGCAGCTCGGCGTCTTCTCGTGGTGGAAGGGACAGCACGCGCTGAAGTCTGCGCCTGCGCGTCGCAGGTCGATTCCATAAGACCGCACGAGATCTGGCAGGTCGATTCGCGCCTTGATCTCGGCGAGCGTTGACTCTGGAATGAAGCCCGGCATTTATGTTCGGCGGGATACGCCAAAAAGAAGACCGCGGCGTGGCGCCGCGGTCCCCTTTAGCAGCGTTTGGACGCTTCTCGTTAGAACTCGAAGCCCCTGCGGATGTAGGGCTTGATGAACGAGTTGGCCTTCTCGTTGTCGAACTGCTGCTTCTTGGTGCACCACTTGAGCAGCTGGTTGGGCAGGCGCTGCGCCACGGTGCCCACGAGGATCGCCTCCATCATCGGGATGGAGTAGTCCACGTCGGAGTAGCAGCGGGAGTTCGTCTCCTCGAACTTGGCGCTGGTGCCGAGGATCGCGGTGAGGAACTCGACGTAGTGGCCGTCGGCCGAGAGTGCGGCGGCGCCCGAGCTCTTGTCCATTCCGCCAGCGGCGGCCACGCCCTTGCAGAGCGGGATCGGGCGCACGGCCTTGAGGTCCTTGCACGCGGGATGGTTGCGGGTGTCCTGCACCACCTTCTCGCCCTTGAGGGCGATGAACGCCTCCTGGCCGTAGTCGTTGGTGGAGCAGAGGATGCCGTTCGTGCCGATCACGAGGCAGCCGGTGTTGGGCACCTTGCCGTCCTTGGCGATCACCTGCGGCATGAGGTCGGCGCTGGGCTTCTCCTGGCCGTCGTACCAGTAGAGGGTCACGGCGGGCAGCTTGACGCCCTTGCGCACCTTCGACTCGCGCTCGGCGTAGGTGAGCTTCACGATGGACTTGAGCGGGTAGGCGATCTTGTTCTCGCTGTCGATCATCGTGCACTGGGCGTCCTTCACCGCGCCCAGCTCGAGGCCGCGGAACGGCAGGTTCATCGTGTGGCACGCCATGTCGCCGAAGGCGCCCGCGCCGAAGTCGAAGAAGCCGCGCCAGGTGAACGGATGATACACGTGCTTGCCGAGCTTCCAGGGGTCATAGACGTCGGTGCCGGCGGGATACATGTCGAGGAACGGACGCTCCTTGGCGGTGCCCAGCCAGATGTCCCAGTTGAGGGACTTCGGAATCGCGTCGCCCGTCGTGCGGCTGGTGACGTACTTCTCGACGTTGAGGCCCTGCGGCCACACGGGACGGTTCGTCCACACGTGCACTTCCTTCACGTCGCCGAGGATGCCGCTCTGGAGGATCTCCACGTTGCGGCGGAAGCCGTTGCCGCCCGAGCCCTGGTTGCCCATCTGGGTGACGACGCCGTACTCCTTGGCCGTCTTGCCGAAGTACTCGGCCTCCCAGAGGGTGCGCACGAGGGGCTTCTGCACATAGACGTGGATGCCCATCTTCATCGCGCGGATGGCGATGGGGGCGTGCATGTGGTCGGAGGTGGAGACGGTGAGCGCCTGGATGCCGAGCTTCTTGGCGTCGTCGAGCATCTTGCGGTAGTCGTGGTAGAACGGCACCTTCATGGGATCCATGAAGTCGGCGGGCAGCTTGCCCTTCTTCTTCTCGTTCGCGATGTTGTTCGCGGCGCTCTTGACGGTGTTCGCGTCGGCGTCGAAGAAGGCCACCACTTCGGCGAGGCCGCTCTTGACCATCGGCATCCAGTCGCTGAAGCCCTTGCCCATCACGCCCGCGACGGCGAGGCGGATCTTGCCGGTGCCGCCATAGCGGGGGGTCGGCTTTGCGCAGCAGCATCCTGCGGCCGCGAGTGCGGCAGCGCCGCCAACGAACTCTCTTCTGTTCAGATTGAACTGCATCTGTTTGTTCCTTTTTTTGGTTAATGCGCCTAGCGCGAAAATCAATGAGGCTAATGATACCATTTTCCGCGCCGCCGCGCAAGTGGGATTATGGGAATGTTGCCAATGTGGAAATGTTGCCAATGTTGCCAATTGGTCAGTGGAATTGGATATTGACAAGGATGGTCAGTGTGGCATTATGGAGCCATGACGGGGACAGGCCCCGCGAAAAGAGTGCGCCGTAAGCTTGAAGTGTGGCACTTGATCAGTTGCGCTAGCCCTTGAATATCACAAACTTGCGGATGAAGAAGTTCACAAGGAACGATACAACCACCTCCACGACAACCGCAAGCGTCGTCATCAAACCGAACTGGTCGATAAGCAATTTCATCAAACCGAGAGCGATCAAAGTTGCCAGCGTTGACGCGCCGAAGAACATTGCAAGCTCCACATGCCACTTGAACTTCCCTGGCTTGAACACGAACCATCGGTTCATCAGCCAGCAGAAGATATTGGCGATGACGAAGCCGACGGCCGTGGCTGCGGCGGCAATCATACCGCGCGAGGCATACCACATCTCCTCGCCCGTAAAGGCAACCGACGGCAGTCCAAGCCACTTCACCGCCCAGTCGTCCGCCGTAAGGCACTTGAGGCACGTTGCCGCAAGCACGTAGAACACGCCAGTCTGCACGCACGTGGCCATCACGCCTATAGCGCCGTACTTCACGAACTGCGCGAACGGCCCCGCTTCGTGCGAAAGGAATTTCCTCACGAGATCAATGCCACTCTCAGATGTCTTTTCCATGTCCATTAGTATAGCATATTATCACTCGCTTGAGTTGCCAAGCGCTTGCCGAAATCATGGCGCAAAAAGGGTCATAGGGTGAAGCTCCTTGTACTTGTACGTCTTGGGCTTGCCGGTCTTAGGATCGGCGTATGAGCTAGTCGCATCCCACAGGTAGAAGCCAAAGAAAGAATTCTGCCCCTGCACCACGATCCCCTCGAAGTTCACCTTCTTCTTGGTCTTCGCGTCGAAGACGAACGTAAAGCCGCCCTTGAAAACGCCTGTCGCCTGCGCGAACGAAAGCGTGAGGCCAGTCTCCTTCGCGATCACCGGCTTCCCCTTCGCGTCAAACCTCACTTCCGCAGCGCATTCGTTCGTGGGCGAATTGCCGTTCAGCATCGGCTCCAACGCCATGAACCGCAGCACCTCAAAATCGTCGCTCAACATGTTCGTCTTGTCGTAGCATGCGCCTGTGAATCCCAGATGGCGCGTAAAGCCCTCGCCGTACTCGCCGGTCGCCTGCGGGTTACGGCTGGAAGCTACCATGCCGAGTCCAAGGTCATCAAGTGCGCCTCGCTCCGCGCCGAAACCGACGGGCAACCACATGAAACCGCCCTTGTAGGCCGAAGGCGCCGTGCAGAATACCGTGAAGAAATCCCAGCCGTCGCGGTACATGAGGGGCGCCGTGGCAGAAACTGCCGTGCCGTCCGCCAGCTTGCCTGTCGCCTTGACGTCACCGCTCTTGCCGACCGTCAGCGACAGATAGCCGCCGTCCTCAACGGAGATAGTATATGCGCCCTCCCACTTCGCGATCTCCGCCTTCGCCGCAGCGGCCGTGGACTTGTCCTTCCACACGTTCCGCCACAGCGAAACCTCCGCCGTGCCGGAATCGCCAAGCCATCCTCCCGCCGAACCGTTCAGCAAGCCAGTTTCGGCGAGGCTACCGCTCTGAACCATGAGCCACAGCGGCATCGTCGCCTTGCCAGACTTCGCCTCGGCCGCGACCTCGAAGCAGTCACCTCCGTCCGACGCCGCATAGCTCGCCGCGCTGAACGTCCAGTTCGTGCCGCCGAGCGCGATCTTGCCGCTCACCTTGCCATTCGCCGTCACCGTCATCGTGGCCGATCCGTACGCATCTTCATAGTCTGGCTCGCCGCCGAACGTCTTCACATATCCGGCAAACGTTCCCTGTGCCCACTCCGGCAGCGCCTCGGCCACAAGCGTGATCGTGGCAATCTGATTCGCCTCGCCCTTCTTCGACGCCGTGAACGTGACCGTGTATGTGCCCGCCTTCGTCGGAACGCCTGTGATCACGCCCGCCTTCGCATCCCACTTGAGGCCTGTCGGCAGTCCGGCGACCTTCACCGTCCAGCCCTCCTCCGGCGTGCAGTCCACGAGTGCGGGATTGAACGCCACGCCGCACTGGATCGTGCCGTACGCATCCACATCCGGAATCAGGTTCGGCAACTTCTCGCTCGTGATGTTGGGAACCGTAAGCGCAAATTCCCTCACAACGGCGTTGCCCCCAGTTGCAGATGCGTTCGTTGCCGTCACCTTCACGGTGTAAACGCCGGGCTTCGTCGCCTTGCCGCCGATCGTCATCGTGCCGGCATCGTACTTCAGCCCCGCCGGGAGGCCGCTCACGGCAAACTTTGGCATTGAAAGCGACTCCACGCACTCGAGAAGACATATCGAAAACGTACCGTCCTCCGCCGCCGTCATATCGTCCAGATTCATCGTAAGGCTCATCGCGTCCTCCGCGGCCGTGACGAAGCGTGCCTTGATGATGACCGGCTCTCCCGTGGCCACATAGGGGTACGTCGCCAGGCGGAAGTCGCTGTCGCCGGAAAGCGGCTCGCAGTCCAGGTACCATCCGGCGAACGCGTAGCCGCTGTTCGCCGTTGCCCTGATCGTGACTTTCGCGCCGGCCTTGAACACATTGTCGCCGCCCGACGCCCTGCCCATCGACTCGCAGTCGGGATCGACCACCACCAGCACTGGCGCAGAACCAATGCCGCTGACGCCCTCGGCGGACTCAGCCCGCCACCCCGCGGCAGTGGTGAAGGTGCGGTAAAGAGTCTGCACGTTGTCATGCACTTCATCGCCAACCGGCACGCCGCCGTATGTATAGTTGGGCGACGAGAAGTACGGCACCTCCACCTCGTCGCCCCACAGCCCGGCGTAGTCATACGCCATGATCGTGTGGTACGAATCGTAGTAGCCGTGATTGTATGTCTGGAAGTAGTATCCGGAGGAATAGTCGTACAGCTGCGGACCTGGGTCCGCCAGCTGAAGGTCGCTGTGGCCGCAGCCCATGTTGTGGCCGATCTCATGCGTCATCGTGTGGGACTGCGCCACGGCGCGTATCGAGCATACGCTGTAGGCGTATTCAGAGAAATCATGCAGGTCCCCTCTTCGCAGAGAATATCCCAGGCCTGTGGTGCCGTATGCCGAACCGGTGTCGATCATCACCGACACCACGTCCGCGCCCACCGCGTTGCGCATCGCGCGAATGGTCCGCCATCCAGCCGAACCATACACGGCGGAGTCAAGCACATAGCCGAAGTCGTCGGAAGACACCGCTACGCCAATCACGCCCACGAGCCTGAAGCGAAAGGAGGAGTCGAGCCCCACATTCGAAAGCGCCACGTTCATCTTCTGAACTGCCACCTGCGCGAAGTTGGTCATGCCGCCGCGCGAGTCCACCCAGATCAGCGCGTTCGCGTCAAAGGCCACGAGCACGTCCACATAGACGCCGCCCTGCCTTGCAGGATCTGACGCGAGCCGCGGCACCGACTGCGCCGAGCGCGCGGGGCGCGCCCCCTCCGCAGCCGGCGGAGTGAGCGAATCGCTCCCGCACTTTCCGCCGCCCAGCGCCTCCAGCTCCTGCACCTTCACGCCGGCGGCAGTGGAGATAACCTTGTAGACACGCCTCCTCAGAAAGTCCTGCACGTCGACCACAAGGCCGTACGCCGTGCGCAGCACCACCGCGTTCTTCACGCCCTCGTAGCCGTTCGCCTCGGCGATGAATGCATCGCCGCCCAGCGCCGTAGGCATCTTCTCCTTCAGAACGAGCGTCAACGTCACATCGTCGAAGAGCGTGAACTTCAACTCGTCGCCCACGGCAACATCGCCGACGTCCGCCACGCCCGCGTCGAGATCGAACGAGCGGAGCGCGCCATCAGGGCAGACATTGCCTGACGACGCAAGGCGGCGTTCGCCTCCTGCCACATTACGGCTTCGCAAATCAAGAGTGAACGATCTGCCCCACGCCGAACACACGGCCGCACATACGGCCACCGCAAGCATCATAGCCCGTATTTTCATCTTCACTCTCCTTTTCCCGCTCTATGCCAAGAGTCTGTCAGTCGCCGGCGTCATTGCCCCAGTCGGCGGCCCACCAGTCGGGATGCAGGTCGGTGCCGAGCAGATTGAACGGCGCCGAGAACGTCCACGTTCTCGTTGAAGTGCGCATCGTCGCCTCGTCGTATTCCGTCAGCTTGACAGGCTGCGTGAAGAATCCCGCCGTCAGCGCTTCGTCCGCGAGAGGCGCGCCTGCCTCGCGCGACAGGAGCAGCACGCCGTTGTGCTTCAGCCCCGTGATCTGCTTCTGCGCCGAGCCGTCGACCGTCTCGCTCCAGAGCGCGAACGTGCCGGTGACGATTCCCGTTGCGCGCGCGAACTTCACCTGGACGTTGCACGGATTCACGCTCGCCGCAAGGTCGTTGACCCTGCCGTTCTTCACTAGCGTCTGCTTCGCCACCGAGAAGACGTCGCCGGAAAGATCAACCGCAGTTCCGAGCGGCTGCACCGCCGAATACGAATAGCCGGCCGTAAGAGCCTCCTTCGGGAATTCGTCGATCTCCGCCGTCCCCACCTCAAACGCATAGCTGCGGTAGTACGCCTGGAGATTGAACACGGTGTCGTACCATCCGCCAACGGGCGAGACCAAGAGACGATACCCTGCCTCGCCGGAGCGGGTGAGCTTCGCGTTGTCGTTGTTCCACACGAGCGTCTTCGACGAATCGACCACAATCGCACCCTCTTCGTTGACATAGAGACGCAGCGTGCCGCCGAACACGGCAGGCGACTTCGCGAGGAATAGCGGCACGCACATCGAGTAGCCGGTGGAGGAGCCTTCGTCAGGCACGATCGCCGATGCCGCAACGGAGATCGACGGCTTCGTCGTGCCGTCCGCCAGCATTCCCGCCGCCTTTGCCGTTCCCTTGTTGTCGATCGTCAGAGTGAGGTAGCCGTTGCCAGCCGGCACGCCGTCCGCCACCGACGCGCCCGAAGCGAGCGCAACCGTGTAGTATCCGGTGAAGTTGGTCACGACGTTCAGATAGCCCTGTATCTTCGCGTTGTTCCTGTAGATGTCGCCGCGGTAGACGATTCCCGTCTGCGCGCCCTTGTTGTTCGCATCCGGCACGTTCATCTCTAGCTCCACCGTGCCGCCCGCGAGCAACCATGCGCCTTCGTCGTCCGTCGCGCCCGCGGCCACCGTGACAGTGAGCTTGTTGGTGTACGTCACGTTGTTCACCTTCTGCACCAGCTGGAGAGTCTTGATGCGCACGGCGGGATCGCCGGATTCGTCCCAACCCTTTGCCGCAAAGCTGTAGCTCTTGCCTGCGAGCGCAACCTTCGCGGATAGCGCGGCGGGGTTTGCCGCGGAGGCGGTGAACGTGACAGACGCAAGCTTCGGCAGGCCGTTCGTGAGGGAATCGCCGTCCTCTGCCAGCACGCCATAGAACGTTCCGGACTCGAGCGGCACCTTCTCGGTCGCGACCGTCGCGAGCTTGGGCGCCTTCTTCGCGTATGCGTCAGCCGGCACGGTTCCCACCTTGGACGCCTCAGTAAGCGTCACCACGCACGTGTCGCCGCCGAGGAACGACGCCGCATACTCTCCCTCGGCCAGCTCTTCCGCGTCTATCGCCTTCAGCTGCACCGCGAATGTCTTGTTCCCTTCGTACTCCGGCACAAGGTCCGGGATGAGCTTGACCGTTATGGTCTTAGCCTTGTTGTCTCCGTTCGCCCACTCGAGAACGCCGTTCTGGGCCACGTAGTCTACGCCGGGCTTCGCGGTGCCAGCCATCGTGCCGTACTTCACGCGCACCACGCCGTCCTTCGCCGTGCGGTTCACCGTCACCACCACCGAGGCCGCGTTCTCCTTCGCGGCGAGCGCCGTCTTCGCGAGCTTGATGGCGCCCACGTTCGCGAACTTGCCGGAAAGCGCATAGCCGCCGAACTTCTCAGCGCCAGGAGCGTTCTTCACGCCGAGGCAGTATTTGCTCTTCGCCTTTGGAATC
>JAEEGF011767398.1_pt1 | contig 10556 bp, 6 predicted proteins | sample 9134171 | NCBI WGS metagenome assembly JAEEGF01 (sample SAMN16246542, study PRJNA631951) | gut metagenome | biome: gut microbiome; feature: rumen; material: AP-attached | host: Bos | place: Iran: Karaj | collected 2018-10 | reverse complement strand
CATCCGGTTACAAGATCAACAGAGCAGCAGATGATGCAGCAGGTCTTGCAATTTCCGAAAAGATGAGACGTCAGGTAAGAGGTCTTACACAGGCTTCTGCTAACGCTCAGGATGGTATTTCAGCAGTACAGACAGCTGAAGGTGCTCTTAATGAAGTTCATGATATGCTTCAGAGAATGAACGAACTTGCAACAAAGGCTGCAAACGACACCCTTACAACTAAGGATCGTGATTATATCCAGTCAGAGATGAATGCTCTGTCAACTGAGATCACAAGAACAGCTGAAGCAACAGAGTTCAACAACCAGAAACTTCTTGATGGTACATTCACAAACAAGAATCTTCAGGTTGGATCTGAGACAGCAGATGGAAACCAGATTAATATCTGCATTAAGAAGATGTCCGCATCAGCTATCGGTGTTCAGACAGCTGACAACAAGATTTCTGTATCTTCACACAATCAGGCTAAGAGTACAATCACAAATATCAAGACAGCTCTTGAGTCAATTTCTACTCAGAGATCTGATCTCGGTGCAATCCAGAACAGACTTGAGCACACAATCAAGAATCTTGATAACGTTGTTGAGAATACTCAGGCAGCTGAATCACAGATTCGTGATACAGATATGGCTACCGAGATGGTTAAGTATTCAAACAATAACATCCTTGCACAGGCAGGTCAGTCTATGCTGGCACAGGCTAATCAGTCTAACCAGGGTGTTCTTTCACTTCTCGGATAATATATCTGTTATAAATGTTTAAAAATCTGTTTGAACATTGCAACTACCTTAAAGGGCTCCGGTTATACCGGGGCCCTTTTTCTGAGTGCGCCTGATGAACACGCTTCATCATATAGGTGCAACCAGACCATTGTATTTTATAGTGCCATTAGAGTACTCTCCCAGAGCCCCGGATTCCAGGACGGATAGCAGAAACTGTTCTGAAGATAGCTTCTCTCTATACCGTGGATTTCTGAACAGCTCGGTAAGACTTGGTTCAGTTTCCTGGTATTTTTCAAAGGTTACAGCATGGTAGTCCTTTGAAAGCCACTCTTTGTCTTCCTCATTGAAGTCAGCTATATTAACAAAAAAACTTAAGTTTCTAAAGGATTTCCATTTTCTGAGCTTATAGGCGGAAGGATGCTTCATGCCGATCCAAGTTCCGTAGGTCTCAAATTCTGAAAAGCCGATAGCCAGGTTATCGTATCCAAGAGAATTAGTTATTTTTTCGTAGAAGGTATTTCCTTCAAATGACGTCTCTTCTATATCGGAGATCAGATCCAGCATATATTCTTTCTTAAAGAGCATATGCTCTGAGATGAAGGATTTTTCTATTATTTTGTTGAAGTTGAATAATCGCTGGATCGTAAGGAAATAGGATGCATTTCCGTCAGGCTTGGTATCAAGATAAGGAATACCTTCCTGGGAAAACATTTCAATTGGTTTAAGAGGTATTGTATCAGAATCCCAGCATAGATAATATTCTGAGGTACATATTTGTGCATAAGCCATTTTAAGGTATTGCTGGTAATACCAGTTTACTGAGGATGGATTTGGCTGCAGGGCATTACATAGCAACTTACCATAAATGTCTTTTACATTTTGTATGGGGATGATTTCATTTTCAGCAATAAAGCTGATCTTATTATCTCCAAATATCCCCTTTTCCTGATCTGATATGGCTATCTCCCTGATATTTTCAGGACCTATCAGTATTATTTCATCTATGGGCAGGTATTTGAAAAAAGAATTGTAGTAGCTCTTGGTTCTGGTGTAGTCAGCTAATACTGTGGGGATTATGCAGGGATACTTTTGGGTTGTATTTAGATGATCAGACATGGACACCTCCGGTTATTATTTTTAATATTTCTATTACTCTGTTTAATACGGATCCGTCTTCGTTAACATTATCCCAACCGTTTTGGGCAATGGTCTGTCTTTCCTCATCGTTACTGAGGTAATACTCTATTTTTTCAATTAGTTCTTCATAGTTTTTGTAAGAAACGAGATGATAGCCGTCTTTGAAATACATATCAATTTCCGGCTGATAATTGGTGATAAGAAACCCTCTGCAGCCGAGTATATCCCATATTCTTTGAGACAGGCCACTGGTTATGGAACGGGTGGTAATATTCAGATTGACCTTACTTTGCCTGAAAACAAAAGGCATCTCTGTTAGACTGTTCACACCTCCGTGGATATAGATATTCTTAGACAGGTCAATTGTATTACTCTGGGTGAAAAAATGAAGTTCAGCTGTATCTATAGAATCACCAATGTGGTTTAATAGTTTCACTCTCTCCAAATAAGTGATATGCGGCGCTAAATAGTCGTTTAGTGCCACATATTCTGAGATATCAAAAACACTCATGTCAGATGGATAAAAGCTATCGCTGCTTTTTTTTAGCTCAGATATTAGCCTGTGATCCACGACTTTTTGAAGTTCATTCATACCATACACATCAGAAGAAAACTGCTTTTCGTAGGCTTGATCAAACTGTGCTAGTAATTCGTTGGGAAGTGACCCTATTGCTGACATGGGATCTTTTTCATTGTAGAGAGATCCTACAAAAGATATGTCATATTTATAATCACTGGTATCACCTAAAGTTTCATTTAACCTGGTGGTTGCAGCTCCCAGTGGAAGATGAAAGATGCACTGAGGATTTTCTTCATGAATAGATTCATATTGAGCCTTATCAAAAAGAAAAATGCGATTAAACTGGCTTCTTATTGATGTGTTAAAAATCTCAAATACAGGACAGTCTACTGTTACAGCTATATAGATCACATGCAATTTTTCACATAGTATTGCAACGAATGGAAGGTAATTAATTGAGAAGACGAAAAGGGGCTTGTTATCATAGATCATATTGCCAAGCCTGTTAATTTTTTGTTCAAGATCCAGCGAGTGGTCCATTCCGTCTTTATCTTGTATTACATCCACACCAAGAGCTTTGAAGGCGTCTATAAAGTCTGGTTCACATATGCTTTTATATCTGTAAAAGATTATATTCATGAGCAACCCCTCTATCAATGTTATTATACCAAAATAATGACGATATATGGTGTATAATTGATATAGAGAATTGCGCAAATGATAAGGTAAATGGATGTTATATGAAAATTGGCTTGTTGTATTTAAAAGAAATTAAATATGATGATCTGGCCTATGTGTTTGTAAAGAAAGAGATAGACAGTGAAATAATAGATACAGGGATTTCAGTGGATAGCACAGATGAGGCGGATACGTTAAAGGTCGCGGACCTTCTTGCAGCAAATGGTATTGATGTTGCTATAACCATGGATTTTTGTCCCGCTGTTTCTGATGCCTGCCAGAGGTACGGTATCAAATATGTCTCCTGGATTTACGACAATCCACAGCAGGCACTGTATAACAGACAGATACCTAATTCAAATAATTACATCTTTTCTTTTGACAGGGATCAGGTGGGGGAAATAGAGAGCCTTGGTGCGAAGAACGTATTCCATCTGCCCCTGGCTACTAATGTTCTTAGAAATGCTAGTCTGGTAATAAGTGAAAGAGATGAGTACAGATACGGCTGCGACGTTTCTTTTATAGGGAACATGTATGTGGATGACTATTATGAAAAAGTAAGGTCATTGACATCTGAGAAAACCGCAAAAGAAATGGATCAAATTACTCGGGAAGCCTTTGGTATATGGGACGGATCAGATCACATGGGTGGTCGACTGTCTGAAGACACTGTCATGGAGCTTGCCAGAATTTGTGGATATGCTCAGAAGGATGAGTTTTCCATGCCGGTGGAAAACTGGCTGTGTGCAAGACTATTTGCCAGAAGACTGGCTCATCTTGAGCGTGTAGAGCTGGCGCAGAGATTACAGTTTACGGACTTCAGGCTTTACACTAGCAGCAAGGATTTTGAACTTGAGGGTATAGATATCTGGCCGGAACTCAGCTATGATGAGGAGCTTCCCAGAGCATACCATCTTAGTAAGATCAATATAAACTGTACTCTGCATTCCATAACTTCAGGTATTCCCCTTAGAGTATTTGACATCATGGGAGTTGGGGGCTTTGTACTCAGTAATTATCAGCCTGAAATAGAAGAACTATTCACTATTGGAAAGGACATTGAAGTATATAGGAATTTTGATGAGCTGGAGGATAAAGTAAGATTCTACCTGACTCACGACGATCAGAGAGCCGCTATAGCACTGAGGGGCTATCAGAATGTATCAGAAAAGTACAATTACGAGGTGGCATTGGAAAAGATAATAGCACTGACCTAAGGAGTAAGCCTGTATGAAGATTCTTTTTCTGGACTGGAAAAGCCTTGGGAATGAAGATATTGTCAGCGCTGCAGAGTATCTGAATAACAACGGCTACAATATTGAACTTGGGCTTTATCCCTTCGACAATCACATAGAGGACGATGACAAAGAGGCTCTTGAAACCATTAAAAAGGATATAAAGAACGAAGCCCCTGATTTTGTTATGTCCTTTAACTACTTCCCGATAGTCTCCAAAGCCTGCAATGAGTTGGGAGTCAAATATGCGGCCTGGGTCTATGATAATCCGGCGGTGAGGCTCTTTTCCTATACTCTTATAAATAATTGTAACTACGTCTTTGTTTTTGATTCCCAGATGTATGAGACCTTTGCTGTACAGGGATTTAAAAATGTATATTATCTTCCGATGGCAGCAGCTGTAAGGCGCTACGACAATCTTCCCGAGAATCCAGAAAAAGATAAGCGACTTTCGGGGAAAATATCTTTTGTGGGGCATCTCTATACCGAGAGTCACAACTATTTTGACAGACTTGAAGGTAAGGTATCTGATTATACAAAGGGATATCTTCAGGGGCTCATGCGCTCCCAGATGGAAATTCAGGGCATGAATATAATAGATAAATCTATTCCTGAGAGCGTAATGAAGGAAATGATTGATGCTCTTGGAATAAAGCCGGGTTATGACAGTGTGGCATCTTATGAATATCTGTATTCTAACTATGTCATCAACAGGAAGATTACTTCTTTGGAGCGATGCGAGATTCTAAGAGAGATTGGAGAAATATATCCTGTTGAACTATATACCTCCAACACTGAATTTGGAGGTAAGGGCATAAACAATCACGGTGAGGTGGACTACTACCTGAGCATGCCTTATGTCTTTAAAAACTCAGATATAAATCTAAATATATCCCTTCGTAGCATACAGCGGGGAATTCCCTTAAGAGCAATGGATATCATGGGCTGTGGAGGGTTCCTTCTGACCAATTATCAGGAGGATATGCTACAGTTTTTTGTTCCGGGGGAGGACTATGTATATTATGATAGCAGGGCTGATCTCATGGATAAACTAGATTACTACCTGACCCATGAGGATGAGAGAAAGGCCATAGCAGAGAGCGGATACAGGAAGGTGGCGGCTGATCACACCTATGAGCAGAGGCTATTGGAGATTATAGATACTGTGTGTGGTAGCCAATCTGTGACAGGAGAAAAGCATATATGAAAGTTCTTTTCATGGATATAAAAATCTTTTTTGCCAATATGGATATGCTGGAAGCCTTCAAATCGTACCGGGATGAGGTCGGAAATCCACTGGAAATTGTGACCTATGCCTATGACTACGATGAGAAAAGAGCCAGAAACGATGAGGCTTTTGAGGCTGATTTTTTAAAAGCACTTCAGAGGGAAGCTCCGGATTTTGTCTTTTCTTTTAATTTTCTTCCTGTGATTTCCAAGGTGTGCAATAAAGAAGGTATCACCTATGTTTCCTGGATTTATGACAATCCTGAAAATCTGCTTTATTCCTATCAGGTTATAAATAAGTGCAATATTGTCTGCATGTTCGACTCTAAGCAATTCGAAATCTTCAGGGTCAACAGAATTGAGAATGTTGAGTATCTTCCTCTGGCGGCTTCCACCAAGAGGCTTGATGCAATGATTCCCAGTGAAGAGATAAAAAAGAAGTATTCAGCAGATATATCTTTTGTGGGATCTCTTTATACTGAGCGGAAGCAGTACTACGAGGAGATAGCACCCAGGGTAGACCCTTATACTCTCGGATACATGGACGGACTTATAAACGCACAGCTTCAGATTGACGGCATGAATTTCATCGAGGAATGCCTGACTCCAAAAGTTGTCAATGATATTCAGAAAGCAAGTAATCTGTATATTTATCCTGACAGTGCAGAGACGCTGGAATATCTTTTTGCAAACTACATCATAAACAGGCAGGCCACCATTATTGAACGAAAAGAAATTCTGACAATGATTGGAGAGCAGCATCCACTTAAACTATATACCTACAACAAGAATAAGGATTTTAGTCCAAAAGGAGTAGAAAACATGGGGCCTGCAGACTATTTCGAGGTGATGCCCTACGTTTTTAAACTAAGTAAGATAAACCTGAACATAACCCTTAGAAGTATTCAGAATGCTATACCGCTCAGGTGCTTTGATATTCTTGGAGCAGGAGGATTTCTCCTGACCAACTATCAGACTGACCTGGCAAGGCACTTTGTTCCTGATGAAGACTATGTCTATTACGATGGCAGAAGGGACCTTTTGGATAAGATAGATTACTACCTGGAGCATGAGGATGAAAGAGTAGCTATAGCTAAGAGTGCTCATGACAAGGTGGCCCGGGAACATACCTTTGACGTGAGAGTGGGACAGATAATTGAGCTGGTAACCAGCAGAAAGTAAGAAGGGAAATAAATGAAACTATACATTTTATGCCCTGCAAACAGAGTTACAGGAGGGGTTGAGCTCGCGCACCAATTGTGCGATGCGCTCAATAATAACACTAGTATCGATGCCTACATGTGGTATATGGATATTGATAATCTCACATCGGAATCTGTAGTCGTGGATCAGTGCGCTCCAGAGGAATACGCTGAATATAATACCAGATGCGCAAGGGATTTTTTTGAAATAGATAGAACGGAAAACATTATAGTATTTCCAGAAGCCTATACAGGTTTCATGGAGCTTATAGATAAAGCCCAAAAGGTTTTGTGGTGGATGAGCGTTGATGGCTATATAAATGCCACTAGAGAAGAAGACCTAGAATATTTAGCTGAGAATGTGGCTTTGCATCTCTATCAGTCTTATTATGCAATGGAGTATGTTAACAGGAAAATCCCTGGAGCAAAGGGCTTGTATTTATCAGATTATATTAATGATGAGTATGGAAAGGCGTTGGATGTATCTGCGAACAGAGATGATATCGCCTTATATAACCCTAAGAAGGGATATGAAGATTTACAACCTTTGATAAAAAAAACAAGTTGGCTAAAATGGGTGCCTCTATCAGGAATGTCAAGAAATGAAGTGATAAGCACGATGGAGCATGCCAAGATTTACGTGGATTTTGGATCTCATCCTGGCAAGGACAGAATTCCCAGAGAGGCGGCTGCTAATGGTTGCTGTGTTATAACCAATAAAAAGGGTTCGGCAGCCTTTTTTAAAGATGTACCTATACCTGATAAATATAAGTTTGAAAACCCGGAATCATGTCTTGATGATATAGACAATCTGCTTAAGGAAATATGCAATTCTTTTTGCGAGCACCAAAAAGATTTTCATGAGTATCGAGAGATGATAATAGGAGAGAAGGAAAAGTTCTTTGAGGACGTCCTTAGGTTCGCTGATATAATCGGTGCTGAGAATAAGGCAGATAAATTAACGGCCGAAGACATTGAGGAGAAAAAGCAGTTTGATACTTTTGTTGTAATTACACCTAGAGACTGCGAGAGATTGCTGAATTTATACAAAAGACTTGCCGATTCAATTGGTTATGGGAAAGTAATATTTGTTGGGGCAAGTGAAATAAAAGAGGTATTAAAGAAAGAAAAAGGACTGTCAGAGCAAGTTGGAACAATAGATGAAAATACAATAATCAGTTTTGATGATGTCCATAAATGTATTGAGAAGCGTATGGAAAACATACTTGCCGGACGCGAGCTTCCAAGAGGCATTACTGGGTGGTATTACCAGCAGTTTCTTAAGATGCAGTACGCAAACCGATGCAATGATGAATATTACATGGTTTGGGACGGAGATACAATTCCCTGTAGGAAACTCAACATGTTTCATCAGGAATCCGGGAAACCTTACATGGATTTAAAGCATGAGTATCACGCAGAGTATTTCGAGACCATGAGCGTTATCTTACCGGGGCTTAGAAAACTTATAGAGAGATCCTTTATCTCGGAACATATGCTGATAAAGGCAGAGATCATGCGAGCCATGATTAAAGAAATAGAGAGAAATGATGCTATACCCGGTACAAAATTCTGGGAAAAGATTATAAATGCAATTCCCGAAGATAAAATACAAAGATCAGCTTTTAGTGAGTTTGAGACCTATGGTACATACGTGGCTCTTCGCTATCCTGATGTTTATAAACTAAGGGAATGGCATTCCTTCAGACAGGGAGGAAATTTCTTCAAGATTGAGACTATATGCGACAGGGATTTCGATTGGCTGGCCAAGGATTTTGACGCCATATCCTTTGAGAAAGGCCATGAAGTCAGAGAGGACAATGCAAATCTTTTTGACAATCCCTATTATCAGGAAAAACTTACACCCAAGCAGATGCTGCAGGCAGCCCAACTTGAGTTTAAGGATGGCTACAAAGAGGTCTGGGCAGACGATCTGGATGCAGCTAAGGCCAATGTTTCACAAGGTAGCTTTAATCAAGGGGATGATGTCGTTCCTGAGAGCCGCCTTAAGTACCTCGATAAGGATACCTACAAAATATACGAAAAGCTTGGGGATGGGCTGATGACCAGCAATGCTGATCAGGCATTTTTGTGTTACGAAAATGCTGAATATTTGTGTGCGGATGAGACTGATGTCAAAGAGATTTCCGGTAAAAAACTAAACCTTTTGGAATCAGGGCAGGTGTCGGTGAATAAGGTGGCAATAGTAATACTCTCTTATAACAATACCTATTTCATCCAGAGGTGCATTGAGAGTATTTACACCAATTGCAACATGGACAGCGTGCTTCTGGTGATTTTTGACAACGGCTCTACAGACGGGACACAGCAGTGGCTGGCAAAATGGGGAGATGAACATGATGAAGCACTGATAATTCTGAATGAGGAGAATCTTGGATTTTCAGCGGGCAATAACGCGGCCTGCCAGTATATTCCGGAAGGATATGATATTTTTTACCTTAACAATGATACAAGGATTCCGGCAAATGCCTTGTTCTGGCTGAGAATGGGATTGTATGAATCCGGTGACATCGGCGGAGTAGGTGCAATGCAGAGCTATGCTGTACCTGAACAGATGGAAGAAGTAACCTTTAGCGCTCCGGAACAATTTGTTGAATATGGAGCTCGTCATAACATCTGGATGGATAATCCCCTTGAGGAACAGGTGAGGCTTTGCGGCTTTGCCATGCTTTTAAGACGCAGAGTCTATGATGAGACGGGGGGATTTGATGAGGCCTTTAATCCAGGATTTTTGGAGGATGATGACCTTAGCTTCAGGGTAAGGAAACTAGGACACAAACTTGTGGTATGTCATAACAGCTATATTTATCATGCAGGGTCTCAGAGTTTTGGGAAAAGAAGTGATACTTCGGAGCTGTTTGATGCTCATAGAAAAGTTTTTGTGGACAAGTGGGGCTTTGACTCCACTATACAGGGAGCTATGAGTTTCAATGAACTGGAATTTACGAAAAGTCTTGCGGGGAAGGGATACACCAAAGACAGTGAATTTTCTCTTTTGCATATAGGTTGTGGGTGCGGAAATATGCTTGGTAGGATTCATTATATGTATCCTAAGGCAAAGCTATATGGAGTGGAAGAAAACGACAGTGCAAGGGGATATGCCATTTCCTGCATATGCGTTGTGCATACGGTGGAAGAACTGCCGATATCCTTAGAAAAAATTGACATTGTTGCAGAAAATCTTGGCTGATCACAGTTGGTGAAGTATATCCACTATTTGCTCGTAATAATATGCCATATCCAGTAGCTGAGACCCTCTAAGTAAGCAATCGATGTCATGGTATAATAATAATATAAGTACGAATTATTGATAAAGCGTAACGCAATCGCAAGAGGAAAATAAGCGAGTGAAAAAAGTAAGCGTAATAGTTCCTGCATATAATGCACATGATACAATGGCCAGATGTCTTGGCAGTCTTGTAAATCAGACTCTTGAAGATATTGAGATAATCGTGACTGATGATGCTTCCAGTGATGATACCCTGGAGATTATCAGAAGATGTAAGACTCTTTATCCGGATAAGGTTATAGTCGTTGAGGGGAAAGAGAACCGAGGGGGCGGAGGTGCAAGAAATCAGGCATTAGACGTTGCCAGTGGTGAGTATATCGGGTTTGTTGACAGTGATGACTATGTTGCCAGCTATATGTACGAACATCTTTATAACAGAGCGAAGGAAATGGATGCTGACATTGTGGACTCAGGAATGTATCAGGAAGCTAACGACAAGAATGTGATACTTGTGGACGATTCAATGGTCGGGGAGATAGACGATGAAAAAAGAAGGAAGCTTATTCTTTCGGGAGGATATCTCTG
>JAEEGF011252616.1_pt1 | contig 10556 bp, 10 predicted proteins | sample 9134171 | NCBI WGS metagenome assembly JAEEGF01 (sample SAMN16246542, study PRJNA631951) | gut metagenome | biome: gut microbiome; feature: rumen; material: AP-attached | host: Bos | place: Iran: Karaj | collected 2018-10 | reverse complement strand
TGAGGAGTCTGGGTACGAATAAGGGTATCTCGGGGTATACTTGTCTTGGTAGTGAACCCATCATGGCTTTCAAGAATAGCCTCACGACATTTAATACCAGTGATAGCATATCCGTACGCCTTACAAGTTGCAATATTGCTACTAATAATATCAAGTGACAGAAGTGGACGCACACTATCATGAATCAGTATTAAATCCTCACCATCGCAAGCAGCCTCTTGTAAACCATATATACCATTATGGATAGATTCCATTCCTGTATTTCCTCCAGGGAAAACCCATCTCAGCTTATTTATATTAAACTGATTCGCATAACTCTGAAGAACCGTTTCCCATCCTTTTAAACAAACAACTGCTATCGCCTCAATATCTGGATGGCGTTGAAAACACAGCATTGTGTGAACAATAATGGGAGCTCCATCTACATGCATGAACTGTTTAGGGATATCTTGTCCCATACGGTTGCCAGAACCTCCGGCAATTAATAGTGCAATGTTCGCCATAGCTTTCATCTTTAATTCATTTTGGGAAATTATCAATTATAACATCTTGGTAAGTAACAGAATACCCAAAGCCTTCTGCCTCTCCCATACGACCTGGGCGTCCTTCCCCTTTATACTTTGGATCTGGAACCTTCCATCCTTCACCATATAGATAATAAAGTGCTTCTTCTATTTTTGCAGGTATTTGAACTTTTATTCCATTAATCTCAAGTGGGGTCAATTCCTGCATTTTCGGATAAGAGTACCATCCAACATGGTTTTCTGTAGGAATAGAATATCTGTAACCATCTTTCCAAAAAAAATCGTATTGTGAGTAGAAGCCTTCTTTCTTGCCATCTTCAAACATGACAAAGAAATCCATAGTTAGACCATTTTTCTTTATACAAAATTCACTGTATTTCCCATTATATGAGAAGCCATGCACAAATTCAAACCCATATTTCTCAACAAATATACGAGTAACCTCTTTTGGGTCTTTACCAGGAAGCAATGCAAAATCGATATCATCATCGTGCTTCATAAACCCCCCATCTCGCACAAAACCAAGTAACGTTCCAGCCCAAGGGATAATCGGGAATTTTTCTTTCTCGACAATTTCCATCACAAGCTTTAGATTTGTGTAACCATACTTTTGCAACGCTCTTCTACGAGCTGGATCTTTGTATAGATGCCAAAAGAACCCAATCTTTGGAAACAACCAACGCCCCAACGCGTTGGACTTCAAATTTTTTTTTACAGTTTGCACCATAGTTTACTTTATTAAAATATCTATTGAAGCATTGAATGCTTCTTTCAATTGACAGGAAATTTCATGTCACTCCACTTTTCTATACTTTATTATCTTTGCTGGATTACCAACAACTACCGCCCACGCAGGAACGTTCTTGGTGACAACAGCATTTGCAGCCACAATCGCACCTTCACCAATCGTAATACCTGGCAGGATGGTGGCTCGTGCCCCTATCCATACGCCATCGGAAATCGTAATAGGAGCAGTAATGAGCGGACAATTTGCATAGTTAATGTCGTGACTTGCCGTACAAATGAAAGCTTCACGACTTATAGCAACTTTTGTTCCAATAATAATCTTTGCCGCAGAATAGAGGTTGACATTGCTATCAATTGCAACCGAAGACCCCATCTCTACGTTCCATGGTGCCCATATTTGGACATTAGGATAGATTGCGACTCGGCCATTATGCTTTAATCCAAATTTCGTAGTTAACCATATGCGCCATCCTTTACCAATGAAATAAGGGAATGGGTTAATAAATAGTCTCCATACTATTAGCCATTTCAATCGCCTTATCTTAGTTGATCGCTCTGTTGGAGTATCATAATATTGCTGCTCCCACCAATCGGAGGAGTAATGAGCATTGTTACTTTCTGTCATTAGTCAATTTTCTAATTCTTCCTAAACTTAGATACTTTACCTCCGATTCCAATCCCTACCAGAAACCATTAGACGCTCCAGTTCTGCTTCAGGATAATTAAAATGTTGCATTCTCTCTACGTATTCCTTTTCTTTCTCTTCCGTAAATCTCCTCCTTATTAACTTAGCTGGGCAACCACCATATATACAATAAGGCTCAACATCCTTAGTAACGACCGATCCCGCAGCCACTATCGCACCATCACCTATAGTTACACCAGCCATGATGATACTCCCTGCACCAATCCAACAGTCAATGCCAATTGTTGTTTTCTTTCGTTCTTCACGACCAGCGAAAATAATCGGAAACTCTGGATTACGGAAGTTATGATCACCACCTATTATCATCACATCGTTTGCCAACATTGTGTATTTACCAATACAAACACCCTTTGCTACCTTACAACGCGGACCAATGTAGGCATACGCATCAATCTTAAGGTCTTTTGCCAAGTTGCTTCCTGGGCGAAGCATAGCAGTTTTAGCAGCCCCTCGAATGTTATATCGCCAGATGAAAAATCTACGTGTTTGCCTCCTCAGCCATATCTTCAGATTTTTTCTTGCCCCCCCCTCAGATACCATTTCACTAATGTCTAACGAATGATAGGCAGTTTTCTCATTTGCATTCTCTTTTATCTTTTCACCATAAGAAATAACCGTATCAATATAATCCTTTGCTACACCAACGTCTGTCAGTTTTAGTGATGTTGCAATTGCTGCCTCCGACATCGCCTTTCGTTCTTCATTTGTCATGTTCTGTATCTGGCAGACTATTCCTGCGAGCTCTTCTGCATTACCAGCCTCGCACATAAAACCATTCTTGCCGTGTTCAATAATACCCTCCATGCCCTCGCCACGAGAAGCCACTACAATGCAACCACGAGCCATGGCTTCAATATAAACAAGACCAAATATCTCCTGACGACTGATAAGAATAAACACATCCGACTGATCAAGTACACTCATCACATCTGGCCTAGGTAATCTTCCAAGCAATTTAACCTTGTCTTTAGTTCCTACTCCTGCGATTTTTTTCTCCAAATCGTTCCTCATGGACCCCTCTCCTACTATTTGCAGAGAATAATCTGCAGACCCGTATACAGAGGATAATGCTTCAATGGTCTTATCAGGATATTTCCTCTCAATCAACAAACCGACTTGCACAAAACGATTTCTAAAAGACCCATCCCGCTTAGGTATACTTTCAGTATAATACCCTGGAATTCCAGAGAAACAGCGGAATGAGTATTGTGGCTTACCATATTTGCTTTCAAAAAAATCCTTTGTGCTGACAGCACGATAACCCCATATATCCACATCTGTTCTTAGTCTATTCCAATTCTTGAATGGTTTCTCCATACTAGGGCCAGCACCATGCAGCACCATCGTCGTAATTGCACCTGTAACTCCTTTTAGGTATGACATAAGTACCAACTGCGGGTTGAGCCAATGAGAAATAATATGCTCAGGATTGAAGTTCTCTTTCTCTAAATATACCTTTGCCATTCTGCAAGCATTATCCAACTCCGTTTGAGCGTAATTGCTCATAGGCATAAGTTTCTTCATTGGGATACGATATACCTTTACACCCTCATATTCATATTCCACCTCTTTATTCAGACGTTTTTCTGGAAGTGCAATGCCAATTTTATCTTGCACAAACTTCCGTACCAACTGAGGTGCATGATAGTAAATCTTAGGGAAGTACGTACTGGTATGAATAACTCGCACGTCATAACCCATCTTCACCCATTCTTTAACAAAATAGTGAACTACGGGTGTAAAAAACTTTGGGGTCCCTTCCCCAGGGTATATAGATGTAATTACCAATAACTTCATAAATTAACAAACCATATAATATCAAACATTTTTATCTCATTAATTTCGCCTTATCAAAATAATTATGATTTGCAAAAATGTAAATCGAAGCAAATAAAACAAATAGACCAGGTTTTAACAAGTACATACTATCAATTGCCATATATACAAGCATTGCAAACAACGTTAATCGGAGTGGAAGTTTGATCTGATTATTTGCAATCTTCCTTGTTTTAGCAAATACTTTCAGCAAAAATGCTATTAGAATACCAAACCATATAACCCCATATTGACTTAAAAATTCAACAAACATATTATGAGGTGCATTAATCAAACCAATATTACTTCTATACTCAAGTATTGCTTGTTGAATTCCCCCACACCCGACTCCAATGCCTATCGTACCTATCAAAGCTTTTAAAGAAGTTAACCATATACCGGTTCTTCCACCTTCAAGGCCTGCACGACCAAACTCACTTGTGATAGACTCTCGTGATAAAAATACCAACAAAATATTATCTTTAAAATTTAAGATAAATGGTATAACTAATAAAAGTACAATAAAAATAAAAAACAATTTATTTGTTTTCTTATTGAAATTTATCAAAAATATTAGTGCCATAATTATCATTGAAATAAAGCCTCCCCTTGAACCAGAGATTAGTATTGTCACAAAGGAAAACATAATCAACAAAGCAGATAAAGATTTCAACCATAGAGAAGATTCTTCATAAACATAAAGAAAAAATATCCATGGTAATGCCATACAAAGGATTGTAACATATGTATTATAATTGGCAAACGTCACTGAAGCAACAATTCTATTAACGATAATACCTCCATCATTAAAAAAATTACTTTCTTCGTATGCCATTGCCAAATGTTGCCCTGTTGTCATTTCCCATAAGGCTATTACCGAACATATTAAAACAAATATCAACCATCCCATTCCTATAGAAAATAATGGTTTCTTGGCATTGTAGGCAAATACAATAATTTCAAAGAACAAGCAAAAGTGTACAAAATAGTATGATATTTCTTTGATACCCTCAGATGCATCAGCCGACCAAATTAAAGAAACGACACAAAAAAGCCAAAACATTAAACATGCTTGAATTAATTGTCTAATTTTTTTACAATAGCCTATCTTCGCAAGCAAAATTGGCATTGCTAATACAGCAAAGATCCTAACAAGCTGTATAGCTCCACCAATCCCCCCCCCGGCAAGAAGAGCGATGGCACAGATAATCAACTTGTCGTATATGTTAGTTGTTTTTCCCTTTTCCATTACTTTTTTGTCATACATTTAGTTGGCAAGTTTCATATTCATATTTCCATTATTCGTCTCTAACATCACAAGTTGATGCGTAAACGTCTTTAATGCCATTCACTTTTAAATAATTACGAATTTGAGCAATTTGGACATTGTTCATATTTAATTCTCCATTATTGACAGAGGATAATGTTGGTGCGTCGGTAACAATTGGCAGTATAAGTGGGTCCGATGCCGTTTGAACAACCGGAGTGCTATTTAGCCGAGCCATCGCATTTAACCATATATCATCTGCTAATGGAGAAAGTTTTGTAAAAAGATCTTTTTCAATTACAGTTTCATGTAATGACCCTGGTGGATATAAACACCCCCCAATACCAATTTGCAATAGGTTGTCCGACGAAAATGGCTGAACATTTCTATCAAAGTCAGCGTATGAAGATATATCCCCCTTTTCATCAAATTTGATTCTCGCTGTATGATTAGCAATTATACAACCTGGATGAATCTTAGAAGTGCACACAAGACGTTTAATCATATTAACATCATAGATAACGTCATCATCACATGTTATAAAGGTTTTATCCGGATAAGTGAGTAAAACATAATAATATTTTTTATGTGACCTGATATCACCATCCACCATACGAATCTCGAAAATATCATTTTCTTCTTTACGCAAATTCTCCGGTATATCTTCTATTCTTTGAAACTGATCTTTTGATAACCATAGAAATATCTTTTCCGGCAAAAGCGTTTGTCGCTTTAAACTTTGAACCACCTTCCAAACTTCATCTATGCGGCCTGGGAAGGACGTAAATGAAACAATTAAGCCCTCTTCGACTGGATATTCTTTATTAATTGGGTGACTAAAGTACTTTGGTAGTTGTTTATTTGCCATTGTACGCACAGCCCATCGAATTGGCGACATAACACGAACTGGCATTCCATAGTTTTTCAATCGACCGTAAAGCTTTGTATAGAAATTTAATAAATTCATTTGAAATTATTATGAAATTATTACCCAATGATCTCAGTTATTACATCTTGAAAATCTCTAATAGCATTTTCAACAGAAAACATTTCAATATATTTTCTACGCTTATTTTCGTTAACACTAGTAGACACTGCTATTTTCATCGCCTCACAAACATCTCCTGGATTGTGCACACAATGAATGATTGACTCGTCATCGGTAAAAATATTACGTGTCGGGGAATTATTACCAGTAACAGATATAATAGGCAACATTAAAGGTAAATAATTCACTATTTTGCTTGACAAGAATACATCATTATCAAAAAAAGCATTAATATCCAATAAAACCGTAGCCTTTTTATAAAATTCAGAAAGGTTATTTGTAAACTCATGACATTCCAAATGTCCGCCATTTGTTAGGTCTGAATAGTTAGCAAAATCAACATATTTATTAACTCCAACAAAAACAATCTGGGCATTAGGGCTTTCTTTAAGGAACTTCCGAAAGCCATCCAAAACAGCTTCCTTTTTTCTTGGGCCGTATACCCCACCTGTAAACAAGAAAACAGGATTATTTATAGAACTATCTGGTTTCACATATTCATTTTTTGACTTTATTGGAGTATATAATATTCCTGTTTTACTGGGGCGGTTTTTTAATAGATTTAATTGATAATTCAACATCTGCTCATTCGCAGAGAAAAAAGCCTTTGATGCTTCAAGATATTTCCTAACAAACCTAATTATAGCATTTCTATATAAGCCTTCCACGCCCCATCCCGAAGGAGGGGGTACAGCATCGACAGAATAAACGAGCCATGGTTTATTATATCTTTGGGATAATCGATATCCCAACATCATAGATCGATAGTTATGGAAAGAAATAAACGAAATAATTGCATTGCATTCCTTTATATCTCTATCCCTAATAAGTCTCATTTGCCTTATCACCCAATAATCATCTATCAAATTTCTACTAAACATCTGAAAGGAAAGCTTTTCCACGCGTAAATGTGTAAATCCTTTCGGTTTTGATGGTAGAATCGTTGCATTAGTAGGTTTAAACTTACTCGATACTTCTGAAGTTATAATATCAACATCATATTCTTGCTCCAACTGCTTTATAATTGTCTCGTAAACAATTCCAGGAGCAGTTAACCCTATATCACTAGATATTATTAATATCTTCATTTCCTTGATCGTATTTTGTATAATTATCTGATATTTTGACTGAAACCACTCCCTTATATAATCCCCAAGTAACTTTCGTTGTACTAATTTTCACCACGGTGAAAAAGCTAAAGCCTTGCGGCTCAAACCCTTCACCAATATTTCACACTAATTTTCGTTCTTATTAAAGGTGCAGGGAGATGACGGGACCATTCTAACCTCCCCGTCATTAATCCCCTGCACCGGGAATTTCAATGTCAAACACTTATTTGGACAAGGCCATTGAGGCCGTACCTGAATTGGGGAATCGTATTTCCCTTTTCACAAAGAAACTCCGCTTGGCTCAGTACGCGGACAGTACTGTTTACTCTTACCGCCTTAAGATTTCTCAGGCGGTACTGTATCTCAAGAAGCTTCCTGAAGATTTCACGCAGCCGGATGTCGATGACTATCTGACCATGCTTCTGGACAGGAATTGCTACAGCTTGTCTTTCTTTAAGCATACCGTGTTTGGTTTGAAGGACTACTACAAGTTCATGGACCTCAAAGAGCCCGGAGGACTCGTCCTCCCTCGTGTCCGAAAGCCTAAGAGACTTCCTCGTGTGCTCTCTCAGGAGCAGATGAAACGGCTCATTGGTCTTTGTGAGCTATATGACAAGGCGCTGCTCTCCACCATCTATGACTGCGCCCTCAGGGTGAGCGAGGTCTGCAGCCTCAAATGGATTGACATCAGTTTTGACCGGCAGCAGGTCTTCGTCTACCAGGGAAAGGGAAAGAAAGACCGGTGTGTGCCGATTTCCGAGCAGCAGCTCGCCATGCTCCGTTGCTTCAAGAGGAGATATCCCAGTGACGACTTCGTTTTCAAGACACATGGCAAAGGAGTAGCTCCTCAACCCATCAAGCCCGGGTATGTCCGCGTCATTATGAAGAATGCCTTGATAAGAGCCTGCTTCGACCACTCTATCACGATACATGCCCTGCGGCATAGTGCAGCCTCGCATCTCCTGGAGAATGGGGAAAGCCTTCTGGATGTACAGAAGCGTCTCGGCCATGTACGCCTGACGACTACGATGATCTATCTTCATGTTGCCAACATCGAGCCGATGAAACATATACGTCTGATTGACACCATCTTCCCGCCCAAGAAGAAATGAGGACTCGCTTCGACATCGGAGAGATCATCCGCTGTCATGGAGGGGAGTTCCTTGGTAAGCATCATGTCGTAGCACCTGTCAGTAGGGCTTTCAACCACATGGCCCAGTGCAGGACCAGTACCCTTGGCGGGCATGTCGAGGTATGTCCCGAGTGCGGGGATGTGCATATCAGCTATAACAGCTGTCGCGACCGCCATTGTCCCAAGTGCCAGAACAAGGAGCGAGAGGAATGGATTAACTGCCGCAGGGAAGAGATTATCCCTGTGAAGTACTTCCATGTCGTATTTACGATGCCTGCCTGTCTGCATCCTATCGCAATGGCTCATCAGAGTATCTTCTACGACTGTATGTTCAAGGCTGCATGGGCTACCGTCAAGGCTTTTTCCGAGAACGAGGGCCTGCTCACAGGTATGACGTCCATTCTCCATACGTGGGGCTCGAATCTGTTCTACCATCCGCACATTCACTGTATTGTGCCTGGAGGTGGGATAGACAAGTATGGCGTCTGGCATCATCTCAAGGGTTGCAAACATAGTGACTTCCTTTTTCCTGTAGCTGCCATGAGCTGCAAATTCCGTGGCAAGTTTATGTCGCTCCTTACTAGGAGGCTCAAGGAGAAGGACATCGTCATTGATCAGGCTATACGCAAACAATGCTTTTCAAAAGCATGGGTCATCAATTCTAAGCCTCCTGCCAAGGGAGTCAATCAGGTTCTTGAATACATTGGTCGCTATGCCTATCGGGTGGCCATCACTAACTCCAGGATCCTGGACGTGACAGGCTCACAGATTTCCTATGATTACAAGATGTACAAGAAAGGCGGAAAGCATGGCGTCATGACCATGGAGATTGACTCCTTCCTGAATTTCCTCTCCCAGCACATACTCCCTGACAGGTTTGTCAGAATCCGCCACTATGGATTCCTCTCTCCGTGCAACCGCGAGATACTCCGCAGCATCCAGTCGCAGCTGAGTGTGCCGCCTGTACCGAAGGTGAGGAAGAAGAAATCATATCTTGACATCTGCATTGAGAAGGGATGGGACATTGGCATCTGTAAGGATTGCAACTGTCAGCGCATCATCACAAGGATTATCAAGCCTGCCCCGAGGGCACCACCATTTAAATTCTGGCGTTTGGTGAAGTGACCGGGACTGTCTGCGGAAGGCTTTTCTTCGTGGACAGATCCACTGTGCCCTTATGCACCATTTTCGCCATGTCGTGTATCATTATTGACCAGTTTTGAGGTCTGAACATCAACCTTATTATATATGATAGCGAGGTAATCTGTCGATTCTTCCAAAAGCGACTGGCCTCCAGCATCCTGGAAACCATGTAAAAACCGACATCTTTCCCCATAATTGTAATTACTCTGCTGCGGAAGTACAACCTATTGCTTCATATCCGCTTCGCGGAGACGAAGCCTATATCGTTATTTCATCACCATATGAGTTAATTCCACTTCTTTTATATACAAATTTGGATTTCTTATTTTTGCCATAATCAACAAATCCTTTTATAAAGTATTTAACTGTCTGCATTGGGTAGCCTGTTAATACGTTTTTCCATTGCTGATAATTACAGGTTTCCAAATAGTTGCATGAATTTGTTACATAAGGTAATTGTCCCATAATTGATTCTTCACCATATGCGGCTTCCCCAAAAAAATGTGCATACTCAGGTGCAACGACAACAATATCGCTATCTTTTATGTAAGGGGAATATGTATCCAATGATAGTTTCAACCCTAATCCAGCATGCAGTCCTAAATTGATTACTTCCTTTCCTGTCTGTTTGATGAATTCTTCTGTATCTATCCCAAAGGCAAGGTTTGAGCCTCCGATGAAAATAATTCTCGGAATTCCTTTATAGTGCTTTACCAGTTGCTCTTTGTCATAAAAGGCTTTTACATATAAATCCTTAGCACTTCCCTCATTATTTACAAACCCCATAAAAACTAGGATACAAGAGAGCACTATAACAAACAATATACAATCTATTATAAAATGTTTCATATCAAACTAAAAAACTAAAAGTTTTGATATATGAATTCTCCTGTTGTTGTTCGATAACAAAAGAATAACAATAATAACACGACATAAACAAACCATCGCAGTATTTTATGAAACCTCATAAGACCGATTAAAGCAAATTCTTTCTTGCGCTCAATCCATTCTATTGTAAGGAAAGCAACAAATACTATAACCCATATTTTCCAGAGTGACATTGGC
>JAEEGF010385753.1_pt1 | contig 10558 bp, 6 predicted proteins | sample 9134171 | NCBI WGS metagenome assembly JAEEGF01 (sample SAMN16246542, study PRJNA631951) | gut metagenome | biome: gut microbiome; feature: rumen; material: AP-attached | host: Bos | place: Iran: Karaj | collected 2018-10 | reverse complement strand
CAGGTAGACGCCGTTCTCATCATAGTTGTAGGAGATGGTCTTGGCCTCTCCGAAGTCCAGGGTCACTTCCTGGGTGCCGCAGGGAACGGTCAGGGTGTACAGGTCGGCCTTGGCTTCCTGGGTCACGTAGCCATATGGATCCGCGGCGGGGTTTTCCGGATCGTACACATAAGCGGTATATGTGTATCCGTCTTCCACAGGACCGGTCTTGATGCCCACGTTGGACTCGAAGTCCGTGATGACCACAGGGGGAGTGGAGACCTGGATGACGTAGGAAGCCATGTCGTAGTCACCGTCCATGACGAAGTAGAAGTAGGCGTTGGAGTAGTCCAGATCTTCGGCACCTTCCTCGAAGGTTATGGTGTCGTTGGTATTCATGCTTTCCCAGGTGGCGCGGAAGTCTCCGGCGATGGGAGCAACGTTTGTATCGCTGACGCTCCCGGCCTGAAGGCCGACGATCATTCCGCCCTCCATGTTGCCTTCCACGTCCTTGAATACGACTTCAGTCGTACCCGTAGGAGCAACAGCGTAGTAGAGATCTGCGCCCATGTATTCTCCGATCACGTCACAGTCGTCGGCGGAGACCTCGAACTGTGTGCTCTCATCCGCATAGGCCGTGAACGCCGTCTGCGGTGCCATGCAGAGGAGGAGAGCGATGATCATGAGAAGACTGAAGGCTTTGCTTTGAAATAGTCCTTTCTTCATAAGATCCTCCTTATAAAAGATTGTTCTGCGGCTTTATCAAACAAAAAAGCCACAGCAGATTGCCGTGACCGACTTTTCTCACGATACAGATGTTTTGAACCCTATCCGGTCTTCTGGCTCATGCGATCCCGGACGGACGAGCCGCCCTGCACATGTCCCCCGCCTTCTCAGGTCGCCCCAATGACCGGCTTTCGCCGAAGGGAGACACATTCACGCAAATACAGCATCGGTAAATGCCCGGGATTCTCACCCGGTTCCCTGATCCCCGGTCCTTGCGCGGCAGGCGTTTCGGGTCCGGAGAAGATAGTGTTCGGATTAAGTTTCCTTACATTGATAATCTATCATTGCGGCGCAAAAAAGTCAATTCCCCGGGTCCGTCCCGGGGAAGATATCAGGGCTCCAGAATGCCGTATTTCTGCTTGACCCGGTTGAGTTTTTTGAGCAGGGGGTTGGCCAGGAACCATATGAATACGAAGGACGAGGTTGCGTGGACCAGGTTCACGGGAATACCTGCCGCATAGATGGCCAGAGCCGCCTCCCAGTCGATCTCCTGGTAGCCCATGCTGATGGACTGGACGATGGTTGACGTATCCATTATGGGCCCGTAGATCAGAAGGGTGGCCAGGAAGCCGTAGACCGCCATGAGTTTCACGTTGGCGGGCTTGCCGTGCCTGTATCTCCTGAAGATCAGACCTCCTATGAATCCGATGATGCCGAAGCTGAACATCTGCCAGGGAGTCCAGGGGCCCTGACCGAAGAGGAAGTTGGAGACCAGCGCTGCTGTGGCTCCCGTGAGGAAGCCGGCCTCCGGTCCCAGGGCCACGGCGGATATTATCACGATGGCTGCCACCGGCTTGAAGAAGGGCAGCATGAAGGAGGCTGCGCGTCCCACTGTGGCCAGTGCCGCCATGACTGCGATGACGATGATCTCCCGGGCCTCAGGGCGCCTGTTTTCAAACACAAGGAAGAAGGGCACCATGGAAAGTATCATTACGGAAAGCGATATGAAATATATGCTCCTGTCCTGAAGGAAGAGGATGCCGAAAGCTATGACCGTCGGGATGGCGACTACCACCAGGATGAGGCCGACGATGGTCCTTTTGCTGATGCCCGGATCCTCGGTCTCTACCTTTAATATATATTGCTCCGCCTCGTATTCGGAACGGGTGTCCAGAAGCTGCTCCAGCATGAAGACCAGAATGATGCCGAATATCACCAGGGAGTAGGCATAGGGGGTCAGCTGCATGGAACTGTTCAGCGTATAGCTCATGAGGTCATCAGGCTTACCCATAAGAAGGTTGATGAGCCTGTTGGTGTCCATCATGAAGGAAAAGGCGTAGACCGTGAGAAGCGCGTTCCAAAGGAAGGCTATGCGTCCAAGAAGGGCTGATCTGACCTTGATCAGGAAAGCCAGCACGATGAACGCAAGGGTCAGTACCACGCCGATGATGGCGCCTATACGCAGAATGTTCAGGTTCTGAAGGGCGGTCTGAAGCACCGTATCCGGATAGCCGAAGTATTCTGCAAGACCTTCCTCCATGTCCGCCATGTGGAGGACGTTGGCCTTGAAGGCGTAGCCGGTGTACTTAAGTTCAGGAACCGAGAACCAGGGAAGCACCAGAAGCGTCAGCACCTCGTAGAGCGCAGCAAAAACAGGTATCAGGGCAAGGGTGTCCATGCCCCGGGCCTTTTGGGCGTCCTGGTTATGCAGTTTTACGGGTGCGTTCTTCATGTGTGTGTCAGTCTTCCTTTGGGTCCCCGGCCTTTGAGTCAAGGGTCCGTACTCCTTCTATTACATCTTCTGCGGTGACAGCGTCAGGCATCCACTTCCTGGCCATGCGGTTGGAAGCGGTGGTGTAGAAACTGTTGCCCGCGAAGAACTTCCTGGCTCCTGAGCCGGTGACGATGTTCCCGTTGAAGAAAAGGTGGCACACGTCGCCGTACTCCGCGCAGAATTCTATGTCGTGGGAGACCATGATCAGGGTCTTCCCCTCGGCTGTGAGTTTCTTGAAAATGTCGGCCAGCTTCTTCTTGTAGAAGCCGTCGATGCCCTTGGTGGGCTCATCCAGAAGCAGTATCCGGGGGTCCAGCAAAAGTATCTTGGCCAGGGCCGCCCTCTGCTGTTCTCCTCCGGAGAGGTCGTAGGGGTGAGAGTCCAGTTTGTGGTCGATCTCCATGAGTTCAGCTGCATGAAGTGCTCTGGCTCTCATCTCTTCGCCGCTCTGGGTCCTGCCCAGCAGGGACTTGAGGGAGGGGCGCTCCAGCATCTCCAGCAGGTCGTCCATGACCGTGTCCTTCACGAAGAGACTCTGGGGATTCTGGGGCAGAATTCCCACGATCCTGGTGTGCAGGTCTTTGCCGTAGGAGGTGATGGGCTTGCCGTCTATGAGTATTTTGCCCCTATAGGGTCTCAGCAGTCCGCCCAGGATGGAAAGGGTGGTGGTCTTGCCTGTGCCGTTTCCGCCCAGGATGCAGGTCAGCTGTCCCCGTCCTGCCTTGAAGTTCAGATCCTGCACCACGTCGGGCAGGTCCTTCTCGTATTTGAACCAGACCTCTTTGGCTTCTAGGATTGTGTCGGCAGGGTCAGCCGCAGCATCGTCAAGCTTTGTGAGGGCTTCTCTCAGGAAGGTACTGTCATCCGCACCTCCGGATCTCAGCCTGCGCTCCAGCCACTCCCGGCCTTCCCTTACGGTGACTGGGGTGGAACCGGTGCCGTCCAGAGCATCGTAGATCCTCATGGGTACCGGCATGGCGTGGAACATGTCATTTCCCTTCAGCAGACTTCCCATCTTCTCAGGGGAGTCCAGGGCCAGGATCTCTCCGCCGTCCATGACCATCAGCCTGTCGGCATAGGAGACCACTTCCTCCAGCCTGTGCTCCACCAGGACGATGGTGGTGCCAAGTTCCATGTTGATCTTTCTGAGGGTCCCCAGGAACTCACCTGCCGCCAGAGGATCCAGCTGGCTGGTGGGCTCGTCCAGGAGCAAAATATCCGGCTGCATGGTCATGACGGAAGCCAGGTTCAGTATCTGCTTCTGGCCGCCGGAAAGCTCGTCCACGTTCTTCATGAACCAGGACTGTATGCCGAAGAAACTGGCCATCTCCGCCACCCTCAGGCGGATGACTCCCGGGTCATAGCCCAGGTTCTCCATGCCGAAGGCCAGCTCATGCCAGACTTTGTCGGTGACGATCTGGTTGTCCGGGCTCTGGAGGACGAAGCCTATGCGGGATGCCTGCTCCCTGACGGATATGTCGGCCAGATCTCTTCCTTCGAAGAGGATGGAGCCGGACCTGGATCCGTAGGGGGTGATGGCTGTTTTGAAGTGCCGGAGCAGGGTGGACTTGCCGCAGCCTGACTTGCCGCAGATCACCAGGAACTCTCCTTCGGATACTGTGAAGGAAATGTTCCTGAGGGCGGGCAGGTCGTGGCCCGGGTATGTGAAGTTCAGATCCTTGAATTCAAATAACGGTGTCATTTTTAATCCTTTTCCAGTGAAGATCTTCATTGACGCCCATGATGACGGGGGTCAGACAGAACAGGGCGTAGACCGCGAAGCATGTGACTGCCCGCCAGTCCAGGGCGTTTATGGTGAACAGCGGGTAGTACAGGATGTACACCCAGCGTGATCTTATCATGAGTATTATGGCTACGATCTCGGCGGCCATGACAGCCAGGATCAGCCTGTCCCGGCTGTCCAGCCGGTAGATGGAGTAGTTGGTCCTGCCGCGGAGCCCGTAACCACGGGACTTCATGGAGTCTGCCGTTTCCACAGAGTTCTCCAGAGCCCAGGTCACGGCAATCGAGAATATGGTCATGCCGTGGGCCAGTTTCTGGCGGATGGTGCCGTTGGTCACGTCGCGGCCCACGCAGAGCTGAGCCTGGCGGATCCTTTTGATCTGGGAACCGAACCTGGGGACGAACCTCATGGTCATGGACAGAAGCAGCGCCGCCGCCGGGAAGCTTTTGGAGAAGAGGTACATGAACTTGTCAGAGGTCATGACCTCCTGGAAGGAGGCGAACCACGAGATCACCGAAGCCAGCATGAAACCGGCGCCGATGCCGTAGATCACGGCCTCCAGAGTAACGGGGTTGCCGTTGGGGAGATACCAGAGCATGGTCTCCCCCTGATGTACGATGAGGGGATTGAGCACCGAAGCCAGGATCACCGCAGGCAATATAAACAGGGCGACCTTCCCGAAGGAAGCTCCGCCCTTTAAATAAACATAATAAACTATGGCCGCAGCCAGACCGATGGCCAGGAACACAGGATGCAGGTAAAATACCGGAATGCCGATGGCAAACAGGTAGAATACGAAACTGATAAGAGGATGGCAGGAAGAAAATGTATCCATGACTCTTAAAGATCCCGTCCCAGATCGCAGGTATAGCTGAAAATGACTCTGTCGCCGTCAGACAGCGGGCTGACGCTGGCTCCGTAGTTGGGATAGGTACCGTTTATGGAATACATCCAGCCGGAGTAGGGTCCGCAGTCGAATTCATAGAGGTTGTTGATCCCCTTGATGTATGCGGAATCGTAGAGGCTGTTGTACTCTGCGTCCATCTGGATGCCGGCGGCCTGCATGGCAGCCCTCAGCACGTCATAGGCACTCTGGCCCTGAGTGAATTTAACGTAATTGGAATAGATGACGCCGTTGGAAGGAACCAGGTGCTCCTTGCCTTCCGTAAGGTCATCCATGTTGTTCAGGATGGTGTGGCACTCCACCTCCAGATAGCAGGTATACTGCTCCGGTTCTGAAGGCGTGGAGGGGTTTGTATCACCGGAGCCGGAACTTCCCGAGCCGGAATTGCCCGAACCGGAGGACGCACCTGAACCGGAACTGCCGGAACCTGAATTGCCGGAAGCCGAGCCTGAAGAGGAGCCGGAGCCGGAGTTGGAAGTTGAAGTCTGACCCTGAGAGCCGCTTCCCGTGGGATGGCCTGACACGGCGTCTTCGGCTGAGCCGGACTCTTCGGTCTCGGTCTCAGTCTCCTCGGTATTCTCCTCAGGCTCTTCTTCCTGAGGATCCTCGGCATTCTCTTCTTCCGTGGTCTGCACTTCGTCTGTGTTGTTCAGTTCGGCCGCCTCCTGGGCGAGCTCATCCACCTGGCTTCTGTAAAGGGTGGGGATGAACACTGCCGCCACCGCCACACAGAGGACAAGCGAGATCAGCGCCTTGCGGTGCTTGGATATGAAATCTTTGAATTTGGATCCGTTCTGTTCCATGTCTGCTCCTAAATATGGTCAAGGGTAAAAAACCCGATATCCCGACACTTTATAGTAGCATCGGCGGGGTGTTTTGTCAATGAGAGCGGGGGCGGAGAGGGCCGGCACTGGAGTCGGATTTTTTGCCCTCGCCGCAAACGGCATATGGGAATGGAGGGCGGAGTATGGTATAATGAACACATGGATATGAAGAACCTTAATCAAGAACAAAGAGAGGCGGTCATGCACACAGAGGGACCGCTTCTGATACTGGCGGGCGCCGGCTCCGGCAAGACCCAGACCATGACTCACAGGATAGCTTACCTGGTGGAGCAGGGAGTCAGCCCGTATAACATCCTGGCGGTGACCTTCACCAACAAGGCGGCGGCGGAGATGAAGGAGAGGGTCTACAGGCTGGCGGGACACTGCCCCGGCATGTGGGTCATGACTTTCCACGCCATGTCGCTGAGGATCCTCAGGGCGCACCACACAGAGGCGGGCTACGGCCCCAGCTTCGTGGTATACGACACGGTTGACCAGAAGACGGTCATGAAGAATGTGCTGAAGGACCTGAACGTGGACCAGAAGCTTTATCCCGTGCCCCTGATGCTCTCAGTGATCAGCAAGCTCAAGGAGCAGGACACGGATCCCGAGGAATTCCTGGCCTCCGAACCCAACATGCCCCGCACCAAAACATACTATAATATATATAAGGCCTACGAGAGGGAGCTTAAGAAGAACGACGCCATGGACTTCGACGACCTGCTGCTCAGGGCCTATCATCTTTTGCGCGACCATTCCGAGATACTGCAGGAATATCGGGACCGCTTCAGATACATAATGGTGGACGAGTATCAGGACACCAATCACATCCAGTACGAGATCATCAGGCTGCTGGCCTCTCAGCACAAGAATCTCTGCGTGGTGGGCGACGACGACCAGGCCATCTACGAGTGGCGCGGCGCGGATATCAGGAACATCCTGGACTTCGAGAGGGACTTCCCCGGAGCCAAGGTGGTGAAGCTGGAGCAGAATTACAGGTCCTACAAGAACATCCTGGACTGTGCCAACTCCGTGATCCGCAACAACCGCTCCCGCAAGAGCAAAAAACTCTGGACCGACAAGGGCACAGGGGAGAAGGTGGTATACACCCGCCTGGACACTGACAAGGAAGAGGCCGAGTACGTAGCCAAGGAGATCGAGTTCCTGCTCAGGCTGGGCAAGACCGAGGACGACATCGCGGTGCTTTACAGGACCAACCGTCAGTCCAGACTTTTCGAGGACTCGCTGAGAAAGAGGAAGATACCCTATCAGGTGCTCAGCGGTTTCAGCTTCTACGAGCGCAAGGAGACCAAGGACATGATCAGCTACATGCGTCTTGTGGTGAACCCCAAGGACGATGTGGCCCTGGAGAGGATAATCAACGAGCCGAAACGGGGCATCGGTCCCACGACATTCGCCAAGTACAAGGCTCTGGCCCAGGTGAACGGGGTCAGCATCTTCGAGTGTCTGAGAGACGACGACACGCTGGACTCAGTGCCGAAGAAGGCCAGAGAGGCCCTTCGGACAATGCTGGATCTGATACAGGAATGCTCCGACGACATGGACAGCCTGAGCGTCACGGAGATATATGACATGCTGCTGGTGAAGACCGGATACATGCCGGCACTGGAAGCAGAGGGCACCACCGAGGCGGAAGCCAGGATAGAGAACCTGATGGACTTCAGATCGTATATTTACGATTATGAGAAGGAGAAGGGTGACGCCGGGGAGCAGCCCAGCTTAAGTGAGTTCCTGGAGAGGGTATCCACCCAAAGCGACACCGACAAGTACGACGAGTACGCCCCCAAGGTGACCCTCATGACCCTGCATTCCGCCTAGGGACTGGAGTTCCCCGTCGTATTCATGCCCGGCATGGAAGACGGGCTTTTCCCGGGATTCAAGTCCATGGATTCAGATGACGGCATCGAGGAGGAGAGAAGACTCTGCTACGTTGGAATGACCAGGGCAAGGGAGAAGCTGATCCTGACCTCCGCGGGATACAGAGTGAACTTCGGCCGGGGAGACTACACCAAGGAATCCATGTTCCTGGACGAGATCGACAAGAAATATCTGGAGGTCCACGGCAACGCTTTCAGACCCTCCAGACGTGAAGAGGAAAGAAGACTCAAGACCATGGACTGGGAGCTGGACGGTTTCGCCAAGCCCTTCAGGGGGGCGGCGGCCACAGACCCGTTCCGCGCGGTCAAGGAAGAGATAAAGAAAGGGAACGTCACCGAAACACTTACGCCCGGAGACAGAGTGACCCATCCGAAGTTCGGTTTCGGAATAGTCACCGGGGTCACCGGCAAGATCGTGGAAGTGAATTTTGAATCCGTAGGCACCAAGAAACTGGCGCTGGGACTTGCGCCCCTCAAAAAAGTCTGAGGAGACCGGAACAATGGCAGAACAGTTAGACATGTTCAACGTAATAAAAGAAGCTTCTGAGAACGCCAAGGACAGCCCCCTGGTGACCGAGATGAAGGCTCTCATCGACAAACTCAATGAGGCCTCCCGCATGTACTACGCCGAGGGCGAGGAGATCATGACCAACAAGGAATATGATGCTCTTTACGACCGACTGCAGGAACTTGAGGAGACCACCGGCATAGTGTTCAGTACCAGCCCCACCCAGAACGTGGGCTATGAGGTCCAGAGCCAGCTTCCCAAGGAGGCACATCCCCAGAGGATGCTTTCCCTGGACAAGACCAAGGACAGAGAGGCGCTGAGAGCTTTTGCGGGAGATCACGACTGCCTGCTCAGCTGGAAGCTGGACGGGCTGACAGTGGTGCTGACCTACAGGGACGGAGAACTTTTCAAAGCGGTGACCCGCGGAAACGGCGAGGTCGGAGAGGTGATCACCAACAACGCCAGAGTTTTCGATAACATACCTCTTAAGATAGACTTCACCGGAGAACTGGTGCTCAGAGGAGAGGCTGTCATAACCTACGCCGACTTCGAGCTGATAAACCAGACCATAACTGACGACGGCGCAAAGTACAAGAACCCCAGGAATCTCTGCTCCGGTTCGGTTCGGCAGCTGGATCCGGGGATCACGCGGGCGAGACACGTGAAGTTCTTCGCCTTCGCCCTGGTGTCCGCCGAAGGGATCGACTTCAGGACCAGGGGCGAGCAGTTCGACTGGCTCAGCGACCGCGGATTCAAGGTGGTGGAGCACAGAACGGTAAACGGGAACACAGTGGCGGATGGCGTGGAGTGGTTTGCAGCCCACATCGCGGACAATCCGGTGCCCTCCGACGGACTGGTGCTCACAATTGACGACATAGCCTACGCCAGGTCTCTGGGGACCACAGCCAAGTTCCCCAGGGATTCCATAGCCTTCAAGTGGCAGGACGAGACTGCGGAGACCACTCTCAGGGAGATCGAGTGGTCGGCGTCCCGCACAGGGCTCATCAACCCCATTGCGGTGTTCGACCCGGTGGAACTGGAGGGGACCACGGTGTCCCGGGCCAGCGTGCACAACCTGTCCATCATGGAGCAGCTGGCACTGGGCGAAGGCGACGAGATCAGCGTTTACAAAGCAAATATGATCATCCCTCAGATCGGGGACAACTTCACGCGGTCCGGAAGCATCCGCCCGCCGGAGCACTGTCCGGTGTGCGGCGCGCCGACCGAGATCCGCGATACGGGCGAAGCCCGGACGCTGTACTGCTCCAATCCCGCGTGCCCGGCCAAACAGCTCAAGAGCTTCGAACTGTTCGTGAGCCGCAACGCCCTCAATATCGAAGGCCTTTCCGAAGCGACGCTGGAGGAGTTCCTGAGCGCGGGCATCGTGAAGAGTTACGCGGACCTGTTCCGGCTGGCGGAAAAACGGGATCTGATCGTAGGCCGCGAAGGATTCGGCGAAAAGAGCTGGCGGAATCTGGCCGACGCGGCGGAAAAGGCGCGCCGCACCACGATGACCCGGCTGCTCACGGCCCTGGGCATCAACGCCGGGGGGCCGGCTACGGCCCGGCTGCTGAGCCGGTATTACCGCGAAGATCTCGGCGCCCTGCGCGAAGCCTCCGAAGAGGAGCTCTGCCAGATCGAACAGATCGGCGAAGTCACCGCCGCCGGCATCCGCGCCTGGTTTGACAATGCGGAAAATGCAAGGCAGCTTGACGAACTGCTCGCCGTCCTGGACCTGGAGAAAGCATCGGACGACAACGCGGAAAAGGATCTGGACGGTCTGACCTTCGTAGTTACCGGCTCCCTGACCCATTTCCCCAATCGCGACGCTCTGAAAACGGAGATCGAAAAACGCGGCGGCAAAGTGAGCGGTTCCGTCTCCGCCAGGACGACGGCGCTGATCAACAATGACGCGGCCTCGAATTCCGCCAAGAACAAGACCGCCCGAAAACTCGGCGTCCCGGTGCTGACCGAAGAGGAATTCCTGGAAAAATACTCATTCGCCGTTCAATAAGGAGGCGCCATGCGCTACGAAGGACAGATCTACCGCCCGCCCAGCGAGGCGTACAGCTATATCCTGCAGGTGACCGTCGGCTGCAGCCACAACGCCTGCACGTTCTGCAACATGTATCTGGAGAAACAGTTCCGGATCCGTTCACTGAAAGAGATCCTGGAGGACCTGCGGATGGCCCGTCGGGCTT
>JAEEGF010083545.1_pt1 | contig 10558 bp, 3 predicted proteins | sample 9134171 | NCBI WGS metagenome assembly JAEEGF01 (sample SAMN16246542, study PRJNA631951) | gut metagenome | biome: gut microbiome; feature: rumen; material: AP-attached | host: Bos | place: Iran: Karaj | collected 2018-10 | reverse complement strand
TGTACTACAAGCCCTGTCTTTACTCCACAAGAACTGCCTGGGAAAGCCTTGCTGCGGATCAGCTGTTCTGGCACGACACCGCAACAGTCGGCCTGACTGACGCCCAGAGGTGGAAAAAGGCAGATGAGTCTGCTTATCAGAAGGTCGAAGGAATTGAAGTAAGATACATCGGTAACCAGTATGTTACTTACGATACCACAAAAAACGACTATGTGATCGCAGGAGCTGTTACATCATCTACCGGTATCTTTGCGGGAGATAAGGGTGCCAATATTAAGACTCTTACCACTCACGAGAATCTTGCGGGTATCGGAGATTATGCGTTCTACAACTGCGTTGCTCTTACCAGCATTTCCTTTGAGAATGGTCTTATTGCTATCGGAAACCATGCATTTTCCGGATGCCGTGCATTATCAACCGTAAACATGCCCGATGCACCTAAGCTTCAGAATATCGGAGCATATGCATTTAAAGATTGTGTCAGCTTGAGCGGATTTTATCTTCCTCACAGCGTTAACCTTCTTTGCGACGGAGTATTTGAGAACTGCACAGCCCTTACATATTTTGACCTTACCGGTGACCTGAGTGACGGAACCGGAGCACGTAAGGCTCTTGGCAATAATGTTACAGCCGGCGCGCAGTCTTCACTGTCCCAGCTTGGAAACCATCTTTTCTACGGATGCAGCGCTTTGACCGAAGTAATATTCCCCACGAACCTTGGTGCGGGATATTCGCCTACAAACGTCAGACATCTGAATATCAACATGTTCGAGGATTGCCCTAATCTTGCTAAGATCACTGTGCTTTCTCCCTATGTTGATTTTGCTGCTGATACTCACACCGGATGTAAATTCGAAGTTCAGAATGATGACAATAATGCAGGAACCACCTGTTTCCATGATCAGCTGGTAAATCCTGAGTTCTATTTTGAAGGCGTTGATCCACCGGCAGCTATTCCTCCCAGCACAAACATTGGTGCTCTTCACAAGCAGTGCCAGGAGGCTATGACCGGATATGAGTTCGCTTATAAGTATTACGGCCAGAATCTTTATGAAGTAACTGTAACAGAAGAGGGCGGCGGTAAGGAAATTTATCAGGTTGATGAAACCAATTCCCTTGTTAATGCTCTCTCGGTAGGAACTGTAAAGTCCCTTAGCTTCCCTGAGCATTTCGGCCCTTATCATATTGAGACTATCCCTGCAAACAGATTTAAGGATAATTGTACTCTTGAGTCTGTAACTCTTCCTGCCACCATCACTTCAGTTGGGGCCGGAGCCTTCAAGGGATGCCATAACCTCAGCATGGTTCGTTTTGAAAACGATCAGGTTGAGATTGGAGATGAAGCATTCAGAACTCAGCAGACAGAAGCTCACAGCGGAGATTGTCCTGATGGATTAACAGGTAGCACTTGTCCTGCTGTAAAGGGCGGAGACCCCAGTGTTAAACTTTACTTCGTAACAACAATCGCATCCAGCTCAAAGCCATTCAGCTATGCTATGAGCGAGCGCGGAAAATATAACAACGACGCCCAGACGGAAAGTTATCCTATCTTGTTTAGCGGATTCCCTCAGCTCCTTGAGATTTCTTATAACAAGAAAAAGGATTGCGCAGAACTTGTTAACTTCCCCACAAGGGTTTCACTTCGCGGCTATACGGGAAGCACAAACAAGTACTTAACACAAGATGAAAAGGATGCTATTACTCATTTCCTTGATAGTTACAGCGGAACCACCTATGACCTTCAGCTTGATGAAGTAGTTGCGAAATTAACAATTCCTGATGGCGTTAAGTCCATAGAGGATGGCTTGTTTGATAAGAACACTCATTATGTTAACGGTGGTGTAACTACTCCTGTTCCTATGGGAGTTGTCTCTGAGGGACTTATCGAACTTGACGTAGATTATACCGCTGCAACAAGTGGTTATGATGAATACACTGTTGGAACATCAAAGATCGATGTAAACTTTACGGGAATCGGTACGGTTGATCCTTCTAAGAGTGACTTCGCGGGATGTGATACACTTACTTCCTTCCAACTTGTGGGAACCGGAAAGATCAATATACCCGATTACGGATTTTATGACTGCGATGGCCTTACTGAGGTTAAGATATCTGAGCCTGTTGAATATATAGGCAAGCAGGCATTCTCAGAGTGCGATAACCTTGAAACTGTAGATATTGCCGGCGTTAATGAGATTCAGGATCATGCATTCCTTAACGATCCTAAGCTTAGCGATGTAACTGTTTCCGCAGATACTACCAAACTCGGACTTGCACCTTTTAGACTTTGCAATTCATTAAGCAATGTAAAGTTTGCCGGAAATACACATTTCACTACAACAAACGGAATAATTTACGGAACCACACCGGATGGAACAAAGATATCCATCATTGAAGTGCTTGGCGGAAGAAGCTCAAAGACTTTACAGTCTTCCGAGGCAGACAGCAACGTTAAGGAACTTAGCAAAGAAGCATTTGCAGATACGGGAATGCAGATCGTAAACCTTGAGAATGCTAACATTACAGCAGTTCCTGAGTACGCCTTTGATAACTGTGATTCCCTTGTTTCGGTTTATCTTCCTGACGGATGTCAGTTGATCCAGAACTACGCATTCAGAGGATCAACACTGTCAAACCTTACAGTACATGACTCCGAACTTGACTGGTCTTCAAACGGTTTGGATCTTATCGAAACAACATATGATTTCACTAACAGCGTGGATCACGGATCAGGAGAGGTTAACAATAAGCAGCTCACTGTTTTTGCTCCCGCATCAACCGATGAAAACGGAAATATCGTCGATAAGAGTAAAGCTTACACAAGATTTGAGAACCATCAGTATCTTGTACAGGCACTCGTTCCGATTGTTCACTACTATGTAACTTATTGGGACTACGAGACACCTTCTTCAACAAAGCGTACTGTAAGAACTACAGAAGAGTACACTGAGGGCGATACCGTAACGGTTATCGATCCCGCCCGTTCAACAGCTGAAGGATTTACCTTCCTTCACTACGAGAACCGAGATGATACAGATGAGACCTTTAACTACAGAGATCAGTTTGTTATCAAGAAGGATATTGAACTGAACGCGGTTTATGAAGGCGTTACAGAAGCTACCTATACTGCTTCATTCATCGATATTGATCCTTCAAACGGATCGGACAATGGAACTCTTGTAACCGGAATCACTGTTGATTCTTCAACCGATGCTGACGGAAATACCGTTTACAGCATTAACTCCAACCTGATCGCCGGAATTGCACCTCCTGCTAAGACAGGATATACATTCTCCAGCTGGTCACCTGTTGATCCTCGTAACGGCAAGACCTTTACTTTGGACCAGGTAAACGTTAGAGGAAATGTTATCGAGTTCAGAGCTTATTATACTTCCTCAAGTAGCGATAACGGTGGAAACAGTGGTAGCGGAAGCGGCGGAAACGGTGGAAATACCAGTAAGGACCAGGAAGAAGCGGTTGCAAAGGGAGAAGCATTCTGGGCTACATATTATATGCCCAACGGAGTAGATGTCTTCTCTAAGATTGGTATAACCAAAGGTGATAAGGCTTACGATATCATTAAACCCAATGGATATACCAGTGGTTATGAATGGTCACCTAATCCCACCGAAACAACAATGGATACACATCATAACTTCGTCCTTGTTGCTTCAGAAGGAACAGACCTTAACGGAAAGTACAAAGTATCTTACTACTATACAGATGGTGTTACCCTTTACCAGTCACTCAATGTAGCTTCAGGAGACAAGGCACCTAACCTGATCATGCCCCAGGGATATACAGGTTGTGTATGGAGTCCCGATCCTACAGCGACTGAGATCACAAAGGATACCCGATTCACCATGGTAGCGGGAGAGAACTTCAGCTACGGCAATACTACCGGACCTATGTATACTCTTACCGTTGTTAACGGTTCGGGATCAGGTCAGTATGCTGCGGGAAGCCAGGCAATAATCGTTGCTAATGAGCCCGAAACAGGAAGACAGTTCGGCAGCTGGACCATCAGCCCCGATACTACAAAGATCGCTTCCAAGGGACTTTCCGCAACTGTTATTACAATGCCTTCCGAGAACGTAACCGTTACAGCTAACTACGTTGCAAAGACAAGCGGAAATGGTTCAAGCAGCGGATCGGGTAATAATGGCAGTGGAACAACTCCTACACCTTCAAAGACCAGCAGCGGAACAACCGTTGTTATTGAGAAGAACGGACTTTCCAATACCGGAGTTGTATCCGCGGTAGTAAACGGATCATCCGATAACTTTACAATCAAGATCAAGGAGACCAGCGCAGCCAGCGAGGCAGTCCTCAAGGCTCTTCAGGCTCAGTACGGAGATGTTTCAAAGATCATGTACTTCCCTATGGACATTTCCCTCTACGATGCATCGGGAGATAAGCTGATCACCGATACAACAGGACTTACAGTTACCATTACCTTACCTCTTCCGGATTCACTTATCCCTTACGGCGGTAACAACAAGGTAGCTGCGGTTGTAAATAACCAGATTGATTCACTGACTCCTAAGTTTACGACCATCAATGGTGTTGACTGTGTAACCTTTACATGTACACACTTCTCACCTTACGTTATCTACGTTAACACCGAGCAGATCGGCGTTCTCGGCGATAACACTAATGGTCCCAGCGATGCAACTCCCAAGACAGGAGACTTCAGCCCGAAGTGGTTCCTTGTTATCGGACTTGCTGCAATCGGCGTATTCTTCTTCGCCTGGACCGACAAGAAGAAAAAGAAAGTTGTAGCTTAATAAGGACAACAATATGAGAAAACTACGAAAGCTGCTAGGCGCTATAATGTTAATATTATCGGTTGTAGTCATGCAGCTTCCGGCTTTTGGGGCGGAGGCAGCGGAAACGACTGCCTCCGTTTCTGAGTTTGTGGTGGACAGTGACGGCGTACTTACAAAGTACAACGGAACCTCATCCAGCGTCATCGTCCCTGCAAACGTTGTAACCATTGGCACCGATGCATTCAGAGACAATTCAAAATTAACAAGCATTGTTATTTCAGATAACGTAAAGTACATTGAACCTTACGCTTTCTGGAATTGCAGCAACTTGACCATGGTATCCATCGGCAAAGGGCTGACCGAGATAGGAGACTTTGTATTTGCAAACTGTAAGAGCCTTGCCAGCGCAAATATTCCATCCAATATTACAAGGATCGGAATTTATGCCTTCCAGGATGATATCAGTCTGACTGATATCACTATTCCCATCGAGACCATGGATATCCACAAGACTGCTTTTGACGGATGCTATAAACTTGTCATTCATGCTATGGAGGGTTCGTATCCTTGGAAGTATGCGGAAGAGTTTTATGAGCGCCAGAAGGAGTTTCCTGAGTACGAAGATGTTCCGACTTATGGTCCCGATGGAAATACGGATAATAACGGTAACGGAACAGGAGACAATAACGGATCCGGTGACGGAACAACCGATAATGCAGATAATTCTGTAATTATTTCTGATGAAGTTATCAAGGATATCTCCAGCGTTCATGTTGTAGGAAACAAAGCTGTCATCTTTATGAACGGCACAAGCCCCAATGTTTACTTTGGCGGACAGAACGTAAATGTAGAGAATATCGCTGATGGAGAAGGAGACGGAACAGGCTCCGGAACCGGAATTGATGCGGGCGCTTCTGTTGGCAATGCAAGCGGTCTTCCCAAATACACCATCGTTGATGGAACAGTAGTAGCTGATCAGGCTTACTACATGAACAACACCCTTTCCTATGTTGCTCTTCCTGAGACAATTAAGGAGATCGGAGAGTTCTCCTATGCAAGAAGTTCCATCAGCTCAATTGTTCTTCCCGAAGGACTTGAAAAGATCGGATACGGTGCATTTTACCATGCTGACGATCTTGGATATGTTACTATTCCTGATTCCGTTAAGAAGATCGAACCCAATGCTTTCGAGCATACAAAGTGGGTAGATGACTTCAGAAACGGAGAGGGCGACAGTGACTTCCTTATCAGCGGCGGAGCACTCATCGCCTACAGAGGAAGTGCTGAAGAAGTTGAAATCCCTGATGGAGTTAAGCTTATTGCAGCAAAGGCATTTGAGAATCATACAGAGATAAAGTCAGTTAAGTTCCCTGAGAGTCTTGTAACCATCGGAGAAGATGCTTTTGCAGGATGCAAGAAACTTGCTTTTGTTAATCTTGAAGAGACCGGACTTTATTCCGTTCTTGACAGAGCTTTTTACAATACGGCTCTTAAGGAAGTAACCCTTCCCGAAACCTTTGTTTCTTACGGAATCAATGCGTTTGATCCTGACTGCAATATAAGCTTTAACGGAACCATTACTCCCACCATGACTCACGAGTCTACAGCTGAGAGATTATCCAATGGTGATTACAGAGAGAACGCATACAAGACTGATCTTACGGAAGTATCCGTATCGACCGGAGAGGTTGGAGTTAATGTATCGGGACTTGATGGCGTCAAAGCAATGCTGGAAGGTGCGACCAAGCCTTATTATCTCTACATCACCAAGCTTGAAAATGATCAGGAATTAAGCGATGCTCTTAAGAGGGCAGATAAGTTCATCGAAGGAAGAGTCCTTTCTGAGCCTCTTTACTACGATATCGAACTTACCGATAAGAGCGGAATTTCAATCACAAGACTGGGACATCAGGGACTGACAGTTGCGATCCCCGCACCTGACGGATACATATCCGAAAAGATGACCCTTCTTACTGTGGACAGGAACGGACAGCTTGAAGAAATAAAGCCTAATCTTGTTAAGACGGGGGAGGGACAGTTCATTACCTTTACCACATACCATCTTTCCACTTTTGGTATCTTTAAGACGGGAGAGATGTTAACCGATGGTGATATCCTTACAGCGGAAAATGTTCTTGAAGCACATGCGGCTCCGCCGGAGGCTAAGCAGAGCATTGAGGAAGTTTTCCTTAACTGGCTAAAGGCAAAGAGATTCAGGATAATCCCTGCGGCAGCTCTTTTGATAACCGGATTTGTATTGATTATTTACAAAAAAAGACGGATTTAAAATATATTTTTGTAGATATTTATATTTAAAATAACTTGTGATATAATAAAAGCGCTATTCCAATGAGTAGCGCTTTTTTCATTGCATTTTTGTTAAATAATGCAGTGAGAGATTCATCTATATTTTTCAGAAGGACGTTGTAGAAAGTAATGGATTATCGTCGCAAAAAGATCAGGATCGGTGACCTCTTAGTTCAAGCAGAAGCTCTTACTGCCGAGCAACTCGCAGAAGCACTTGAAAAACAGCACGGAACAGGAAAAAAGCTCGGTGAATTCCTCGTAGAAAACAACATCATAACGGATGAAAAATTAGCTCAGGCTCTTTCAGATCAGCTTGGGTATGAGATGGTTGACCTTCAGGCCATCCAGATCGACCAGAACGTTACAAAGCTGGTTAAGCCTGAGATCTTAAAGAGAAATAAGTGCTTTCCTTTTGCAATTGATGAGAGGACCAATGCGATTAAACTTGCTATGTCCGATCCTCTTGATATCAATGCTCAGGACGACGTTTCCATCGTTACCGGATTTAATGTTGACCCCTGTGTAGCAACGGAGAGAAGTATTCTTCTTGCCATCGACCGTTTCTTTGGTCAGGGCGAAGTTGCGGATGCTCTTGATGCTTACGCTAAAGAGAAGAACCTTGGTGAGCAGGAAGATGCAGAGAGCCAGGAAGAGATCAACAATTCCCCTATCGTTGTAATGGTTAGGGATATGATCGACAACGCAGTACGTCAGCGTGCTTCCGATATTCACGTAGAACCAATGGAGAATCGTATCAGAGTCCGTTACCGTATCGACGGTGCGCTCTATGAGAGAGGCTCCTACAATATCAACGTTCTTTCCGCAATCATTGCCCGTATTAAGATCATCGGCGGAATGGATATTTCTGAGAAGCGTAAACCTCAGGACGGTCGTATTACCCAGGTGGTAGACCGAGTTGAGTACGATATTCGTGTATCAATCCTTCCTACGGTTTACGGCGAGAAAGTCGTTATGAGACTTACCGCCAAGATGGCTCTTACAAGAGAGAAGAGTCAGCTTGGTCTTAAACCCAATGAACTTAAGCAGTTTGATTATATATTAAGCCATCCCAACGGAATCCTTCTTGTTACGGGACCTACAGGATCAGGTAAATCAACTACTCTTTATACCGCTTTATCAGAGCTTAACAAAGAAGATGTTAACATTATTACAGTCGAGGACCCTGTAGAGGCTAACATCGACGGTATCAACCAGGTACACGTTAATCCCAAGGCTAACCTTACTTTCGCGTCAGCTCTTAGATCCATTTTGCGACAGGACCCCGATATCATCATGATCGGTGAGATCCGAGACGAGGAGACAGCAAGAATTGCGGTTCAGGCGTCAATCACCGGACACCTGGTTGTATCAACACTGCATACAAACTCCTCGGCAAATACCATTACCCGTCTTGAGGATATGGGAATTGAATCCTACCTTATTGCTGACTCCGTTATCGGCGTTATTGCTCAGCGACTTGTTCGCAGGCTCTGCCCTTATTGCAGAAAACCCAAGCAGGCAACAACAGAAGAGAAGGAGTACATGGGCGTAAATCCTAATCATGATGTAACTATCTACGAGCCCTGCGGATGTAATAAGTGTGACAACACCGGTTACAAGGGACGTATCGGTGTATACGAGATCATGGTTGTAACCGATGAGCTCAAGCAGATCATCGCTCACAAGGAAGGCGCTTCAGCCATCAAGGCTCAGGCTCTTAAAGACGGAATGCATACCCTTCATATGTCCGGTTCAGAGTACGTTCTCGACGGAACCACCAGCTACTCCGAGATGTGCAGAATTTCTTTCGACTCATAATAGAAAATATGTTTATTGTATGGCCATCCGAGTTTCCTTGGGTGGCCATTTGGTTAGAATTAATAAAATTTGGGACGAATGGCGTGTTTTTGTGACGAAAGTTACAAAAAAATATTTCACACATACATATAGTGTGTTATAATTCAAGTGTTATGGGTTTCCATATAAATGTTAAATGAGAGTTTATATATTGTTTAGATTTATATCGGAAGAACGCATATAAAGATTTTTGGGTGAGTGGAGGATTTACAAAAGTGTCCAGTTTTGCGTACGAAGCGATTGACAGTGTCGGCAAGATCGTTAAGGGCTCCATCGAGGCAGATAATGAGGAAGGCGTAAAGGCTGAACTCAAAAGACAGAATCTGACTGTTATATCTGTTAAGACTCAGAGTGTTTTGAACAAAGACCTTAACATCGATATTGGCGGCAAACCTTCTACCCGAGATTTATCTGTATTTTGCAGACAGTTCGTGGCTATGTTCAGAGCCGGCGTTTCTATGATCGACGCCCTCAAGATGCTCACAGAAGCCACCGATAATAAAAAGCTCCGAGCAGCCTGCGATGAAGTAAGGATCGCGGTAGAGAAGGGCGAATCCCTTTCTATGGCTTTCAAGGAGCATGACAAGATTTTCCCGCCTATTATGGTTAATATGACTGCAGCCGGCGAAGCATCGGGTTCCCTCGATGTAGCTATGGACCGTATTGCGCTGCAGCTTGAAAAATCAAATAAAACCAAGGCGACCATCAAGAAGGCTATGATGTACCCCATCATCGTACTTATCGTTATGTTGGCGGTTGTTGTAGTAATGCTTGTAAAGGTTATTCCGGCATATTCAAATATGTTTGCGGATCTTGAGACTGATCTTCCCGGTATTACTATAGCGGTACAGCACATAAGTGATTTTCTTATAGATTATTGGTTTATTGTTATTCCTGCAGTAATTGCTATCGTTGTTGGAATTGTTGTGTTTAATAAAACCGACTTGGGTAAGCATGTAACAGGTAAAATTGCTATTTCGTTACCGGCTATTAAGAATCTTACAATTAAGAGTGCTTCAGCACAGATGGCAAGAACCTTATCCACACTTGTTGGAGCGGGTATCCCTCTTGTTGAGGCAGTTGAAATCGCCGGAAACGTTATGGGAAATGTTTACTTTAAGGAGGCAATGTACAAGTGCCGTGACGATATCATGATCGGTCAGCCTCTTTCAAGACCTCTTGAAGATTCCGGAGTTTTCCCTCCCATGGTTTACAACATGGTTAAGATCGGAGAGGAAACCGGTAAGACGGAAGACATGCTTGAAAAGCTTGCTGAATACTACGAAGAAGAAGTTGACGCTGCAGTTCAGACAATGATGGCAGCTCTTGAGCCTATGATCATCATCTTACTTGCTGTTATAGTCGGAACTATCATCGCAGCATGTATGGCGCCTATGGTTAAGATGTACACAGCACTTGATCAGTTGTAATCAATGAATTAATCGCAAGGGAGTAGGGCCCAAGCGTTTAAGATAAAATAATTTACAAAGGAGAATTCTATTATGAAAAAGAATGCAAACAAAGGTTTTTCACTTGTAGAGCTTATCATCGTAATTGCGATCATGGCTGTACTCGTAGGTGTACTTGCACCTCAGTTCGTTAAGCAGGTAGAGAAGTCTAAACAG
>JAEEGF011294604.1_pt1 | contig 10559 bp, 13 predicted proteins | sample 9134171 | NCBI WGS metagenome assembly JAEEGF01 (sample SAMN16246542, study PRJNA631951) | gut metagenome | biome: gut microbiome; feature: rumen; material: AP-attached | host: Bos | place: Iran: Karaj | collected 2018-10 | reverse complement strand
CTTTTCTTCCTCGCGAACAGGTTTGAATTCGATACCGCACTGCTTGCGGAGGCCATGAGAAAGACCTTTGCAAACCGCGGGCGCGAGTTCACCATGGAGCGATTCGATACGGTTTGCGGCTTTGCTTCCGACGCCGCTATGCAGCTCAAGTGGAAGGCCTTTACCCGCAAGATCCACGAGGAAGATCTCTCGCTTGAAGCCGTTCTCGATGCCATCCGCGCGTTCCTTACAGCGCCTCTGAAAATCGCGCTAGAACACTGACCTTTTCAAGAAAGCTCCGCAGATCTGCGAATCTGCGGAGTTTCTTTTAAAACGTGTTTTTATTTGTAGGATTCAGTCGTCTGCAAAAGATTATGCGCCTGTCTCTCTGTCCGGAAAACCTCGCAGCCGTCCCTTTGTCCAATGTATTTGAATCCGAGTTTCAGGGCGATATGCTTTGTCGCCTCCTGCGCGGGGGCGCACTCGATCACGGCGTCCTTTCCTTCCGCAAAGGCCCTTTGCATAAGCTCCTTTGTGAGCTCGGTCGCACAGCCCTTCCCCCAATGCTCGAGGTAAAGCACCCAGCCGATCTCACGGCTCGTTTCGTCGTAATCATGATAGATCACGTAGCCGATGAAAGCGCCGTCATCCTCGACCGCCCAAACGAGAGGTTCTGTGCACAATCCTGCATGCTCAAGAAAAGCTGCCGTTTTCTCCAAATCGAAAACGGGCTCGATATGCTCCATCACTTTTTCATCCGACAGCAGCCGGTAAAGCGGCATGAGGTCGGACTTTTTCATCTTTCGGATCAACATTACAGTTCCTTCTTCATGTATCGCGGCTCGAACTCCGCATAGCCGTGCTTGGGATAGAATGCGTAGGACTCGAACCACTGCTCGCGCGGCTCACCGAGATGAACCTTTGATACGGCGATCCCGCGTTCCTTCATTTCCGATTCGATCCTTTCAAGCAGCGCAGAACCGATACCCCTGCGTTTTTCTGACGCCTTGACGTAGAGCCTATGCACGAACGCTTCATTCGTATCTCGGATGCGCGAAAAACCGCCGCAGCCGATCACGCGGTCGTTCTCGTCGATCGCGAGAAAGAACATATCTCCCCGGTCAAAATAATTGGCCTTCACGTCAAGCAGATCCGGATTGATGCTCGGCTTCCTTCCGAGCGCGTCCTTCGCCTGCAGAACCATGAATATCATGTCGTCGCGATATGACTCGCTAAATTCGATTATCTTCATTCTCTTTCCAGTCCTTCGAATGACTCGAACAGGAAGTGCATCCTGTCCACGTGTTTATCGGTATGCCAATGCCCGCAGTACCACGCCTTATAGTCGATGCTCTCCTCTATGGTATCGAGCCAGCGTTCGGTGCTGTCATCCACCCCGCTTTGGTCTACACCAGAGAGGAACATCTCGACCGGCTCGTACTTGAACGGGCAGGTATGTGAGAGCACTATGTCGACCTTGTTGTGCTGAATCTGCTTTTCGACATATGCTTTTATCTCATCGGAGGGCTGCTCGTCCTCCCACCAGCCGTAGCCGCGCGCAAGCCTTATGGGTTTGTCTACACTGTACGCGCCGCCTATGGCAATGCATTTCATCCCCTCAAGGTCGAATATCTCCCCATCCTTGGCAAAAAGCAGGTTCGGATAATCCTCCTGCACCCACACCTTGCCGCCTTTCCATTCCTTGAACTCATAACCCGGCACGTTCCAAGGACGCATCTCGTGATTGCCATGGATGCAAAGCAGCTTTGGCCCGCACATATCGAGCATAGCTTTTACTGCTTCATCCCTCTGCCCGCCAAAGAAATTCGCACCGACGTCGCCCAGGAGAACGATGATATCATCCTTCCCCGGCTCCATTCGCCTGCAAAAGTTCACTATTCTCCACGGATCCCCGTGTATATCGCCTGTCAAGTAGATCATCCATGCCTCCTCTTATGTATTATACCAGAAAACGCTATGCGCCGAAACTCTTTTTTCATTCTACGGCGCATGCCATATTTGCCGCAGGTGTTAAGAAAGGGATTAACGTTAGAGCGCTTCTTCCGTAATAACGAACAGATGCATTATGACGGGAAACACATGGTCTTGCCATGCAAAAGCAGGGTGCCGCCATTGGTTAGATAATATATTTACGATTCCTTGTCCCCAAAAGTCGGTTTCGTTTGTAATAGAAGTAGGGAGGAAAACGGAAAGGATGTTTTTCTATGAGCAATACAAAGAAACCGGGCGGCAAGGGGCAGGCGAGATCCAATCGTATTCGATTGGTCATTGACAAGGAGATCGACGAGGCAATGCGCCTGGGCGAAGAGAAACCGTATCACAGCGAAAGGCTCCCGGCGGATCCTACGAAGTTCCTTGAAATGATCGAAAAAGAGACCTCCCACGTTCCCGATATGACCCGCTTCAGGATGGCCGACGAGTTCATTTCAATGGCGCGTCGGTTTTCGGAAAAGTACAGGATTGAGACTAAGATCCATCGTAAGCCGCCTATGGTCTCCGTTTGGCTGCTTTTCCGCGATGAGGTGCTGGATTCGGGCATGAAGAAGGATTACATCCGGCTCATAGATCTCGCCGATGAAATGGAGTGGATCCCGAAGCCCCAAAGCATGAGCGACCGCTGCGATTACGCCGTGGTGCTGAAATACATGACCCACCGCATTTGCGTGAACGGGCGGGAGCTGGATCAGCCTTGACGGGTATTGAAAAAGAGCCCTGCCGCAAGTATAATTATCGTAATGAAAAGCCGCCTTTGCGGGCGGCCGCGGGAGAGCGATATGATCCACAGAATGAAGCTTTGGCACGATCCCTTTATGAAGATCCTCGAGGGAACGAAAACGGTCGAAATGCGCCTTTATGACGAGAAGCGCTCTGCGGTCTCGATCGGCGATACGATCGTATTCGAGGATACCTCCGACGGTGCACAGTTGGAGTGCGCCGTAATCGCCCTGCACAGGTATCCTTCGTTCGCGGAGCTCTATGCCCATCACGACAAGGTCAGCATCGGCTATGGCGAAAACGAGACCGCCGATCCTAACGATATGCTGGCGTACTATTCCGAGGATGATATCCGCAAATACGGCGTGGTGGGGATTGAGATAAGAAACCGAAGCGGCAAAGTTGTATAGAGATAACGCAGTAAGGAACGGAGGGCAAAAAAAACGATGAACCCAGAAAACCTCAACAAACTGATAAAACAATATGAGGATAATCTTGACCGGCTCTACGGCAGCGAGCATTACGAGCTTTTCAAATGGCAGGCGATGAAGACCTGGCAGGATGAATGGTTCAGACCGGAAGACGCATTTCCTACGTTTGCCGACCGTTATGCTGCCGCGACAAAGGACTTTTCCCTTTTCATCGACAACAGCCGCATGCACCCGAGCAACGGCGTGATAAAGCTTTGGGAGAAGGAGCCCGAAGCCGTGGAAAGCCTTTTCCGGGACGTGCTGTTTGCCGATGCTCACGGCGATATTGCCGCGATTCAAAGCAACATGGATAATTTCCTTAACGGGTATGAAGCGCTTCGTCAGAAGCATTTCCCGAAGAATTGGTCGTATAAGCAGGATCGGCATTCCGCCTCCGTCTATCTTGCGATGAACGATCCCGGGCTCAATTACGTTTTCAAGTCGAGCGAGGCTCACCTTATGGCGAAATACACGAGCTTCGGATTCGAGATTGGCAGCGGAGCAAGATTCAGCCTGCCGAATTATTACCGTCTTTGTGACGATATCGTCAACGCGCTTCGGGAGCACGAGAGCTTGCTTGACAAGCATTTCAACAGGCTGAAACCTCTGCATTATAGGGATGAATCGCTGCATCTGCTGGCGTTCGATCTCATGTACTGCTCCCGCACATACGGCTTTTATAAAATCCTGACTGAGCCCCGTACAAGTCCAAAGAGAAAAAGGTCCGGCTCGCAGGGCGAGCATACGGAGGAGCAGATAAAACTTGAAGCCGAACGCACGGCAGAGATCGAAGCGATCGAGCTGGAAATAGCCGAGCTTGAACGCAGCTGCGATGAGTATTCGGAAATCTCGCTCATCGACGTGCAGGTCACCTCTCCCGCGTTCGGCGTCGGGACCGTCATTGAGCAGGATATAAACAAAATAAAAGTCCGGTTCGGCAGCTTCGACAAGTCCTTCATTCTCGACGGGAGATACCCTTCCCGCCCGCGTTTTGAGGACGATGATGAAATTATCGAGGCATTCACCGAGTACGGACGAATACAGGATGAGATCAGACGGCTGAAGAGGACGTTGGCTCTGCAGATCAACCGGTAAAAAGGTTACTGTTCGATAAAATATATGAGGTGATCACATGGCAAACATAATCCTTCTCCCCCTTGAGCCCGAAGACAGGGAGCAGTTTATCCTCGACAATCAGGAGGCGTTCAATTACGGCGCTTTGGTCGAATTCGGTCTTCGCGACGATCATTTCGAGGATGAAGGAGAGATAATCTCCCGCGAGACGATCGAGCAGTCGATCGACGGCGGCGAGGCGCTGAGGATCTGGCAGGATGGCGAGAAGGTCGGCGGCGCGGTCATAACCGTGGACGGCGACCGCGGCGAGCTGGAGCTGCTGTTCGTCTCCCCGCACGTTCACAGCAGGGGCATAGGCTATGCCGCGTGGTGCGCGATCGAAAAGCTGCACCCCGAGGTGAAGGTCTGGGAAACGGTGACGCCCTATTTCGAGAAGCGGAACATACATTTTTACGTCAACCGCTGCGGGTTCCATATCGTGGAGTTCTTCAACTCCCATCATCCCGATCCGAACGATCCCGACTCCGGAAACGAGCTCAACGAGCAGTTCCCCACCGGGATGTTCAGATTCGAAAAGCGGATGGAGTGACAGCGGGACTCTTATTGTCAATGTAATTGCCCTTCACGTTTAGCAGATCTGGATTGATGCTCGGCTTCCTCCCGAGCGAGTCCTTCGCCTGCAGAACCACGAATATCATGTCGTCACAGTGGCTTCATTGAATTCAATCAGCTTCATCTGTCGTCCTGACTTGATTTGAATTCTTATGTATTATTGCGGAGATCATCGTCCGGGGAAACACTCTGTTTGGTTTTGCCGGCTTCTTTTTCATCGCTCTTTCTTGAAGCAATGCCTTTTTCCTCTCCGCACAGTAAAGCATAGTCTCCTCAAGTTCATAGATCAGGTCGTCATCCATCTCTTCAGTTGGCTTTGTAATTTCACGATCAAGAATGCAGCTCGCTCGTTCGAACAATATCGCATAGTCCCTTGCTGTCAAAAACCTGTTTTTCACGATCGATCACTCCTCCCTATTATATAAGTGTACGTCATATCCATTTTGAACGGTCAAAATAAAAATATATTTTAAAAACCCTGTCCCCTTTTGGCCTTCTCGATTGCTTTATATAGTAGAGGGACAAACACAAAGGAGGCGATCGGAGTGTCAGACCTCATCGATAATAAGGATTTCAAGGACCGTCCTAAAGCTGAAGTGGATATGTGCTGTTCGGAAGATATCAATGACCGATTCAGCAAGCTTAAGGGGGAACTGTCCATACGGCAGATCGAACAGGGGGTGGAAATCGTTTTCCCGGGCATTAACGGGCCTGTTGTTAAACGGATTGAAAATATCCCGGACATATCAAGAAAAAAGGGCTCGGAGAAATTCGTATCCGGAGCCAAGGACTTTTCACGCCGTTATGAGGTCACACTGGAGCTTGAGAATAACGGCGGTTCGATATCCACATGGTTCTATTTCAGCACGGTAATACTGAAAGACGCTATGAAAAAAGCATTTGTCAGGCTGCTTGATCTCGCAGATGAAGTGAGTTTTATACCGCATCCGAAATGCTGCGATGCGCGTTATGACTGCGCCATCATCTTAACTTACCGGACGCACTGTACTACAGTCAACGGAAGGCTGTTAGATCAGTATTAATAGTCTTCGGTGAAAAGCCCAGAATCTTTTCGCCGATAGAAATCATAAGAATGCGAAATCAGCGAGCTTATAGTGCAGATTTGCAGATTTTATGCAAATTCGGCTCACAAGGAAGTTGTTATTGTATTCTTTTTCGGCTACTCATATAACGAACTGCTGCAGTTAATGTTCATGGAGGCTTTTACTTCTAGCAGATAAATGTCCTTCAAGCGCTCCTGCTTTTATGATATAATGGGTATTACTCCAATACTCAGAAACCACGGGAGGATAATATGATAGTATTAAACGTGACATATAGGTGCAAGCCTGATATGCGTGAGAATTTCCTTGAGAGGATAATCGCTGAGGGCATTGACGAGGCTTCCCGCCGTGAAGAGGGGAATATCAAATACGACTATTACATCCCCTTTGACGGCAGCGACGAGCTCCTTCTTATTGAAAAGTGGAAGGACGAGGCTTCCCTTGCCGCGCACTCCGCAACGGAACATTTCGGTCGGCTGAAGGAACTTAAGCCGATCTATGTGCAAGATACTGTTATTGAAAGATTTGAAGTTTAGAAGCAAAACGACGGAAGCTGAAAAATGATCTCATTACAGTTCAACAACACTATTACCGAAAGGGATATGGATCTGCTGTTTGCGGAGTCGGTAATGACCGATCCCGGATTCTGCAGTCTGCTCATAAACAAGACAGATCTTGAGGGGAAGCCCTTCGAGGTTTCAGGCGTCGAATTATCGAAGACCGACGGCGATTTGGGTGAGTCTGATATCACGGTCGTTATCGACGTTGAGGGGGATAAATACGGTTTACTGATCGAGGATAAGATCGACGCGATAGCAATGCCCGATCAGCACGGCAGATATGTCAAGCGGGGCAAAAAGGGTGTAAAGGCCGGAGAATACAAGGACTTCCGTGTATTCATATTCTGCCCGGAGAAGTATTACCGGAACAACGATGAGGCGAAGCTTTACGAGCATATTCTTACCTATGAGGAATGCAAAGCTTATTTCGACAGCAAAACCGATCCGCTGAGCGCGTTCCGCAGCCGGCAGTTTGAAGAAGCGATAACAAAGGCAAAGAAGCCGCCTGTGATCAACGTCGATGAAAAGGCAAACGCCTTCCTGCGTCAATACATCCGTTATCAAAAGGAGCATTACCCTTCCCTTGATCTTAGCACCAAGGAAGATAAAAACGGTTGGTGGACCGATTTCCGCACGGATCTGGGCTATGTCTATATCAATCACAAGATCCAGGAAGGATATGTGGATCTCACTTTCCCGAAAGCATCCGACAAGATCGATCGGGTCAAGATCATAGCAGAGTGGGCAAGACAGCATAAGATCTCAAATGCAACTGTTGTGAAGGCTACAAAATCGGCAATAATCCGAATTCATGTCCCGAAGCTGAGCATTACGAAAGGGTTTGAATATGTTGACAAAGACGAACTGGCTCAATGCTTTGATGCAATAAAAGAGTTGACTGATTTTGCAAACATAATCGAGACGGCCAACTCAATCATCGCCAGATAAAACCAGCCGATACCTAATCATTCTTTTGAGTTTCCTTTCGGCGTATTGCGTGGTTTTGTACGCACCACCGAAACAGAAAACCACATAAGTGACAACAACGTCGGCATGATCGACCATGTATTCATTTCGCTTTAAAATCGCATATCGCTTCGGCACGTTTTCGAGCGGAGGATAGAGCGTTTCATCATAAGCGGAGGCGTCATATTCCCTGTCCAAATACGGCAGCACCAACACGGAGCGGATCTGCGGATACCGCTCCTTTTTCTCGCGCACGACTGCCGCTGCCAGCGCATCGAACTGCCCGTATCCGCCAAGATAAAAGGTGTCGGTGCCTTCAAGGATCAAGCTCTCGACGACCTCTTCCAGCCAGCCCTTGACCTTTTCCGGTTCATGTACTTCCCTGTGCCCGCAAAATGTTACGATCATTATCACGTTCTCCTTCGTTACACCAACGTTTGTTAGTATAATAGTCATGATAATCACCTACAATTGTTCTGTCAAGAACAAACGTAGGTGGTGCAACATGAAGGAGATCTTAGCCCAGCGCCTGAAGGCGTGTCGCAAAGAAAAAGGCCTTACCCAGATGCAGGTCGCAGTGTATTGCGACATTACCGAGAAGGCCTATCAAAACTATGAGCTCATGACACGTGAACCCAAGCTGGAGATACTGATTCGCATCGCGGATCTGTATGGGGTTTCGCTGGATTATCTGGTTGGCCGGTCCGACAAAAGAAACTGAGCCCATTTCCCCTAGCATAACAGTGCGTTGTTTTCGACTCTATTCTCTTTTAACCCATAAACTGCGGTTTATGGGTTTGTTTTTCCTATAACGTTGTTGTATAATTGATCTATCCACCGGAAGGAGATCGATCCATGGCCGCCAGCCCTCGCTGCCTATACAACAGTAGTTTTGCACAATTCAATACCGCTGATCCGAGCGCTTTGTTTGGCGTTCTCTGTGAGAATTATCACGGTGAGGCGCTTACGACTACCCGCGAGGCCTGGACCGGTGAAATTGCGATTATGAAGCGTGTCCTCGCTCCGTATTCGAACACCGATGGGCAGATCATTTTCGAATACGACATCCCCCGCCTCGGAAAACGAATCGACGTTGTGCTGCTCTTGAAAGGGATAGTTTTCTGCCTCGAGTTCAAGGTTGGAGAATCGAAGATACTTGAGGCGGACGTCGATCAAGTCCTTGACTATGCGCTCGACCTGAAAAACTTCCACAAGTTCAGCGAGGACATGATCATTGTCCCGATACTCATTGCCACTAACTACAAGCACGCGTCCACGTTCATTCAACCCTCGCTTTATGACGACAAGGTCGTCAACCCTCTTGTCACTGGCGAAGCCGGGCTTTCAAATCTCATTGCGCAGGTGCTGAGGTGTTTCCCCAATGAAGCTCCCGTCAATCCGAATTGGATCATCAGCCCGTATGCCCCGACGCCCACGATTATCGAGGCGGCAAGGGCTCTTTATGAAAACCATTCCGTTGAAAACATCACCCGTCATGAGGCGGACAAGGTTACGACCGATCAGACGATCGCATACATTCTGGACGTTATCCATATAAGCAAGCAGAATCAGGAGAAGAGCATCTGCTTCGTGACCGGCGTCCCCGGTGCGGGCAAAACCCTGGTCGGACTTGACGTCGCGATCAGGCAGACCTATCAGGGGCAGGACGAGCCCGTCAAAGACGAAGGCGCCGTTTATCTTTCCGGCAACGGCCCGCTCGTTGCGGTTTTGACCGAGGCACTCGCGCAGGACAATTACAAGCGCTGTCGTGATAACGGAGAGAAAAAGAAGATGTCCGATTCCCGGCGCGAGGTGGCGAAGTCCATACAGATGATCCACCGCTATCGCGACAATATGCTGGCGAAGATAAAGAACCCCGTTGAGAACGGGATCCTTGAGATCGATCCGGATAAGGCCGTCAAGATGGAAGCGGCCGGCTATGGCGAAGTCGAGCACGTCGCCATCTTCGACGAAGCACAGCGTTCATGGACGCACAAGCGCCTTGCCGATTATCTCAAGCGCGGCGGCACATACGGCAACAAGCTGAAGGTCCCGAACTTCCCGATGTCCGAGGCGGCCTTCCTGATTTGGTCACTCGATCAGCGCGAGGACTGGGCGACGATCATTTGCCTTGTCGGCGGCGGTCAGGAGATCAACACTGGAGAAGCAGGCATTTCGGAATGGATCAAAGCGCTGAATGAGATGTTCCCGCACTGGAATGTGTATATCTCGCCGAAGCTGACTGATGCGGAATACGCCGAGGGCAAGGTGAATGAGCTGCTGAAGGACAATCCCAATGTCACCTATTCCGAAAGCCTGCATCTGGCGGTCTCGCTGCGGTCCTATCGTGCGGAGAAGCTGTCGGCATTTGTCCATGCGCTGCTTTCTTTTGACGATTCCGCTGCGGCGCTGTATCAGGAGATCAAGGACAAGTATCGGATCATGCTGACACGCGATATGGCAACGGCGCGCAGATGGCTGCATGAAAAGGTGCGCGGCACAGAGCGTACCGGCGTTCTGGTGACAAAGGAATCCGCGAGATTCAAGCCGCTGGCTGTTCATATCCTGCCATCCGGTGATGAAAATGCCGTTCACTGGTTCCTTGAGGACAAATCCGATACCAGATCGTCGAATTATCTGGAGGACGCTGCCACCGAGATTCAGGTGCAGGGACTGGAACTGGACTACACTTGTCTGCTCTGGGATGCAGATATGCGCTGCGATCACGGCAAATGGCGCTACTACACGTTCAACGGTAATACGAAATGGAACGAGCTGACAGGAAACAGTGAGAGCAAGCAGGAACGCATGAAATACATGCTGAATGCGTACCGCGTGCTGCTCACCCGCGCCAGAGCCGGTATGGTGATCTGCGTGCCGACTGGTAATCCGAATAAGAACCCAAGCGGTTTTTGGGAGGACAGCACCCGCTTGCCGGAATACTATGACGGGACTTATCAGTATTTGAAGCGCATCGGGATTGAAGAAATATGAGGCCTTTGAATGAGCCCATATCATAATCGACTGTTGATAAGCGCTTTTTTGCATCGTTTTGGACTGTCAAAATCAGATTTTATGCATCTTTTTTTGATTTTGCA
>JAEEGF010187990.1_pt1 | contig 10559 bp, 7 predicted proteins | sample 9134171 | NCBI WGS metagenome assembly JAEEGF01 (sample SAMN16246542, study PRJNA631951) | gut metagenome | biome: gut microbiome; feature: rumen; material: AP-attached | host: Bos | place: Iran: Karaj | collected 2018-10 | reverse complement strand
AGGAACTGACCCACCAGATGCGCCTTGGAGTTGAAGGTGATGCAATGGTGCACATGGGGGTGCTCCCTGAAGAACTGCTCCAATATCTCATCGTACTCCTGCTGAGTCCCTCCCCTGGGCAGGTTCACCTCGGTGATGGCCACCTTGGGGAAGTGGTCGCGCATGTAGTGCCGGAATCCCGTCTCGCGGTTGTTCTGCTGCTTCGAGCCTATGTGTCCATCCTTCAGCTGCTTCATCAGCATGATCTCGTCGTCCTTCGCCGCCAGCAGCATCAGCATGCGTGCCGCAAAATAGCCGCTCTGGAACGAGTCTTGCCCATAGAACGCCAGAGGTTTCAGGTCGGGCAGATAGGAGTCGAGCAGTATGAAGGGCACCTGCATCTCCGTTAGCTTATCGGTGAATTCGCGCGTCAGCTCCAGCTTGGCGGGCACCACTATCACGCCGTCGGGATGTGCCGCCAGGCATTGTGTGGTGGCCTCCACAAACGACTGGGCATTGAAGCGCTCGTAGAAGAACAGCTGCAACGACACGTTGAAGTCGCGCCGCCGGCGGGTTGCCTCTTGCACGCCCTCTTCAATCTCCTCCCAATAGGCCTCGCTCTCATGTTGCGGCATGATGCACACGAAGTTGTAATCCTTGTTATAGGCCAAAGCCGAGGCGTAGACGTTGGGCTCGTAGTTCATCTCGTCGAGCGCCTGCTCCACCTTCTCCAGCGCGGCCTGCGACACATTGGGACGCTTATGGAGCACGCGGTCCACGGTGCCTACGCTGACGCCCGCCCTTCGGGCAATGTCTTTGATTCTGATTTTGTCGAATGCCATCAAATATATATTCTATCTGCTATAGTTACCCCAAAAAACTTTTACTCCTACCTCGAGCGCCCTGCTATTTGTCGGCCTTGAAACTCATGTCGAGTCCCTTCACCGAATGGGTGAGCGCTCCCACCGATACGTAGTCGACGCCCTGCTCGGCATAGTCGCGGATGGTGTCGAAGGTGATGCCCCCACTCGACTCCGTCTCGAAGCGATGAGCGATGATGTCGACCGCCTTCTTCGTGTCGGCCACGCTGAAGTTGTCGAGCATGATGCGGTCCACGCCGCCATGGTCTATCACCTGCTGGAGCTCGTCGAAGTTGCGCACCTCAATCTCAATCTTCAGTTTCAGTCCCTTCTCCTCCAGATACTGGTGGCAGCGGTCGATGGCGTTGGTGATGCCCCCGGCGAAGTCCACATGGTTATCCTTCAGCAGAATCATGTCGAAGAGTCCTATGCGGTGGTTGCATCCCCCTCCTATCTTCACGGCCTGCTTCTCCAGCATGCGCATGCCCGGTGTGGTCTTTCGTGTGTCGAGCACGCGGGTGCCCGTACCCTTCAGGCGCTCCACATAGCGTGCGGTCATGGTGGCGATGCCGCTCATGCGTTGCATGATGTTCAGCATCAGGCGCTCGGTCTGAAGCAACGAGCGCACACGACCGGTCACTATCATGGCCACGTCGCCCCGCTTCACGCTCGAGCCATCGCCCATGAGCACCTCCACCTTCAGCTCGGGGTCGAAGCGGCGAAACACCTCTTTCGCCACTTCCACGCCAGCCAGGATGCCGTCTTCCTTGATGAGCAATCGGCTACGGCCCATGGCGTCGGCTGGTATGCAACACAAGGTGGTATGGTCGCCATCGCCGATGTCCTCGGCAAACGACAGGTCGATGAGCCTGTCAACAAGTTCCTCTGTACTCAGCATGTCAAAAACATTTTCCGTTTCTTATTCGAAGTAGATGCCAAAGCCGATGCGAAGTCCGAAGCCCGAGTAGTCGCTATGGTTTTTCAGGCTCTGGTTGTAGTATAACTCAGGCTCGATGGTCACGGTGCGATTCAGGAAGAACGAATAGCCCAGCTGCACGGTGGGCATCAAGTCGTCGTAGTCGTGCATCTTGTGCACATAGTTGGCCCCCATGCCCACATAGAGTCCGTTCTGCTCGATGTAGTAGCGCAGCCCTGCTCCAGCCTGGAAGGCATTAGGTGCTATCTTGCGCCAGTTGTACTCGGCCTGCCCCGTCACCATCCAATTGTCGGCAAAGAGATAGCCCGCCTTAGCCGAGAGGTCGAGTTGCCACTTCTCGGTGTCGTTGAACTTCAGGTCCATGCCCGAGAGGGCGGTGGCCACATAGAATTTTCCCTCGCCAAAGGGGGGACGGTCGGCAACGGGCTTGGTGAAGCCTTGCGCATTGCTTGCCAGCGCCATCAGGGCACAGAGCAAAGTAAGGAATGTTTTCTTCATAATGACTCGATGTTTTATTGAATTGTTTTCATGTATTTTACGTACCATAGGCCGAACCAAACAGCCGAGACGACCAGCGCGCCACCGGCGATAATCCACGTCCAAAGCCCATCAAGGCTGAACAATTGCTCGGTGAAGAGATAGGTGGTGCAGACCACCGTCATGAAGAACGCCGGGATGAGCATGATGACATAGGGCTTCCGTTGCTGCACCAGATAGACGGTGATAGCCCAAAGCATGAACACGGCCATCGACTGGTTGCTCCATCCAAACCAGCTCCAAATCATGCCGAAGCCGTCCCTATCACTCATCTGCCAGATGAGGATTGCCATGACGGCGGTAAAGAGCGGAATGCTGATATAGAGGCGCTTACGGATGGTGCGCTGCTCCAGATGCACAAAGTCGGCAATGATGAGTCGAGCCGAGCGCAGGGCGGTGTCGCCGCTGGTGATGGGTGCTGCCACCACGCCCAGCAGGGCGAGGATGCTGCCAAAGGTGAGCAACCAGTCCTTGCTGATGATGGTCACCACCGAGGGGGCATCGCTCACGGCAGCTGCGCCGCCAGCTATCTGGGCGTAGCCAGGCGTGGGCTGGTCGTAGAAGAAGAACATGGCCACCGTTGCCCATATCAGGGCCACGATACCCTCGGTAATCATGGCTCCGTAGAAGATGGGGCGCCCCTGCCGCTCGCTCTTCATGCAACGGGCCATGAGGGGGCTCTGCGTGGCATGGAAGCCGCTGATGGCACCACAGGCGATGGTGATGAACAGGCAGGGGAAGACGGCCTTCGGGGTGAGCGCCTCGCCGGGCAGACCCTCCCAAAGCTCGGGTATAGAAGGCCACTTCACAAAGAGCATCACCAGCAGCGCACCCGCCATGAACAAAAGCGAGAAGGCGAAAAGGGGATATACCTTGCCGATAATCTTGTCGATGGGCATCAGCGTGGCTATCAGGTAGTAGATGAAGATGACGATAATCCAGAATGTGTATTGGCCCAAGCTGTCGGTCACCACCGCCGGCTCCCACATGTCGCCCAGAATCTTGGCTGGACTGAACACGAACACCGCGCCCACCATCATCAGCAGGAAGACGGAGAACACCAGCATCACCTGCTTCGTCGTCGTGCCGAGATAGCGGCCGATAATCTCAGGCTGGTTGGCCCCGCCATGGCGAACGCTGAGCATGCCGCTCAGATAGTCGTGGGTGGCACCGGCAAAGATGCAGCCCAGCACTATCCACAAATAGGCCGCAGGACCGAACTTGGCGCCCATGATGGCTCCGAAGATGGGGCCTGTGCCCGCAATGTTCAGAAACTGAATCATGAAAATCTTCCACGAGGGAAGCACCATGAAGTCAACACCGTCGGCTTTCGCCACGGCAGGGGTGGGTCGGTCGTCGGGACCAAACACCCGCTCCACAAAGCGGCCATAGAGCATATAGCCCAGCACAAGAGCCACAAGGCTCACCAAAAAAGTAATCATATCATCATTGATTTTATCGTCTATTGCACAATACGAGTGCAAAGTTACAATTTTCTTTCCAAACAACACCCTTTTGACCGCATATTTTTTTAGAGAGAGCGAAAAAAAAAGACACGACGCAAGCTCGTTTTGCAAACGGCATACGACCTACGGAAATTTGTAGCGCTCCAAATTTTAAAGTCAACGCCTTTTTTGAAAAGTCCTCTCATCATCCCGAAGGGCTCATTTCACGCCCTATCTTCACATTTCGAAAAAAAGTCAGCGCCCCATTTCGCCATTTAATATTTATTTAGTATCTTTGCGGCTGGAATCCCTCTACGCCACCCTGCCGAATGCTGGCGAAGGCATACCGGGCACGCCGACGAGAACATACCAAGATAATAAAACAAGCAAAAAGAACGACATGATGAACAAAACGAAAGCAATGGCCACGGCTGTGCTCCTGGGCGCAGCAACCATGGTGGCATCAGCTCGCGAGGCCTCTGTAGCCTCGCCAAGTGGGAAACTCACCGTTGCGGTGAACGACGAGGGTGGCCGCGCCACCTACGCCATCACGCTCGAGGGGAAGCCGATGGTGCTGCCATCGGCATTGGGCTTCAAGGCCGACTTTGGCGACTTCACGCAGGGGCTGAAGATAACATCGACGAAGGCCGAGCAGGTGGACAAGTGCTACGAGATGCGCCAAGCGAAGCAAAGCCACATCCACTATGTGGCCACGCTCCTGACCGTGGACTTTGAGAACGCCCGGCAGCAGAAGATGTCGATGCAGTTCAGCGTGGGCGACAACGACGTAGCCTTCCGCTATCTCATCCCCCGCCAACGCAACGACAACCCTAAGAGCGCCGTCGTGATGAGCGAGGCCACCGCCTTCAGTCTGCCACAGGGCACCACCACCTTCCTCACTCCGCAGAGCAAGGCCATGGTGGGATGGGAGCGCACGAAGCCCAGCTACGAAGAGGAGTACAAGGCCGACGCCCCCATGAACCAGCGCTCACAATATGGCGAGGGCTACACCTTCCCCTGCCTGTTTAAGACTCCCGGAAATTCTGGAGATTCTGGAAAATCTGGAAATTCTGGAAAATCTGGAAAATCTGGAAAATCTGGAGAAACCGAAGCCCCCGGCTGGGTGCTCATCAGCGAAACGGGCGTGAGCAGCGCCTATTGCGGCTCGCACCTGAGCGACTACCACGAGGGTGCCTACACCATCGCCTACCCCATGGCCGGCGAGAACAACGGCATCGGCACCACCACCGCCGGCATCCCCTTGCCCGGCGCCACACCTTGGCGCACCGTCACCGTGGGCACCACACTGAAGCCCATCGTGGAGACCACCGTGGCCTACGACGTGGTAGAGCCGCTCTATGAGCCATCCATCGACTATCAGAGCGGCCGCTACACTTGGAGCTGGCTCATCTGGCAGGACAATAGCATCAACTACGACGACCAGGTGAAGTTTATCGACCTCGCCTCGGCCATGGGCTTCGAGCTCTGTTTGGTAGACAACTGGTGGGACGACCGCATAGGCCGCGACCGCATCGCCGAGCTGTCGCGCTATGCCCAGTCGAAGGGTGTGTCGTTGATGCTTTGGTACAACAGCAACGGCTTTGAGAACGACGCACCACAGACACCGCGCCAGTGCATGAACACCGGCATGGCCCGCGACCGCGAGATGGCATGGATGAAGAGCATCGGCGTGAAGGGCATCAAGGTAGACTTCTTCGGCGGCGACAAGCAGGAGACGATGAAGCTCTACGAAGACATCCTCTACGACGCCAACCGCTACGGTCTGCAATGCATCTTCCACGGCTGCACCCTGCCACGCGGATGGGAGCGCATGTATCCCAACTATGTGGCCTCGGAGGCTGTGCTGGCCAGCGAGAACGTGTTCTTCAACGAGGGGGCTGCCAAGCGCGAGCCTTTCGACCTGACCATGCACCCCTTCTGCCGCAATGCCACGGCCACGATGGACTGGGGCGGCATCATCATGAACAAGTACCTCTCGCCCGACAACAAGAGCCGCCACCCGCGCCACACCACCGACATCTTCGAGATGGCCAGCGGCATCACCATGCAGACGGCCATACAATGCGTGGCCATGCAACCCAATAACCTGACGGAGCTACCCCAGTTTGAGATGGACTGGCTGAAGGAGATGCCGACGACATGGGACGAGACCCGCTACATCGACGGCTATCCGGGACGCTATGTGGTGCTGGCCCGCCGCCACGGCGACCAGTGGTATGTGGCAGGCATCAACGCCACGGCCGAGCCGCTGAAGTTGACACTCGACCTGCCCATGTTTGCCGCTGGCAGCCAGCTGAAATACTACGTAGACGACAACAAGACAGGGCAGCCAAAACTGGCCACCCTGAAACTTGACAAAAAACAAAAAGCACGCGTAGAGATACAACCCAACGGCGGCCTCATCATTCAGTAGGTGAGGCCAGCCGCTTGCGGCTGTGCACGGTGCCCTGCTCGTCGGTATATCGCTCGATGACGAGGCCTTTGGCACCCCCACGAAGCTTGCGTCCCGACAGGTCGTACGTTGAACGCTGAACGTTGAACGTTGAATGTTCGGCGGCATCTACGCTACTGGTTTCCACGCTATTGAACTGCCAGGAGTCCCACTGAACGTTCTCGGCAGCCGTGAACACGAAGAACACATTGCACACCTTCTTGAATACGCTGGGGTCGAGTTGGATAGTATGCAAGGCCATCGATGCCGACGAGAACTCGAGCGTGGCGGAAGCCTTGTTCGACCTGCTGTTCAAGCGTACCTCCAGCGTTCCCTTTCCCTTGGCACGAATGGTGAGGCCGTCGGCGCCCATCGTGCCGAAGTCGGCCTTGCGCACCATGGTCCACGTGCCGGGGCGCATCTTCACCTGCAGGTTCTTCGAGGCGTCGTTGCCCAGCGTGTTGATGCTCGGAACCTGGGTGATGTTGGTGAAGTCCTCGTAGCTGATGCCGCCACACGTCGACATCGTCTCGGCCTGCTGCATCTGATAGGGGTCGAGGTTGCGTATCATCGTCACGCCAGTCTTGTTCATCGTCACCTTGTTCAGCTTCTGCGTCTCCTCGTTCACGCCCACCTTGTTCACGCCAATGCTTCGGAAGCCCGAGGCACCCGTCTTCATCGTCTGCTCGAGCAAGGTGGAATGGTAGAACAGGTAGTATTGTCCCTCAAACTTGTGCAGGTGCGTGTGGTTGTTGCCCCACCCCATCCCGAAGTTGCCTTCGTTGGGCACATACTCGCCGCGATACTCCCATGCGTCGGGGTCGAGGGGGTTGTCGGTCACCATGTAGCACATGCTGCAGGTGGAGGGGGCGGGCTGTCCGTTGCGCTTTGCGTAGGTGTTCCAAGCGTTGCGGTCACTCCACGACGTGTTGTAGGTATACACGTAGCGGCCATTCATCATGTTCAGCTCGCTGGCTTCGAACAGATAGGGAGCGGGCAAGTTGACGGCAGGGCCATCGAGGCCCAGCATGGTGGGTTTCAGCTTGGCGATGCGCGAGTTGCCAGGCATCAGATTGGAACCCGTCGACTGCGGGTCACCACCGCCAAAGGCTATCCATCCCGTCCCGTTGTCGTCGATGACCACGCCTGGGTCGAACACCCAGTTGCAGGGGTCTACGCCAGGCATGCCATGACGTATCATGGCGTTGCTCAAGGGCGACGAGAAGGGGCCCACGGGCGAGGTGGTGCTTCGGATGGCACCCACACTGCCGCCGCCATTGGCGAAGTAGATGAAGAACTCCTCCTTGCCGTTGGCATTGGTGCGCCAGATAGCTGAGGGTGCCCACGACTGGCCGCACCACGAGCCGCAAATCTTGCCCACGTCGATGGTGCCGTGGAAAGTCCAGTTACCCAAGTCGTCGGTGGAGAACACCACCAGCGACTTGATGTTGCCATAGCCATTGCTGCCCGATTTGCCATTGACGAGATACTGCTGATGGTCGTTGGTGCCATAGACGTAGATGCGGCCTTGATAGTCGATGGCCGTAGGGTCGGCACAGAACACACAGGGGCTGATGGGGTTGCCATTGCCCACGTCCTTATAGCTCGTGGCCAGCGTCTGAGCGCCAGCCTGAAAGCCTATCGCCACCAATGCAGCGGTGAGGAAAGTTCTTTTATTCATAATAGCATAGATTAAGACGGTGCAAAGTTACACAGAGTTGGACGAAAAACAAAATAAAAGGCAAAAAAAAATCAGGCTGCGGATAGAAACAGCCTGATAGGTATTAGCGGGAGAAGAGCACGTCAGTTGCCCTTCATCTCGATGTCTCGGCGCACGTTGTCACGAATCTTGCGCAGATAGGCTTGCATGCCCGAAGCATCCTTGTGGTCGATAATCTCGAGCAACTCCTTCAGCTCGGTGCGAATCTGCGATACCTGGTCGTGGGTGTAGGGATTGAAGAGAATCTCCTGCAACAGGTAGTCGTCTTCGCCCAGCACACCCTTGGCAATACGCATGTGGCGCTTGAAGGTGGTACCCGGCGCATCCTGATGCTTCATCACGGCGGCGAAGACGAAGGTGCTGACGAAGGGGATGCTGAGCGAGTAGGCCACCGTCTTGTCGTGCTCCTCGAAGGTGTACTCATAGATGTTCAGCCCCAGACGTTGGTAGAGGTCTTTGAAGAAGATGCGGCCCATGTAGTCGCCCTCGCTGATGATGATGGCGTTCTCCTCGCTCAGCTGGTGCAGGTTGGCGAAGGTGGGGCCGAACATGGGGTGCGTGCTGACGTAGCGCATGCCCGAAGCCTCGTAGAACTCCTTCAGGTCGGTCTTCACGCTGGCGATGTCGCTAATGATGCACTCCTTGGGCAGATAGGGGATGACCTGCTCGAAGACGGGGATGGTGTACTTCAGCGTGACGGCGTTGATGACCAGCTCGGGTTTGAAGTCGCTCACCTCGTCGAGCGAAGTGAACCGCTGACAGTTATAGGTGAAGCGCATGCGCTTAGGGTCGCGCTCGTAGACGGCCACCTCGTGGTCGAAGCTCAGCAGGTCGATGAAGAAGCTCCCCATCTTGCCTGCTCCCATTATTAGTATCTTCATATCATGTTCTCCTCTATTTCTTCAGCCACTTGTCCCTCGTAATCAGTGCCACGGCCTTGCGTGCCTCATCGGTGATGGCGGGGATGTTGTGCTGACGTTCGTATGCCTCTAATACGTCCATCGGCATGTGATTCCATACTTGTTTGCTGTTCATGGCATCGAGGTCCTTGCGCTTTTGCTTGAACTCCTCCTCGGTCATATAGCCACGGTCGGTTACCCATGCCTCGACGATGTAGGTCTCGCGGCCCTTGCCGCCATCATGCTCCCAGTGGTTGAGCGACATCACATAGTCCTCGCTCCCCACCTCACCATCGTCGTTGATGCGGAACACTTCCACATACTCGTAGGCATAGTTCTTTTCCTGCCGACGTTTCAGCATCTTTGTCTGACCCTTCTGCTCATTGGCATACATCTGCACCTTAGCGCCGTCGACGGTAAAGGTGCTCATGCCGTTGGCACGCACCAGTGTGCCCACCGTGTCAACGGGGTTGACAATGGCCCAGCGGTTCTCACCAAGCGGCACTTGTTCTATGAAAAGCTCCTTTTTCCACGAGCCATTGCTCAGATTCTTCTCAGCAGGATTGGACCTGAGGGCACCCTTAACCAAGCTCTCCGACCTGACCTTCCACCAGGATACATCCTTCAGATTGAAGACGGCACAGGCGTAATCAGAGAACTTGGCGGTTTGTTTCTTTTTCTGGAAATTCCACGTGTAGGGCACAATGCCGGCAACGAAGGTACGCAGCGAGTCGTCTACGTAGGCATAGAAGCGATAGTACAGCTCGGTGTAGAGCAGCGGCTTGGGCTTGACCACGAGTTCGTCGAGGCCGAAGTCATTGACCTCCATCGTGACGCGACCGCCAGAAAGACTGGCCACGGCGACCGTCTTCGGCTTGTAAGCCACGTGGGTGATGGCCACGGTCTGGTTGCCCTTCACGTCGGCAAGGATGCCATTGATGTCGGTCAGGCCGATGAGCACACCGTTGCCGTCGGTCACGCTGGCCAGGCCGATGCCCTGCCCGCTCTCGTCTACTACTTGAATCTTCTGTGCCTGGGCACTGGTCACGCCGCAGAGGGTGAAGATGGCGGCGAGAATCGTTTGCTTAATATTGCTCATGATGATGCTATTTATTGATGATTTCTATTTGCTGACGAACACTCTCTTCGTGGATGCTCTCGAAGACGTGGGCCACGAACTCGGGTCCCATGCCGCAGAGGGCACCCTGGGCGCCGCGCTTGCTGAGAATCTCGTTGTAGCGCGAGGCCTGCAATACGGTCATGTTGTGCTCGCGCTTGTACTGGCCAATCTCTCGGCAGACGCGCATGCGCTTGGCCAGCAGGTCCATCAGCTGGTTGTCGAGCTCGTCAATCTGCTTGCGCAACTGCTGTATGCCCTCGGTGGTGGTGTGCTCATCGCGAATGACGAGTAGCGAGAGGATATAGTCGAGCACGTCGGGTGTCACCTGCTGTGCGGCGTCGCTCCAAGCCTTGTCGGGGTCGCAGTGGCTCTCTACGATGAGACCGTCGAAGCCCAGGTCCATGGCCTGTTGGCAGAGAGGGGCCACCAGCTCGCGACGCCCTCCCATGTGGCTGGGGTCGCTGATGATGGGCAGGTCGGGGATGCGGCGGCGCAACTCGATGGGAATCTGCCACATGGGCAGGTTGCGATAAATCTTCTTGTCGTAGCTGGAGAATCCGCGGTGGATGGCACCCAAACGCTTCACGCCAGCCTGGTTGATGCGCTCCAG
>JAEEGF012382149.1_pt1 | contig 10561 bp, 7 predicted proteins | sample 9134171 | NCBI WGS metagenome assembly JAEEGF01 (sample SAMN16246542, study PRJNA631951) | gut metagenome | biome: gut microbiome; feature: rumen; material: AP-attached | host: Bos | place: Iran: Karaj | collected 2018-10 | reverse complement strand
ATAGATATTCTCAAAACAAACAGCATCTTTTATTTGTTCGTCGGTCATTTTACTTACAAAAATAATTTCAACTACTGTACAAACAAACTGTTTATAAACATCTTTTGCTATTTTTTTTATCTCAGATTCCGGCTTCGCAGGAAAAGATTTGGTTAAAGAATCAATGATATGTTTTTTCCTTATCGGAACGAAAATAAAAGCAATATCGGCTAAAAAAAATCCTATTTTTTTTGCAGCATTTATCGAAAACAAATGCAAGAAAGAAATAAGCATTTTTAAAGATATATATTCTATGTAATGTTGAATCTTTTTATTTTTTTTCATTTTTGTTCATAAAAAAACTTGCTACAAAACTTTCTTTTATTTCTACTGCCTTATGAAGACATAGTTCGTGACAACAAAAACACCCTATACACTTTTCTTTTTGTATGATAGGTTTTGTTTTATCTTTATTTTTTATTATCGCTTTTACCGGGCAAGATTTCATACATTGTAAACAACCGACACATTTACTTTCGATTATATTAGGTTTCACCCAAAATAATCTGCCTGCGTATTTAGTAACAAATCTCGCGAACCACGAAGGCAATAGAGTTAAAAATTTTGTAACCGGAAGTTTTGTTTTACCGAAATTAAATTCGGAAGCATTATCTCCGACATAAATCATATTTTGTAAATTTGTATCTCCCAATTTTTTTTCTTTTAATGGTTTTAATAAAACATTGTTTTTTGATTTTATTCCCATTTTATCGAGAATAAAAGTATCCAACATAACTGTATCTTGGCTTCCGGCAATTATACCGTACTTCCTTTTTTGACCGCTTAAACTCGGACCGTTTCCTTCAAGCCCGTAAACTCCATCAACTATGGTAAACAATAACTTTTCTCTCACCATTCTATAAATTTCAGATAATAAATAAGAAAAATCTTTCGGAGTAGGTGCAAGCTTGTGATATTCCGCTTTTCTAACCCCGGGAATAATGCCATAAAAATTTTTAACACCGCAAGTAAATCCCATAAAAGTATGAGTTTTTAATTTAGGTAAATTTATTATTGCATCACAATCCGTTATTGCTTTGGTAATATAAATTTGTTTTATGTTCGGATGTTGAACGGATACTTCAACACAGCCGCATGCTTCAAAATTTATAAGTTCAACATTTTCTTCTTTTGCAAGTTGCAGCATACCTGTTTTATCCCAAATATGTTCTATTCCGTGTGTCAAATTTCCGGGACTATCCCCCATTACAGGAATTGCACCGGCTTTTTTGATAACCTTTATAACTGCTCTAACTATTTCGGGATGAGTTGTTATTGCCTGTTCCGGAGTGTATGCACTTAATAAATTAAGTTTTATTAGAATTTTTGTATTCGGTTTTATAATATCAGATATGTTACCGAAAGATTTTACTATGTTTTCGACAATATTATGAACATTGTCTTTATCGTAATCATCACAATGATAAGCCGAAACGATTGTTTTTAGCATATTTTAACCATTATTGTTTTGTTGATAAAATTTGATCTATTTCTTTTTCGCTGTCCTTGTTCATTCTTACCGATATTATTTTTGAAACACCCTGTTGTTCCATTGTAACACCATATAAAGTATCTGCCATTTCCATTGTTCTCTTATTATGTGTAACAACCATAAATTGAGTTTTCTGAGCAAACTCTCTTATAATATTATTATATCTTCCGACGTTTGCATCATCGAAAGGAGCATCTACTTCGTCAAGTATACAAAACGGTGAAGGCTTTACCATAAAGAATGAAAATAAAAGTGCAACTGCGGTAAATGCCTTTTCTCCACCGGAACATTGCATAATATTTTTAACGTTTTTCCCGGGAGGTTGTGCTTTAATATCAACACCGCTTTCCAACAAATTGTTTTCATCCGTCAAAATAAGATCTGCATCTCCGCCGCCAAAAACTTTTTTGTATAAAATTCTGAAATTTTCTCTAACCGCATCAAAAGTCTTTTTAAAATTAACAATAGTTGTTTCATTTATTTTTTTAATCGTTTCTTCCAAATCCTGTTTAGCTTTCAACAAATCCTTTTGTTGACTTTGAATAAAGTCATATCTTTGAGACAAACTTTCATACTCTTCTTCGGCACTCCAGTTAATAGCTCCGAAACTTTCTATCTTTTTCTTAAGTCTTGCAATTTCTTCTTTATCAACTTCAACACCGATATATTGATCTTTTATCTCTTCGTAAGTTTTACCGTAAGTTTCTTTTATTTGATTTTCCAAAAATTCTTTTTGCGTATTGTAACTTCTTTGATCCGACTGTAAAGCATTAACTTCATCATTTAGTTGAGCAACTTTTGTTCTCGTTTCGGAAATGACTGCTTCTTTTGCATCTATTTCCCCTTGTATTCTGTCTCTGTCACCGATAACAATTTGAAGTTCTGTTTCTTTTTGTGTCATTGCTTCACTATATTTTTGAATATTTGATGTTTCCGTTCCCTGAGTTGTTTGAATATTTTGAAGTTCTGTTTCAATTTCTGCAGTTCTGTTCGTTTTTTGTTCTATTTGAGATTTTAAGTTATCTATGTTGTCGGTAATATATTTTTGACCGGTGGCTCTGTGTTCCAAATCACTTTTTCTTCTTTCATAATTATTTGAAGAATCTATATATTCTTGATTTGCTTGTTCTTCTTGATTTCTCAATGCATCAATTTCCTGTTCAACTTTACCTAATGTTTCGTTTAAAGTTATACTTTCGGTTTCCATATCGGAAAGTTGCTGATCAATATCTGCTATTTTCTCATTAACCGTATCAAGAATTTGTTGCTTTTCAACTTTTTCTTTTTGTAAATTTTCTATTTCGGTTGCAGTATCGGAAATATCTGCTTTTCTTTGTTTTATGGTTTCTTGTAAGTTTTCTATTTGTGCGCCGATTCTTATCTTTAAATTATTATTATCTCTATCTTCAAAACTTATATTTAATTTTGTATCTTCTTTGTTATCGATTTCTTTACTTAAATTTTCTAATTCTTGTTTTGCACTTTCTATTTCTTTTTGTATTTTCTTTATTTGTTCTTCAACAAGAACAGGTTTATCGGACACATTTTTTGCTCCGCCCGAAACCACGGCTTTCGAGTATATTTTATTATTATTTATAAATATACCGTCGGAAATAAATTTTCCGACATTTTCATATTCCGGTAAGCAATTGAGCATTTTAAACAATTCTATTGCACTATCGGTACTTTTTTGAACGACAATATCCTTCGGAATATTTTCAGATACCAAAAATGATAACTTGCATAAATTATTATCCAACAAATATTTTATAGCATCTTCGGCTTGTTGCATACTGTCACAAATGAGATAATCGATTTTATCACCCAATGCATTTGCAACAATATCAATTCTATCTAAATCCGGAGAAATTATTTCTCCTACACTATATTTAATGTAGCCTAAACTTTTTACGGCATTTATTGCCGCTTTTATAGGATTTTCTGCATCCATTTCTTTAATGGTGCTTATCTTAGATTCCAATCCGGCAATTCTTTTATTGTATTCAATCTCTTTATCTTTTAAAGATTCTATTTCCGTATCTATGTTTAAAACTACCTGTTTGCTTGCTTCAACTTTTGTTTCTATTTCTTTTAAAGAATTTTGAGCCTCTTGCAACTTTTGTTCAAAAGCTGCTATTTCTTGATTTGCGGGAGCAACGTCATTATTTAATCTTTCAATATTTCTATCTATTGAAGCTACAGTTGCACCGGCATCTGCCTGTTCTTGAATTATTGAGGTTTTTGAATTTATAAGTGTGTTTTTCTTTTGATCAATATCATCAAGTTTTGTTCTTGACTGATCTTCTTGTGTTTCTAAATCGGTAACTTGTTGTTTTATCGAATTATATTTTTCAAGTTTTGCTTCCGTTTCCTGTTTTAATTTTTCTACTTCTGCCTCTATACCATCATCTGCGGTATTTACATTTTTCAAATCTTCTTCGTACTTCAATATTTTTTCTTGAGCATCCTCTATTTCTACTCTTAATCTGTCTTGTTCCTGAATTAAATCAGCATCTTTCTGTTGTAAATTTTTAATATTGGCATCCGCCAATGCAGATTCCGTTTTTAAATCCGAAAATTCGGAATTTAATGCAATATATTTTTCATTGTTTTCAGTCTGGGCAAGTCTTAAATCCTGTTGTTCGGCTTCAAGTTGATGCAATGTAACATTTGTAGTTTCGTATTCTCTTACTTTAGGTTCAATTTGAGTTTTTAATTTTTCTATTTCTTCATATCCTCTTGCCAAATTATTAACTACTTCAGCTATTTCATATTTAGCAAGATCTTCTTTATATTTCTTACATTGTTTTGCTTTTTTTGCTTGTTGATCTAATTGTTTTATTTGTCCTTCAAATATTTTTAAAGAATCTTCCAATCTGGACAAATCGATTTCTATATTTTTAAGTCTGTGTAAAGTATCTTCTCTTCTAACTTTATATTTTGCAACACCGGCAGCTTCTTCAAAAAATTCTCTTCTTGTTTCCGGGTTTGCCATAACAAGTTCTTCAACCTTGTTCTGTTCTATAATAGAATATCCGCCGGTTCCGATACCGGTATCCAAAAACAAATCTATTATATCTTTAAGTCTGCATTGAGTTTTATTTATAAAGTACTCACTCTCGCCGCTTCTAAATAATTTTCTTGTAATCGCAACTTCGGAATAATCAATCGGAATCATATTTTGTGAATTATCAAATACCAATGTTACTTCAGCCATACCTGCGGCAGATCTGGTTTTCGTTCCGCCGAAAATAACATCCTGCATTGCTTTAGTTCTCATTGATTTTGTTCTTTTTTCTCCGAGACACCAACGGATAGAATCGGATATATTAGATTTACCGCAACCGTTTGGTCCGATAATGGCAGATACACCTTTTTCAAAAGTTAAAACGGTTTTATCCGCAAAAGATTTAAATCCACAAAGTTCCAATTTTTTTAAGTACATTACTTGTTTTTCCTGAAAAGATTTTTGTTGAAATTATCTTACCAGATAACACACCACTACTATTCAATATCTCTGTTCTTTCAAACAAGATATTGTAACAATAATGATTATTGTTATCTGATAAGAATAAATACTATTAGGGTTACTGTCTTTCTATATTTAGATTAAGAAACTTTGCATTTTCTTATATCAGAAAGTTTTACAACTTTTCCGTCGCTTCCAACTATTCTTGCTGCAATTGTTACATTTCCTGATTTAAAATAATTCCAATCAAACCACCAATATCCGGATGCAAATCTGCAAGGTAACCATTCACCTGAATTAAAAGATACTTCAACATAACCATCGGTTGAAGCACCGATTCTCAAAACATAATTATTTCCTGCGATTGTTTCATTTTCAACAGGATAATCAACTATAACATAAGAATTCTTTTTAGATTCCAATTCTTTATCTTTCTTTACGGAAGAAATTACTTTTTTCGATGAAGCAGATTTAGAAACAGAACTTTTTTTCTTTGCAACAACTTTTTTCTTTGCAACAGGTTTTACTGCTGATGAACTTTCTGCTTTTACAACTTTTTTTACTTTTTTTGTGGCCATTTTGCTACACTCCTAACTAGTTTTTGTTTACTTTAAAATAAACAATATTATTTTTAACTTTCATTGATTTTACAAAAATTACAACATTAAAATCAATATCAAAAAGGGTAGCAGCGAAAATATGGAAGTTTCATATTATTTGCAATATTTCAATTTAATTTAGTATAATTAACAAAGTTCAAAGGTGGCCGATGTTGGTCACCTTTAGTTTTTATAGGGAGATTTATGAATATACCTGAACAAATAGAAAAAATTATTTCGCCTTTAGCGGAAAAAGAAAATGTTGAAATTGTTGATATTGAATATGTAAGAGAAAACGGTGAAAACATTTTAAGAATTTATATAGATAGTCCTGATGGTGTAAATTTGGACTTATGTACAAAAATGAGTCACTTATTCGGAGATGAAATTGATAAAAATGATCCGATAAAAGATCATTACATTTTAGAAATATCTTCTCCCGGAATAGACAGAATTTTGAAGAAAGAAAAAGACTTTTTGAGATTTAAAGGATTTTGCATAAAGGTTACAACCGCAAAAGCAATAAACAACCAAAAACATTTCAAAGGTCAGTTGGTTGCTGTTGCAAGCAATAAAATAGTAGTTGATGATGTAACAAACGGTATAGTAGAAATAGAAATATTAAATATAGTAAGAGCACAAGTAGATTCAGAAAATTAATGGAGGAAGTATGTCTAGTGAACTTATAAATGCACTCGAAACAATACAAAAAGAGAAGAAAATTTCAAAAGAGGAAATTTTACATGTTATAGAAAATGCTTTAGTATCCGCATATAAGAAACATGTCGGAAAAGCTGTAAATGTAGAAGCTAAAGTTGATCCTGAAACCGGAGCAATGTCGGCATGTGTAATAAAAAAAGTTGTTGAAGAAGTTTCCAATCCTTTATTGGAAGTAACTCTTCAAGATGCAAAAAAAGTTTCCAAATCCGCAAAAATCGACGAAGAAATAAAAATTCCTTTAGATACTGACGATTTTTCAAGAATTGCGGCACAAACGGCAAAACAAGTTATCGTACAAAAAATAAGAGAATCCGAAAGAGATTCATTATATGAAGAAATGAAAGCTAAAATCGGAGAAATGATAAATGGTTCTATATACAAAATATCAAACAGAAACATTATCGTTGACTTAGGAAGAACAGAAGCCATTCTTCCCGTATCCGAACAAGTACCTAAAGAAAGTTTTTCAGTAGGTCAACATATAAGAGCATTAATAATTAAGGCCGAAAAAAATGCAAAAGGTCCGAATATAGTTTTATCAAGAACTCATCCGGATTTAGTTAAAGTATTATTTGAACTTGAAGTTCCCGAGATATATGAAAAAGTTGTAGATATAGTAAACATAGTAAGAGAACCCGGTCTTAGAACAAAAATTTCTGTTATTTCTCATAATTCAAAAGTTGATCCGGTTGGAGCATGCGTAGGTGTAAAAGGTGCAAGAATAAAACCTATAATCGACGAATTAAGAGGAGAAAGAATAGATTTAATACCTTTTTCGAATGATCCTGTTAAATATATTACGGCAGCTCTTTCCCCTGCAAAAGTTTTGACTGTTGCGATAATTTCCGAAGAAGAAAAGAAAGCTGAAGTTATTGTTGCAAACGATATGTTATCTTTAGCAATAGGTAAATCCGGACACAATGTAAGACTTGCTGCAAGACTTACCGGTTGGCATATAGATGTAAAATCCGAAGAACAAAAGAAACAAGAAACAGAACAAAAAATTGCTAATAAAACTTCTGTTTTGGAACAATTAAAAGGAATTAATGATAAAACCATAGATTTATTGGTTCAAGCCGGATTTACAAATATAAATAAAATAGCAGAATTAAAAATTGAAGATTTAACAACTTTACCGGGAATAGGTGAAAAAACCGCTGAAAAAATTATTGAGGCGGCAAAAGAAGCAATTAAGTAATTTTTATAGAAGATTTTAGAAGAAGGAGTTGATGATTATATGGCCACAACAACAAAAAAAACAACAAAAAAAGAAAACACAGAAGAAACAAAAGTAAAAAAGACAAAAAAAACGGCAACTGCTGTTAGCGGTTCAAAAACAACCGCAAAAAAGACAAAAGTTTCCGCTTCAAATTCTACTGCTGTGTCCAAAACAGAAAAAAAAGCTCCAAAATCTTCTAAAACAAAAGAAAAAACTGAAAAAAAATCAACTCACAAGACAAAAACAGCAGCATCGGATACAAAAAAAACTTCTTCTACAAAAAAGACTTCAACCGCAAAAAAATCTAATATCGCCAAAAAAGTTACGGATACAAAAAAAACCGAAGAACAAAATGAAAAAGAAAAACAGCAAAAAATATTAGAAGAACAGAAAAAAATAGAAGAAGCAAAAAAAGCAGCTGAAGAAGCAGCTGCAAGAAAAAGAATCGAAGAAGAAAATGCGAGAAGAAAGTTAGCAGAAGAAGAGGCAAAAAGAAAAGCTGCCGAAGAAGAAGCAAAAAGAAAAGCCGAAGAAGAAGCAAAAAAGCCGAAACTTCCCACTATAACAATTAATGAACTTATAACCGTAAAAGAGCTTGCCGAAAAAATGAATTTAAAAGTAGGCGATGTATTAAGAAAATTAATGGCAATGGGAACATTGGCTACAATTAATCAAAGACTTGATACGGATACGGCAATTTTACTTGCAAACGAGTTCGGATTTGATGCAAAATTATCTTCACTTTATGAAGAAGAAAATATCAAAGAAGATTCTGCCGAAGATGATAAAGCAAATCTTCAACCAAGATCACCTATAGTTACAATAATGGGACATGTTGATCATGGTAAAACATCTTTACTTGATGCAATAAGGCATAGTAATGTTATTGCAGGTGAAGCAGGCGGAATAACACAGCACATAGGTGCTTACAGAGTAAAAACCTCCACAGGTGAAATAACATTTTTAGATACACCGGGTCACGAAGCTTTTACCGCAATGAGATCCAGAGGAGCACAAGCAACCGATATTGTTATATTGGTTGTTTCCGCAGCGGATGGTGTTATGCCTCAGACAATAGAAGCTATAAACCATGCAAAAGCTGCAAATGTTCCTATAATCGTTGCCGTTAACAAAATAGATTTACCGACTGCAAATCCTGAAAAAATAAGACAAGAAATAAGCAATTATGGTTTACTCCCGGAAGAATGGGGCGGTGATACCATAATGGTTGATATATCAGCAAAACAAAAATTGAACATTGATTCTTTGTTGGAATTAGTTCAACTTAAAGCGGAAATGATGGAATTAAAAGCTAACCCCAACAAACATGCCGAAGGTATTGTTATAGAAGCTAAGTTAGATCCAAGAAGAGGAGCTGTTGCAACAATTCTCGTACAAAGCGGAACTCTTCATGTAGGAGACAATTTAGTTGTAGGAACAACATTTGGTAAAGTTAGAGCAATGATTGATGAATACGGAAAAAGATTTGATAAAGCAATACCAAGTATGCCTGTTGAAATTTTGGGTTTAAATGAACCCCCTCAGGCCGGTGATAAATTTGTTGTATTGGAGCACGAATCTCAAGTAAGAGAAATTGCCAATGCAAGAAAAGAAAAAGCAAAAGCGGATGCATTAAGACCTAAACAACATGTTTCTTTGTTGGACTTGAATGCAGGTAAGGCAAAACATCTTAAGATTATTCTAAAAACCGATGTTCAGGGTTCTTTGGGTGCATTGTGTGATGCTCTTGAAAGAATGTCTAATTCCGAAATAAACTTGGAAATTATACATAAAGGCGCCGGTTCTATTACGGAATCCGATGTTGTTTTAGCTGCAGCTTCGGATGCTTTGATTGTAGGTTTCAACATAAGACCTGATGCAGCCGTAGAAAAATTGGCGGAATCGGAAGGTGTAAGTATAAATGTTTATAGAATTATTTATGATTTAATTGCCGATATTAAAGCTGCAATGGAAGGTTTGCTTGATCCGGATACTCAAGAAAAAATTACCGGTAAAGCCGTTGTTAAACAAGTATTTAAATTATCTTCCGCAGGAACTGTTGCCGGTTGTACAGTAACAGAAGGAAAAGCTCAAAGAAATGTTAAAATAAGACTTTTAAGAGATAATGTTATAATATTTGAAGGTAATTCTTCGGCGATAAAGAGATTTAAAGATGATGTAAAAGAAGTTGAAAAAGGTTATGAATGCGGTATTTCTCTTGAAAACTTTTCTGATATAAAAGTTTCAGATGTTATGGAATTTTTCACAATAGAAAAGATTGCAAGAAAATTAGTAAACGAAAACTAAAGACTACAGAAGAATCGAAAGTTAGAAGTATAGAGGTATGGAAACGACAAAGGCAAACTACGAATTAAGGAATTGGTAAAAAAAACATGAAGGCATATAAGAGAGCAACCAGAGTTGCCGAATTAATACAAAAAAACGTAGCGGAAATTTTAAGAGATATAAAAGAATTAAATAAAGGTTTAGTAACGGTAACGAGTGTAAGACTTACCGATGATTTACAAACTTGCAGAATTTTTTATTCCGTTATAGGAAGTGAAGATGATAAAAAAAATGCAAAAACCGTTCTTGATGAAAAATTAAAGTTTATTAGGTATCAGTTGGCACAAACCGTAGATTTAAGAAGAACGCCCACCATAGATTTTAAGTATGATGATTCAAGCGAAAAAGCAGCAAAAGTTTTTGAAATTTTAGAAAAAATAGAAAATGAAAAAAAATAAAATTTTAACATTACAAAATACAAGCGAAAAAAATATAATAGCCGCTATTGTTAAAAAAATAAAAACATCAAAAACTTTTTTTATTGCCGGACATAAATCTCCGGATGGTGATGCTTTAGGTTCGGGACTTGCTCTTGCTTTTGCACTTCGTTCTTTGGGTAAAAAAGTAAAACATTGTTCAATAGATCCCGTTCCCGAAGACATGGCTTTTATGAAAGGGTCCAAAACAATAAAATGCACAAATAAATTAAAAGGTAAATTTGATTGTGCAATAATTTT
>JAEEGF012123916.1_pt1 | contig 10562 bp, 11 predicted proteins | sample 9134171 | NCBI WGS metagenome assembly JAEEGF01 (sample SAMN16246542, study PRJNA631951) | gut metagenome | biome: gut microbiome; feature: rumen; material: AP-attached | host: Bos | place: Iran: Karaj | collected 2018-10 | reverse complement strand
CACAAATTGTCATTAATTGCAATTTTTGAAAAATTGACTTTGTCGAAATCTCCGATTCGGCGGAGCCAATCTTCGATTTCGTGTCCAATTCATGGAAATTCGTGTAAAAAAACGAAAAAACTTTGAGCTTGTACCGCGATTTGAAACAGGTGTGTTCTATTTTTGCAGCGTGAATTGATGTTAAACCTTAAAAACTGAGAACTATGGTATTGCTTTTTAGTGCAGCGGGACTTTTTGCTTGGTTCGTCTTTTTTATGGTGTTGTTTTGGCTATTCGGGAAAATCGCGAAAGGTGGTGACTCGAAATCCCAAAACTCAAGTGTAAAGAATTCTGGGACACTTTCTTTTACAGTTTATGATAAGCCGAAAGTCGATTGGGAGGCACCTGGTGATGATGGAGAAATTGGTAAGTATTCCAGCAGCGTCCCGAAAGATGTTGAGGAAATTGAACTTTTAATTACTGAGAAAGACGGCCATATTTCTGCGGATGTCTATTCGATAACGCACAGGGGAGGTTTTCATGAGAAAACGATATTTTTCGATCATGTTGACCCGAACAATATCTATAAAGTTACCATACCGCCTGACGCAGGGGAGGTTAATTTGATTATCAAGGCTACAGACCATAAGATTTCAGTGGAAGTGGAGTCGGTGGAGAAGAGGGAAGAGGCTTCTGAGAACTAATCTTTTTCGTGTATAGTGCATTATTCAAAAGTTTTGTATTTTTGCCGTCGGAAAGTCAAGGAGAGCCCGTCGTCTGGAGGCGGATACTTAAACCTTGGCTTTTCTCTTTTTAATAATGAAAGTAATCTTTATATAGCGGTTGCATAACACTAAAAACATAATGCCACATCTTGTAGACTATAATAAACCTTTGCCGTTCCATTGCGAGGATTGTGTCCATTACATTGACGGTCTCACATGCAAGGCTTTTGACCTCATCCCGATTAAAATATATGGTGCGCCGGAGAAGAAACACAGTAAAAAGGTGACGGGTCAAAAAGGCGATTATGTTTTTGAGCCCAAAGAAGGAGTAGAACGCTCCAACATAAGATGTTATGTGGTTGAATAATAGTATTTTCCTTATTTCTTCGGATGTTTCTGTTTTGTGAGCCTTTTTTTGTGTGTTGTCTTGTTTCTATTGGGTATTAGAAAAGTTTTGTAATTTTGCATCGGCTGAAAGTCGAAAGACCAGGCCCCGATTCAGGAGGATTTCATTTGAAGTCTTCCTGTCTTATTTATAAATCCTAATTTGCGAAAGTTTTTTGCAGACATTTTTCGAGTGTTTTGTCTCGTTTCCATTGCGTTATTGAAAAGTTTTGTATTTTTGCAGTGGATAGAGCCTCGAAAGAGACTCCGACCGCCTTCAACCCTGCATTTGCGGGGTTGTCTATTTTATGGAACCTAGGTTCAAGACAGAAGTGCGAAAGAGATGATGAAAAGATTCGAGACGGTGAAGAGGAAACGGGAATTGTAGAGCTGTCACAATGTGGCAGCCGTGCCGAAGATGAAACGGCCTAAATATGAACCAAGGCGAAAAAAGCGGCATACAGCATCCCCCAAAGCACGATGATGGTCCAGGCTACAAACGGACGCTCCTTTCGTATCTCCCAAGCACACATAAAAGGCGCAACTGGCAACATCAGGATAACTGCGACAATGCGCGGAAGGCTCCTGAAAAGCCAATAAAGCACATAAACCAAGAGTATCACTTCAATAACCACCATAAGTTCTTGATTTGGAAACGCTGCAAATATATAGAAAAATGCAAAGACAACAATCATTTGAAGAAATACCAAAATGACGGAGGTCCCCAGAAGCGTCTCCGCCTTTCCTTGCGGGCCTTTTTCTTGGCGGCCATCTCGCGCTTTTTGGCTTCTTTCAATTCGACCACCTCAGGGTCGTTGTCGCGCCCGGTAACAATGTAATACACGGCCTTGACCACCGCAAAAGGGAAGGCGATGATGTAGGGCCAATACTTGACCACAATGATGATGCACAATATGATAAGCAAGGTTTTCATCGGGGCAAAGATATAAAGCTTTTTTGAAATAGACTTGAAGAATTGATGATTGTCCGCAAAAACACCAAAAAACGAAAAAACTTTGAGCCTGTACCGTGATTTGGAACAGGTAGTTTATATTTTTGCAGCGTAAAAACAATGAAAACGATGAAAACCAACAAAGAATATCCAGCAACACATTCCATGGCAACGGCATGGTATTGCGTTGATGAAGAAGGTAATGTGGGGGTGTTTGAAATCGAAGATAATGGCCCAAAACCAGAGGGATGGGAAGAGGATTTGGATGTCAACGATTTGTTTTGGTATGACTTCTCATGCGAGGGTGAGGATGGAATCAAAGACTTGTGTTTGACACCAGAACAAATCAAACCATTGTTGAAACCACTTAATGCACCTGATAAATGGGAGCACAAGAAAATGACATGCACTTCATATTTATCGGGTGGCCGTAAAGAAGTTACAGAACATTCTTATTTCTATAATGCCAGTTGGAATGATGTCATCATAAAAATTGATATGGAAAAACTGCAATTATTGTTGCAGGCCGTGTCAAGGGATAAAGATGATATAGTTTGCTTATCAAGGAATGATGGTTATTTCTTTGTGGATTTTTCTATGAATCAGGAAGGTGTAGAATTATTGGAAAAGCATAATGTTGTTTTAGCCAGATATCATGCTCCCTATTATTACTATGAAGATTGGGAGACAGATACAAATGTGCTTGCCCAAAGGGAGGACGAATACAATCGGATGCCAATTTTTATTTATCAACAAGATTACTGGCCAAGCGAGGGAGCAGCAACCCGAATGTCAAATCCTGCCAATCCTATGAAAAAAGAGCAATTGCCTCAAAAGATAAGGGTACGAATCACACAATTGCCTGTTAAGTTTAGGGAAGCAAAGACTATTCAGTTGGCCGAATTTTTGCCAGTGTATATAATGTATCGTGCTGAATACAGTGGTGATGACGATTGGTATCAAATATGTTCCTCAAATGGGGAAACGGAATACTATGGGATAAATACTCATAAAATCCTTACCAAAGAAGAAATGGATGAATTAATTGCCACAGGAAAGGTTAAAGAAAGAGATTAATGCCTCGATAAAAAATTTAAAGTGCTTCTCCCAATATCAAAATGCAAACTAAAAAGAAAACGAATTAAAGATTGAAACATGAAAACCGACAAAGAATATCCAGCAACGCACTCCATGTACACATCATGGTATGTGGCCGACGAAGATGGGAATGTGGGCATTATGGATTTCAATGACAATGGTCCGGTGCCATGGCAAACGGAGGAGAGTAGTGTTGAATCGTTGGTGTATGGACACGATGAGGATTACGAGAACAAAGAGTTTCTGCCCATTGCGTTGACGGATGATCAGATAGATGAGCTGATGGAGAACCCGCATACTCCCGAAGAGGAGGGATTATGGCTGGATTGCATCATTCAAATTGATACGAGTAAAGAAGTGGAATTTCTCGAATTGGCACAGAACCCAGATTTTGAAATTGAAGTCTGTGTATCAAGAGAACGAGGACTATATTACATTGACGGATACGGCAGCACATCTGATTCAGAAGTTGATGGACGTTATCCTGTCTTGCCAGACTCATCTCTGAAAAAGATGATTGAACGAAGGATTATTCTTCAAGTGTTCGTAAAAACAGATTATTGGATGACTGATGAATGGATTGATGATAAGATAGTTCATAAAAAGACATTCTCATCGGCTCCCTATTACTTGTTCCACCAACCGTATTGGGTAGAAGAGCTTCCTGTGTGTATGAATATCCCAAATAATCCTGTGAAATTGGACCAGATTCCAGAAAAACTTAGAGAAAGGGTACTGAAGGTGCCGGTAAAGTTTAAGGAAACGGAACGGTTTCAAATAGCAGAATGGTATCCCTGTGTGGCAACAGGTCTGCCAACCAGAGCAGAGAAAATCGGAGAATGTGAATATGAATTGCTGCCTCTTACGGATGGGTCCGAAGCTTATATCTGCACAAGCATCATAAATCCATTTTGTTTAGGCTATCGTGATAACTACCATACTTGTTATGATCATTGTTTCACCAAAACACCTACCGTCCTCGCTATCATGCATCCTCTCGAAAAATGGGACTATTCCAGGCAGATAAAGACAGACCGTGTTATGATGCGAAGCGCTTGGGTGCCGTTTTTCCCTCAAATTCCACTTGGTTTCCAAATAGGTGCATCTGATAGGTCTTGGTACAATTTCGGAGATTATTCATCGGAAGAAGAAATCTCGAAAAATGTCAACCAAGATTTACTTTTTGATTTCTTCAAGACGCATTGCCAGTGGCTTGAAAAATTGGTGTCGCGTTTCATACCAAGAGTGATATTGGTAAGCGATTTGGCAAAACCAGTGGTTGATTCTATTTATTCACCAAGGAACAACTTCATTAAAATCGCTGAAAATTCATATCCCTTGTATTTGGTGTCGGAGTTGGAAGCCCATCGCAAGGAGATTGAACAATTGGCGTTTATGCCTTATCAAGGCGAAATAATTCCACAAATCATCTCCATCGAAGAAATGGAAAAAATCAAGGAACAACCATGATCGAACTCCTTTCCATCGATCTTTCCAACTATTGTAGCAAGCAATGCCCGTTTTGCTACAACCACAGCACGAAAGTTGGAAACACAATGTGGCAGCCTTCCGAGGTGATTGCCTTTGCCTCTGATTGCGTCTCTCACGGCGTGAAAGCGGTTTCATTGGGTGGCGGCGAGCCTTTCGAATACGATGGCGTTTTCGAGGTGATTGACGCCCTTTATCCTTTATGTTACCTGTCGGTGACCTCAAACGGATTGCCTCTGGAAAACGATGAAGTGTGGGAAAGGCTTGTCAACTATAAACCTGACAAAATCCACATCACCATTCACCATCCCGACGAGGCGGAAGAGGTGGAAAGGGTTGAACGATTGGTCAAACGAATCGCCAGTATTGGGATCAAACCGGGTGTAAACCTTTTGGTGGGTGCCGATAAGGTGAACGAAGCATCGACGGTGTATCAAAAACTTGGTAAAATGTTGAGCAATGAGCAAATCATCCTTGTGCCGCAGCGGTTCTCCAATACGCCTTCGTCGAAACAGTTGTCGCAAGTCGCTGGCGGAAAGCCATTTCAAAGCCCGTCATGTTTGCTAGGTTGCAAACGTCCTGAGAATTTCTGTTCCGTCTCGTGGGATAAGAAAGTGAATTCATGCAGTTTTGCTCCTAGCAAAGTGGACATGGAAACCCTGGATTACAAAGGGATGATGCAAGCCTTGGAGAAAGTGGAATGGAAAAGTTGTGAATACAATTCTCTCATAAGGGTCTAAACACTTGTCGAAGACACCGAACAAAATATTCGGTTTGTGGGCACCCATAGCGATTATGACAGAATTGATGTTTCAACAATAATGGAGGAAAGCGACATGAGCAAAATCACGAAAGAACAATACGAATTTGCATTGGAGAGAATCGAGGAATTGTTGCCGATAGTGACTGACGAAAGAAAAAATGCTTGATTATGCCCTCGCGATGTTAATGGATTGTTTTTATAAAGCACGAATTATCAGAAATATATCACGAATTGTCATTAATTGTGATTTTTGAAAAATTTGTGTCCAATTCATGGAAATTCGTGTAAAAAAACGAAAAAACTTTGAGCTTGTACCGTGATTTGAAACAACGTGCTTCTATTTTTGCCTCGTAATTCGATGTTAAACCCTAAAAAACAACAAAATTATGGAAGCAAAAAAGAAGTATTTCATGGACTGCCATCTGGCGGGAAGAATGTATCACGAAGCCGACGAGGTTTGGGACAAGCTGAAGGTCGGGACAAAAGTGGAACTGGTGCGCGAGGCCGACAACCGCTTCGACCCCAACGCGGTGATGGTCTGCTACAACGACCAAGAGAACGACGAGCAAGTCTGCCTCGGCTACATTCCCCGTTCCCAAAACAACACCATCGCCCTGCTACTGGACATGGACTACACCAACATCTTCGAGTGCCGCATCAGCCAAATCGACGAGCGGGCGCATCCTGAGCAACAGGTGCATCTGGTGATTAAGGTGAAGAGAAATGAAGTAGTTTGATGTTTTTTGTATTTTTGCAGAAACAGAAAACTCTTTTCTTATGCGACAAAAACTTGTAGTCTTCACCGGCGCAGGCATCAGCGCCGAGAGCGGAATCCCTACCTTTCGTGATGCCAATGGGATGTGGGGAAAATATGACGCCATGAAATTGGCCAGCGTGGAGGGTTTTGAGGAAGACCCTCAGGCTGTGCTTGATTTCTACAATGCCCGTCGGAAAAACTTGTTGGAAGTGGAGCCGAACCATGCCCATCGTGTTTTGGCCGACTTGGAAAAGCAGTATGATGTGGCCATCATCACCCAAAATGTGGACAATCTTCACGAAAGGGCTGGCAGTAGCAAGGTGCTGCATCTTCACGGCGAGTTGAGCAAGGTGACCTCATCACGCAACCGCCTCGACTCCAATTGCATCAAGGAATATCCGCTTGATGTCCCCATCCGATTAGGTGACAAGGCGGCAGACGGTTCGCAACTGAGGCCTTATATCGTATGGTTTGGCGAGTATGTCGATGGTATGGAGTTGGCAGAGTATTGGGTTCAACAAGCCGACATCTTTGTGGTCATCGGCACTTCGTTGGTGGTTTATCCAGCGGCGGGATTGGTCGATTATGCCTCAAGTGAGATTCCCAAGTTCCTGATTGACCCGAAGGACTTGAAAGGCGGCCTGCCAGCTGGATTCCAACACATTAAGGCTAAGGCGATGGAGGGAGTGGATGTTTTGCTGGAGAAGTTATTCGAGTTTGATGCTGGTTGAAAAATATCAAGCCAAATGAAAGAAGTTTGAACTTGTACCGTGATTTGGAACAACAACTTCTTATTTTTGCAAAGTCAAAACGAATTGTCGGAATCTCTTTACAATAAAGACTTAAATCATGCAAAGGTTATTGATTATTCTAGGTTGTTTCTTGTCGTTGGATGCCGTATGCAAAATAATCGCATTGAGTACAGGCCCTAATTCCTTCCTTGCTGTTCATAATGGCGTGACTTTGCTTGTTTGTTTTGCTTTGGCAATACCTATGGCCATTTACATGATTCGGGTAAACGAGAAAAACGGAAAAAGAGAGAGGGAAGATCTCAAGCCTCTTGCCGACAAGATGTCGTTGGGGTGTTGGGGTGCTCTCGTTGGCTTTGCGCTTACCATTATCATTTCTTACTACACTTCGAATGTTATATGGGTGGCGGTTCTCGGAAGTCTCATTATTGGTGGCGAAATTGTATTCAATAAAACAAATATGAAAAAGTATAATGATGCAAGTGTGAAAATGGGAAACTCAAATGAATCTCAGGCCATTCCATCTCAAAACACATTGGCGACGGATTCAAAACTGTTGTTGTTGTCTAAAGACAAGTATGAAGCATTGTTAGAAGCGGTGTACAAATCTTATATGTTGCTCGATACTATCTGTTCTGAAAATGAATTCATAGATTATATGTCTGGTATAAACAAAGGTCCGAGTTCCGTTGTGGAAAAAAGTGATCTCTTGTTTGGCATGAAGTGTTTTTTTGCCAAAGATGTGGTTTACATTTATGAAAAGCTCGGACATCTTGTAGATAATTATAATCCAGCAACAGACGAAAAGCCATGCATCATTGACTTGGATACAAAAGAGGGGCAATATCTTTACGAGTTTGCTTCCATTATGATGAATATTGGGGTAGAAGACCTTCCCACTTATGAAAAGTTTAAGGATGAAATTCTTGGAACCACGAGTTTTCACGAGAGCATAAGGGAAACCATGCAAAAGGCTCTGCAAACACTTGCGAATGCTGATGTCAATGCCAAGGCTTCTGATGGACATGAGGACTTTCTGGTTTGTCTTGCCATCCATGGTTATAGCAGGGAATATGAGCAACGATACAGGGTTATGATGCATAGGATTGCTTCTGTCGTGGCCAAAGTCGATGATATGGTTACGGACAGTGAAAGCGAATGGCTTTCAACGATTTTGAGTGACGAACAAGAAGAAGCGTCTGCGTCTCAAGAAGAAACCATCGCACCTCTTGCAATTGACCGTCTTGATGAGATGATTGGATTGGGGACTGTGAAAACGAGCATCCTTTCGCTCAATAACTACATTTGTATGATGCAAAAACGGCAGGAGGCTGGTATGAAGACACCAGCTATGTCGTATCATTGTGTCTTCACCGGAAATCCTGGTACTGGCAAAACAACAGTGGCTCGTATTTTGGCAGGGATATACAAAGATCTTGGCGTGCTTCAAAAAGGTCATCTTGTTGAAACAGACCGTTCAGGTTTGGTGGCTGAATATGTTGGTCAAACCGCAGTGAAAACAAATAAGATTGTTGACAAGGCTCTTGACGGAGTGCTATTTATAGACGAGGCGTATGCATTGAACCAAGGCGGTAGTGAGGATTATGGCAAAGAAGCCATTGCCACATTGTTGAAACGCATGGAGGACAATCGAGATAGGCTGGTGGTTATCCTCGCTGGTTATACCGATGAAATCGAGCAGTTTATCAATTCCAATCCAGGTCTTCGGTCGCGTTTCAATCGATACATTTGTTTCCCCGATTATAGCGCAGAGGAACTATTCGAAATCTTTCTGCTTCAAACCCAAAAAAACGATTATGTGTTGTCGAAAGATGCTGGCGATTGCTTAAAAAAGCATTTTGAAGCAAAGATTTCACAGAAATCCAAGGATTTTGGTAATGCACGTTATGTCAGAAACCTGTTCGAGAAAACGATTGAGATGCAAGCGAATAGGCTTGCCAGTGTGCCACATCTTACCAAAGAGCTGATGGCTGAGTTGGTTTTGACGGATGTTCAACAAGCTTTGGATATTGTAAATTGAACGTAATTCGTATTTTTGCTTCAAACTATCCCACTATGGACTACAAGAAACTCAAAGAAGAACCGCTTAAAAGCGCGGTGCAGCAGGACTTCTTCAACAGTTACAAATACACCCAAATCGGCAACATCGACTTCGTGATTGCCAAAAACATCGTCGAGCAGGGACAAACCTCGATTTTCGACGAGTTTGAGAACGACGACCTGAAGTCGTTGCTTTGGGCGGAGGCCAAACAAGGCACCTCGCACGACATCTTCGAGTCGTTTGTGCAACTCATCCTCACCATTGGAAAGGAGCGCACCTTCGAGAAATACCTGCCGCCCAAATACATCGGCGCCTTCGACGCGGAGAAGTTCGCTTTCATCGAGTACCATGAAATACAGGAAATATTCTATCAGAACGACTTCAATTGGAACGTGACGCCCTCGAACCACGACACCAAGGAATTCCGACAACTTTACGACCTCTGCAAGGGCTTGCTTGAGGACAATTCAATCCTCTTTTATTACGAAACGCAGGCACAGGAGTTTAAGGAGTTTATCCGCCTCAATTTCAAGACGGGCAAGGAAGCGACGGAAAAAATATCGGTCACGAAAAACAACTTCACCTTTGTGTTCCAGAAATGGAGCGAAAAAGTGCGCCCCACCATCAGCGTGGATTGGGCCAAGGCCAACAAAGCGGGCATCATCTCCGCCGACTTCTTCCTTGCCGACCTGCTTTCGAGCAACGAGGAGTCACTGAAGGACTCGCTTTATGTGGTGCTGCGCAAGACCAAGTACGAACTGGCCAAGAAGATTGACGAGATGGGGCTGGTTTCCACTTCGTCGGTGGGCTTCAACGACAAGCAAAAGGCCTACAAGCAGTTTTGGAGCATCTATGCGCGACCGCCCAAGGAGGAATATTGGAACTACATCATCGGGCGGCGCGACCTGCTGGTGCCGCAAGACATCCGCGAGCGCAAAGGCTCTTACTTCACGCCCCAGATTTGGGTGGAAAAGAGCCAGCAATATATGGCCGACGTGTTAGGCGAGACGTGGCAAGACGAGTATTACATTTGGGACTGCTGCGCCGGCACGGGCAACTTGCTGAACGGCTTGACGAACTATGACCGCGTGTGGGCCTCGACGCTTGACAAACAAGACGTTGACGTGATGATGGACCGCATCGCCAACGGCTGGAGTATGGCCGAAAACCACGTGTTTCAGTTCGACTTCCTCAACGACGACTTCTCGAAATGCCCCGAGGAGCTGCAAGAGATTCTGAACGACCCCGAAAAGCGGAAGAAGTTGGTAGTTTATATTAATCCGCCTTATGCGGAGGCAGGAAACATCAGGCAACTTTCAGGGACTGGAAAAAACAAGGAAGATGTAGCGGTGAATACTAAAACTTACGACAAATACCTATCAGAAATCGGTATTGCAGGACGTGAATTGTATGCGCAGTTTTTCATTAGGATTTCTCGGGAATTATCAGGTTGCGTTCTTGCTGAGTTTTCCAAATTAAAGGTTCTTCAAGCTCCAAACTTTAAAGAATTTCGCAAAGCTCTTAATGCGAAACTTGAAAAGCTGTTTGTTGTTCCTGCTCGTACATTTGATAATGTAAAAGGCTCTTTCCCAATTGGCTTTTTTG
>JAEEGF011086744.1_pt1 | contig 10562 bp, 8 predicted proteins | sample 9134171 | NCBI WGS metagenome assembly JAEEGF01 (sample SAMN16246542, study PRJNA631951) | gut metagenome | biome: gut microbiome; feature: rumen; material: AP-attached | host: Bos | place: Iran: Karaj | collected 2018-10 | reverse complement strand
ATTTCGATCAGCTGCCGGTAATTGACTTCCGGCGTAAAATCCCGCAGGTAGCGTTCGCGCCCGGCACGACCCATTTGCCGTCTCTTTTCCGGGCTCATATAGATCATCCGGCGGATGCCCTCCTCCAGCGCGCCGGGTTTAAAAGGATCGTACAGAACTCCTTGAACACCATCCTGAATAATGTCCGGCCGTCCGCCTAAATTGGAAGCCAGGATCGGTTTACCCAGCGCCATGGCTTCGATCAGGGTCAGACCAAATGTCTCATACCACACAGAGGGGAAAATCAGAAAACTGCACTCCGCCAGCCGGCGCAAGACCTCCGGACGGGAAAGTCCTCCGGTAAACGTCACACCCGGCACGTTCCTGGCCCGCAGTATGTTTTCCAGAGCGCCCTGCCCCGCGACCGTCAGAGGATAGTCTATCTGCCTCCACGCGTCCAGCAGCTGGCCGATCCCTTTTTCCGCCGAAAGCCGGCCAATGAAAAGCGCTCCCGGTTTTTCACTGACAGCCGGAACTCCGGGCAGCGGATCCTCCAGGAAATTGGGTTTGACGAAAATCTTCCGCGGATCCAGTCCTCCCTGGATGAATTTGCGGCGCGAAAACTCGGTCAGCGCGATAAACGCGTCCACTTCACCCTCCAGAAAACGACGGCGGCGGATCTCCCGATACAAACGGTAACTGAGAAACGTCTTTAACCGGCTGCCGCCCAGAAAGCAATGACGAATCAGACAGCGGCTGAACCGACCGTCCCGCAGACAATCCTCACAGGGATGCTCCCGGTACATCAGCTGGGTGCCGGGACAGATCATCCTGAAATTGTGCAGCGTGTGGACGGCAGGAATGGAACGCAGGCGCGCGGCCTCGAAAACCGAGGGCGTCATCCGCATCCAGAAGTTATGCAGATGGAAGATATCGGGCTTGAACTGATCCAACACCTTCCCCGCGTCTGCTTTAAGTTCTTCTGACCAGGTACTGTTCCTGAGTGCCGCCAGCCTCTCCCAAAATCCCAGATCCCGGATCTCGGCGTTGCCCCGTTCCCAGACAAGCACCTCATGACCATGCGCGCGCAGGAGCTTCTCCTCGGCCAGGACCACGTTTTTCTCTCCCCCGGAGGGAATATCCGCGTAGTTATTGAATGCGATCAGGATTTTCATGCAGTATGTTGAACGTGGACTCGTTACACCAGGAATCCGACACCGGGATTTTAGCGAAAAAAGGGAGTCTTGGAAATTTTTTTGAATAAATTTATGAAAATGAGTTGACCACCCCCGCATTTTCTGGCACTCTTTTGGGCGTGTTGCGGGGGCGTAGCTCAACTGGTTTAGAGCGCTGCCCTGTCACGGCAGAGGTTACGGGTTCGAGCCCCGCCGCTCCCGCCATCACTATGTTCATAGGTGTTTGTAGAAATGGCGTAAGTTATTTCTCCTTTCATTTTTTTCCTTTCATTTTTCCCACCGGCGTGTGTCGGTGGGTTTTTCATTTCTACTCTTCCGTACTTTTATAAAAAAGATCCCCCGTCCTGACGGACGAGGGAATCTATATCTTGTAGAATGATTTGAAGTCCGGGGCGCGCCTCCTTTTTTCAGCGTCCCGCGAGAATGTTTTCCGCTTAAGCGCAGACTGCGATCTTCCGGGCTTTCGCGGCCTGGACTTTCGGCAGCGTGATCTTCAGCACACCCGCTTCCATCTTGGCCGTGATATGCTCAAAATCCACATCGGTACTTAGTTCATAAGAGCGTTTGTAATCGCACAAAGCACTTTCGCTGTGGACCAGCGTCCAGCCCTCCGGGGTCGGAGTGACTTTGCCGGTGATGGTCATCACATTGTTTTCCAGCTGGATATCCACGTTTTCCTTGCTTACGCCCGGCATATCCACTTCCAGGAAGACCTGGTCATCGCACTGGTAAATATCCGCGCGGGGGATCACCACTCTCTTGCGTTCGGTGTTCTTTCCTTCGCAATGGCAGCGGTCATTTCCGCCGCGGTTCGCGTTGTTTCCATTGGAAGCCACATTGACTTTTGTTTCAAAATTGTTGTTAGACATATCTTTATCCTTTCTTCTATAAGTTATTTTTTATTTTCAGCGGGTTACTCGCACGCCACACAGATCTGCTTCGGCTGAGTTTTCTCAGCGCGCGGTATCTTCACAGTCAGCACCCCATCCTTATAATCCGCGGTGACTTTATCTACCTGGACATCCGCCGGCAGGCTGATCGTGCTGTGGAAGTGATTCTGGGAACGCTCTGTTCTCAGATATTTCTTCCCTTTATTTTCCGTAGATTCACTGCTCTTGCGGTCGGCATCGATCGTCAGGATATTATCCTTCACATTCACATTGATATTCTCGGGCTTGACTCCGGGAATACCGCTTCTGACTATCAGATTGTTCCCGTCAGTGAAAAGGTTCGTGGAAAGTTCCTCGCCTTCCAGCGGACTGTATTGAGAACCCTCCCAAAAAGGAGTGTTCAACAGCTTGCTCATTTCCAGTCCGAATCTCTCCCACGGATTGAAGAATCCGAAATCGTTCCAGTCATTTATATTTGCTCTTTTTACTAACATACTCATTTTATTCCTTTCTTCGTTAAAATGTTCTTTTTCATTTTACCGGTCACCGTGACCGGCATCTGCACTTTATAAAGCGAAAAGGATGCCAAAGTCTTTTTCAATACTCATAATCAACTGTCCATCAATAAAATAAAGAAAACACATACAAAAACACCAAATATGAACAGCTCCCTTACAGCACTTAAATTGAGACATTATGTCGCATATTGTGTGACACACTTTTTCACGTTGGAACATTGTGTCACAATGTCACACTTAAACTTTTTACTGTTCTTTTGTCCCGCTTCCGTAGATGATGCGGACAGCGTATGTGGGATACATTGCATTCATATCTGCCCTATTTATTGGCAGGACTGGGCAGCTTTTTTATTGGACTTTCCAAAGCGGGATTCGGCGGCGGACTGGGGATGATGGTCACGCCCATCTGTGTGGTGGCGTTCGGACCCAAGGCCATCGGCATCCTGCTGCCGCTGCTCTGCGCAGGTGACATCTTCAGTATGTACGCTTACTGGAAAAAGTGGCAGATCAAAAACTTCTGGTTCCTGCTGCCGGGCATCATCGTCGGCGTGATCATCGGTGCACAGCTCTTCGGGCGCTTTACAGCGGATCACCTGAACCTGATCATCGGTCTGCTGGCCATCTCCTTTGTCGCCTTCCAGGTGGGACGCGAATACATCACCAGCCATGCCAAAGCATTTATCCCTTCCTATAAGACGGGCATCCCCTACGGCATTGCCGCAGGGCTGACTTCTACCTTTGCCCACGGAGCCGGACCGGTCGTGACGATGTTCCTTCTGCCGCAAAAGATGACCAAAGAAGTCTATATGGGAACAACGATCTTTATTTTCACATTCATCAACGCGTTCAAGATGCCCTTCTTCTGCATCGACCAGAGCATGATCGATCTGCCCATCTTCGCTCCGCACGCCATCATCACGCTGGAGACGCTCAAGATCGGGCTTTACTGTTTCCCGCTGGTGCCGCTGGGGGTCTGGGCCGGCATCTGGCTGAACCGCAAATTCTCCGAAGCGCAGTTCGTCCACATCATCTACATCCTGACCGCTCTGGCCGGAGCGGACCTCGTCTGGCACTCCCACTTCTGGCGCTGGTTCTGATCAATGGAGTTACAAAGAACCACGGATAAACACAGATAAGCTAAAAAAAATCCCCGGTGCTGTTTCACATCGGGGATCTTTGTTTTCAGTTCAAAAAGCGTCTAGGGGTATTGGAACGGAGCCAGTGCCACGCGGAAACCCAAGTTGGTGTATATGTTATCGGACGCATCGCTGCCCCGATACGCTGAGCGGCAGGGCCAAGCGGAATTCCACCAGCTGCCCCAGCGAGCCACACGTTCAATGCCAGCATCTGGTCCTGTCGGATCAACTACCGCTGATGCCGGATAATCTTCATAAAAGTCAGCACACCATTCTGCCACGTTCCCGTGCATGTCATAGAGTCCCCAGGCATTTGGCATCTTCTGTCCTACCGCACGGGTACAGATCAAACCTTTCTCATAACTCTTTATGCCCGCATTATACCAATACCAGCCTACTTCATCCATTTCGGAACATTGCTCTTCATCAGACAAATTTTTTCCGTTGTTCAATGCCGTCGTTGTTCCGGCGCGGCAGGCGTATTCCCATTGCGCTTCGGTGGGAAGAGTATATCTATACCCTTCCGGCAGTCTGCCGGCTTCCATCTCAAGGTCTGTCAGTTTGGAACAGAACTCCTTCGCGTCATACCAGCTCACACATTCCACCGGCAGATTCGCTCCTTTGTAGTAGGAAGGATTCGTTCCCATCACCGCTTCATATTGCGCCTGAGTGATCTCATATTTACCCAGCCAATAGCCCTGGGTCAGTGTCACTTGATGCTGTGTTTCATTGTCCTTTCTTCCCAGTTCGTCTTCCGGACTGCCCATCATGAACGTGCCCGGCTCGATCCAGATCATGCGCAGATTTACATCTTCCGAAAGAGGGATCGTTATATTTTTGGAAACATAAATCGGAGCCAGTGCCACGCGGAAGCCGGCATCGATATACTGGCCATCGGGAGGACCGTTCCGAGCCGCAGAACGACAACTAGAGGCTTCCCGAGCAATGCTGCCACCGCGATTCACACGATAAAAACCTGTGTCTGCTCCCATTGGATCGATCACGGCTGCAGCCGGGTAAGTGCCATACCAGTCCAAACACCATTCCCATACATTTCCGTGCATATCATACAACCCCCAGGCATTCGGCAGCTTCTGTCCCACCGGATGAGTGTCCATATTTCCGTTGCTGTACCTGCTGTTGTTACCATACCAGCCCACTTCATCCATTTCGGGACATTGCTTTTCATCAGACAAATTTTTTCCGCTGTTCAGAGCTGTGGTCGTCCCGGCGCGGCAGGCGTATTCCCATTGAGCTTCGGTGGGCAAGGTATATTCATACCCCTCCGGCAGACGACCTGCTTCTCGTTCGATGGCTGTCAGTTTGGCGCAAAATTCCATCGATTCACTCCAATTCACTCTTGCCACCGGCAAGTCGGCTCTGCCGGATCCTGAGGGATTCGTTCCCATCACCGCTTCATACTGGGCCCGGGTCACCTCAAACTTACCCATCCAATACCCTTGGGTCAGGGTCACCTGATGCTGTCTTTCACTGGAGAATCTGCCCAGTTCGTCTTCCGGACTGCCCATGATGAACGTACCTGGTTTGATCCAGATCATGTCCAGATCCACCGTATCCGAAAGCGGGATCGTGAAGTTTTTATTTTCTGATTCTCCTTTGGAGCAGAAAAACAGTTTTTTGTTTCCCATTTTTACCTGATACGGACTGGAGGCAGACGCGACTTCTGTCCAATGGACCGCGTCCTCACTCTGATAAAGCGTCCCTGTATAGGTCACTATCAGATCGTTTCCGTCTGTCTTACAGCTGATGGTCGGCTTCGCGGCCTGTGCCATCACCGTCACTAGTGCCAGCCCTAAAAGGCCGGATGTCAATTTATTTACAGTCATCTTCTAATATGTTTATTTAAATTATTCTATTTGACCGGAGCCAGCGCCACGCGGAAGCCTACGCTGTTAAGACAATCGTAAAACATACAGGAACTCCGGGAAGCCGAACGACAACCGCTCGCGCTGCCGGCCCAAAGTCCCCCGCGAACCACCATGTAAGACCCCGAGTCCGCTCCTGTGGGATCCGTTACGGGTGTTGACGGATAAGTACTCCAATACACATCTAAACACCATTCCGACACATTCCCGTGCATATCATAGAGGCCCCACGCGTTCGGCTGTTTCTGTCCTGCCGGATGAGTTGTTTTATTGCTGTTGTACTTATACCATCCCACTTCATCCAGGTTTGGACAAGGTTCTGACGATCTCTGATCTGCTGACGGGATATTCGTCCCGTTATTGAACGCGGTCGTTGTTCCGGCGCGGCAGGCATATTCCCACTGCGCCTCCGTCGGCAAAGTGTATTCATACCCCTCCGGCAGTCTTCCGGCTTCTTTCTCGATTTCTGTCAGTTTTTTGCAGAACTCCATCGCGTCACTCCAACTGACCATCTCCACCGGCAGATCGGCTCCTTTGAATTTGGAAGGATTCGTTTCCATAATGGCTTCATATTGTGCCTGGGTCACCTCATATTTACCCAGCCAGTAGGCTTTAGTCAGTGTCACCTGATGCTGGATTTCTTTTTCCGCATCTCTGCCCAGTTCATCTTCAGGACTGCCCATCATAAACGTGCCTGGTTTGATCCAGATCATGTCCAAGTTCACATCATCTGAAAGCGGGATCGTCATATCCCCGGAAGGCGGAGCCGGCGGAACCGGAGCCAGCGCGACGCGAAAACCCAGAAGGTTACCCTTAGGGTCAAGTTCCGGGTGTCCCCGAACCGCAGAACGGCAGGTTTTAGCACCGATGGTCCAGCAGCCACCGCGCATAACGTGAACCGAACCCGTCTCAGGTCCCATGGGATCAACTACTTCTGAAGTTGGATAATCATTTTTATACCAGTCTAAACACCATTCCCACACATTCCCATGCATGTCATACAGTCCCCAGGCATTCGGCTGTTTCAGCCCCACCTGCTGAGTCATATCATCGCTGTTGTATCCATACCATCCCACTTCATCCATTTCAGAACATTTGTTGACAGATGACAGATCCTTTCCGCTGTTCAATGCCGTCGTTGTCCCGGCCCGGCAGGCATATTCCCATTGAGCCTCCGTTGGCAATGTGTATTCATACCCTTCCGGCAGTCTTCCGGCTTCCTTCTCTATGGCTGTCAGTTTGGCACAAAAATCCATCGCTTCGTCCCAGCTCACAAAACACACAGGATAATCATCCCCTATACCATACACAGGATTACCATACCCAACATCATGACCATCTGAAGGATTCGTTCCCATAATGACTTCATACTGTGCCTGGGTTACCTCATATTTACCCATCCAATAACCTTTAGTCAGCGTCACTTCATGCTGGACTTCAGTATCATATCTACCCAGCTCATCTTCGGGGCTCCCCATGATAAAGGTACCCGGTTCGATCCAGATCATATTCAGATCCACCGTATCCGACAGCGAAATCGTGAAATTTTTTGATTCACCCTTGGCACAGAAAAACAGTTTTTTGTTTCCCATTTTTACCTGATAAGGGCTGGAAGCGGACGAGACTTCCGTCCAATTCACAGCATCACTGCTCTGATAAAGCGTCCCCGTATAGGTCACTATCAGATTGTTTCCATCTGTTTTGCAGCTGATAGTCGGCGCTGCCGCCTGTACCATCGCCGCAGCCAGCACCACAGCCAGCAGCCCAAAAGTTGTTTTATTTCTGTGCATCATCGTTTTTCTATTAAATGAGGTTTTATTGTTCCTGTTTCATACGGGTTTATTTGACCGGAGTCAGTGCCACGCGGAAGCCATAGCTGCGCCAATTATAATCCGGGTAGTAGTAGTACCGGTGCGCTGAACGGCAGTAATACGCACCATTACTATTCCAGCCGCCGCCGCGCAGAATGCGATATGTACCCGTGCTAGGTCCCGTTGGATCTGTTACGGATTTTGTGGGATAAGCTCCATACCAATCCAGACACCATTCCCACACATTCCCGTGCATATCAAAAATGCCCCAGCTATTCGGTACTTTCTGTCCTACCGGATGTGTTGTTTTATCACTGTTGTATCCATACCACCCCACTTTATCCAAATTGGGACAAGGATTATCTTTAATTTGGCTGTCTTTCGGGATATTCAAGCCGTTATTAAAAGCCGTTATCGATCCGGCGCGGCAGGCGTATTCCCACTGTGCCTCTGTAGGCAGAGTATATTCATACCCCTCCGGCAACCGGCCGGCCGCTTTCTCGATGGCTGTCAATTTGGCACAGAACTCCTTCGCTTCATTCCAGTTCACCATTTCCACCGGCAGATCGGCTCCTTTGAAATTGGATGGATTCGTTCCCATAATGACTTCATATTGAGTCTGGGTCACCTGATATCTACCCAGCCAATAGCCCTTGGTCAGTGTTACTTCATGCTGGGTTTCATTATCCTGTCTGCCCCGTTCATCTCTCGGACTGCCCATCAGGAACGTTCCCGGATCGACCCAGACCATGTCCAGGTCAACATCATCCGAAAGCGGGATCATCATATCCTTGGAGACCGGGGTCGGAGCCAGCGCCACGCGGAAACCTTCATAACTCAGGGGAGCACTCGAGATGATACTCCGGGTCGCTGAACGGCAGCTGTACGCCTGATAGCAGTAGGCCCCGCCGCGCATGACACGGTACCTGCCTATACTGGGTCCTATTGGATCGGTTACACTCCCAGACGGATAATCAGCATACCAGTCTAAACAATATTCCCTTACATTCCCGTGCATATCATACAGTCCCCAGGCATTCGGCTGCTTTTGTCCCACAGGATGGTTATCATCTTTACTGTTTCTCTGATACCATCCCACTTCATCCAGGTTCGGACAAGGTAGATCCCATCTCTGATCTTCTGACGGGATATTCTTTCCGTTATTGAAAGCTGTGGTCGTTCCGGCACGGCAGGCGTATTCCCACTGCGCTTCAGTCGGCAAGATATATTCATATCCATTCGGCAGTCTTCCTGCCGCTTTCTCAATGGCTGTCAGCCTGGCGCAAAATTCCATTGTGTCATCCCAGGTTACATGTCCCACCGGATAATCATCTCCCCGGAAGTAGAAAGGATCCATATCCATAATGGTTTTATACTGTGCCTGAGTGACTTCATATTTACCCAGCCAGTAGCCCTTCGTTAAAGTCACCCGATGCTGGATCTCATCAACGACACGACCTATTTCATCAACAGGAGCACCCATGTTAAAGGTACCGGGTCCGATCCAGATCATGTCCATATCCACATTCCCCGGCAAAGAAACTGTAGTACTTTTACCCGGCACAATGGGTTCATCGGGTCCGCCTTTGGCGCAGAAAAACAGCTTTTTGTTCCCTATTTTTACCTGATACGGACTGGAAGCGGACGCAACTTCTGTCCAATTCACAGCGTCCTCACTCTGACAAAGTATTCCTGTATAGGTCACTATTAGGTCGTTTCCATCTGTTTTACAGTTGATGGTCGGTTCTGCCGCCTGTGTCATTACCGCTGCCAGCGCTACAGCCAGCAGCCCGAAAGTTGTTTTATTTCTGTACATCATTGATTTTCTATTAAAATGGAGTTCTGTTGATTTTATTTCATACGGATTTATTGGACCCGTGCCAGCGCCACACGGAAACCGATATACCAGGCAATATCGTCCGGTGTGTCGCAGTTACGATAGGCCGAACGGCAACTGGCTGCGATACCGTACCAGCTGCTGTCTCCACTGCGCATGACGCGGTACCGGGCCGTAGCCGGTCCAACGGGATCAACTACGGGTGAAGACGGATAATTTTCTTTATACCCGTCTAAACACCATTCCTCCACATTTCCGTGCATGTCATACAAGCCCCAGGCATTCGGCAGCTTCTGCCCCACCGGATGAGTTTTCTCACCGCTGTTGTACGCGTACCAGCCCACTTCGTCCATTTCGGAACATTCTTCCTTATTTGACAGATTTTTCCCGCTGTTCAGGGCTGTAGTCGTTCCGGCACGGCAGGCATATTCCCACTGGGCTTCGGTCGGCAATGTGTATTCATACCCCGCCGGCAGTCTTCCGGCCTCTTTCTCGATCGCCGTCAATTTGGCGCAGAAATTGGTCGCGTCATACCAGCTCACTTGTTCTACCGGCAAGTCGGCTCCCTTAAAGCTGGAAGGATTCGCGTTCATCACAGCTTCGTACTGCGCCTGAGTGACCTCGTACTTGGCCAGCCAGTAGCCTTTAGTCAGAGTGACTTCATGCTGAGTTTCGTCATCATATTTGCCCAGCTCGCCTTCCGGGCTGCCCATCAGGAAGGTGCCCGGATTGATCCAGATCATATCCAGGCTGACCGTATCTGAAAGAGGGATCGTGAAGTCTTTGTTTTCTGATTCGCCCTTGGCGCAGAAAAACAGTTTTTTGTTTTCGATTTTTACCTGATATGGACTGGAAGCGGATGCGACTTCTGTCCAGTTCACAGCGTCCTCGCTCTGATAAAGTGTTCCTGTATAGGTCACTATCAGATTCGTCCCATCTGTTTCACAGCTGATAGTTGGCTCTGCCGCCTGTGTCATTACCGCTGCCAGTGCCACAGCCAGCAGCCCGAAAGTTGTTTTGAGTGTGTTCATTGTATTTGCCCATTGCGTTGAATGGATACCTGTTGGATAAAATAGCGCATTTTTCAGAAAATTCAAGGTTGAATATCCCGTCAAAATGAATCAGATCCTGACAAAAATAAAAATATCTGTGTCACACTATGCGAGGCCGATGTTCGGCTCCGTGGTTCCGAAAAAAAGACCCCTGCGGTCGAAAGACTGCAGGGGCGGAAACAACACATTATGAATGAAAAATAAAATTTATTCCTTCTTATCTTTCAAAGTCTCTTTCTTGATGATCTCAGGCTTGG